>Ga0265298_10000664_pt1 | contig 50277 bp, 46 predicted proteins | sample AusTroGonzalo_MG_3_FD_193486 | JGI IMG/M metagenome (GOLD analysis project Ga0265298, IMG submission 193486) | Bovine rumen microbial communities from tropical cattle in Woodstock, Queensland, Australia - Gonzalo_01 | ecosystem: Host-associated > Mammals > Digestive system > Stomach > Rumen ...
CAACTCGAGCAGGTTATTCTTGTTAAGGCTGAAATTGTCGTCGTATTGTCAAAGGTACAAAAACTGAAAGCAAATCACAACAACGCGAGAACGAGACTCTTTAATAGACTGATTGTCGTCGTATTGTCAAAGGTACAAAATCTGAAAGCAAATCACAACAATTTGTTCGTTTTCGTTAATTGGAGACCCACTGTTGCCGCATTGTCAAAGGTACTAAAACATAAGACTCTATGATAAAGGATAGCAGTGGATATGTAGCGAGCAGATTCTCATTAACAATTTGCGTCTTTTTATGTGTTTCGCTTCCCATACCTTATCAAACTATTTGAGAACCCTCCACTCGCCTCCTTTGTTAGACTCGTCGTGTTTGATTTCTCCCGTTTTTCGCATCCGCCTTGTCGCTTTTTCGATTGCTCCAGTTGAAAGATTAAGCATATCGGCAATTTCCTGAAGAGTAATATACTTGTTCCCGGACATCGCTTTTTTAATCTTATCCTTGGTTCGAACCTTACTTTCTGGATTTTGTACGGAGACAGTACCTAAACGTAAGGTCAATTCAACCCTATCGGTATTCGCGCCAAAGTGTTCATGAAGCTCTGGCTCTGGCCATCCATTCTCACGCCAGCCCTGACGAATAATATCGGCACCGCTGCCCAGCCGCTCTCCACGGCCGAAAACGATAAACATCTTCTGAAGAATTCGGTTTCGGCAAATGGAATGCCCGCCTTCAAAGAAATCCTCAACCGGAACGAGCATAGTGCCTGGATTAGAGAAGTATAGCCGGTCTAGAGAGGGCAAAGTATATCCTTCAGGTACTCGTTCATCCGTTGGTTGATCTATATCTTTGACGTCAGATTCTGCGGGGTGATGTCGTTCATTAGGGAGAAAGCGAACCACTTCTTTCCAAGGTCTTTAAGCGATGCCCCGAGGTGATAGACCTTATCGTCGATAATAAGGAACCGGTCATGCGCCTTATTGAACGGCTTGATATCGATAGGCGCATACTGGGCGTTGTGCCGGGCAAGATCCAACTGAAGCTGCTGAGAGATTTGTTTGGAATAGATGGTGGCCGAAACGCCAGCCCTCCGCTTGTCAAGAAGGGTCAGTACTGTTTCGTCAACGTAGTTGTCGAAAAGGACTACTTCCCGGGTCGCCTGTTTGATCAGGCTGCAAACAAAACTATAAGCGTCGAAGATCTGTCCCTTGAAGAAGATGCCCTGCTTGGGTTCCAACTTTCCTTCTTCAAGCTTGCCGTAAAGCTTTTCAACCTTCTGGTCTGTAGCCATAAGTCTGTATTCCAGGCTCTCCAGACGCTGGAAAACCTGTGCGTTGGAAACTAGAAAGCGACGCATAGCGGCAAAGGCTCGCATAATCTGGACATTGGTCTGGATGGCAACTTCGGAGGTCAGTACACTGCTAAGCATGGAAACACCAAGTTCCGTGAAAGCGAATGGAAGACTGCGCCGTTTGCTCCAACTTGTGGTCGCATTTTGCGACCGCAAATGAACGAACTCCTCTTGTGTCAGCTGAAACATGAAATCAGAAGGGAAACGAGATGCGTTGCGTCGCACTTGCTCATTCAGACGTTTTGTCTCCATCACATACAATTCTGCAATGTCCACATCAAGAATGACTTGGACGTTTCGGATTGAATATATCTTCTTCTCTATGGGCTGATCAACCACGATCTCCCTAGGATTCAAAACCTTCATTTCTTCGCTCATAATCGGTAATAATTTGGGCTTTCTTCATGTCGCTTTTTGCGACTTCAAGTTTTCGTTCTATGTGATTACAAATCATTGCTGTCTATCAGGTAGTGTTTATCGTTGTGGGGCATGACTATTTGAGGACTATCCACTCGCTCTCCACGGCCAAAGGTAACAAACAGGCCTCATTCTGCCAACAACGCTACCCATAGAAATCTCATACACTACCCATAAAGCACCACGGAACGGAAGTCCGCGGAGGGGGTTTGTGCGCAAAGGAGAAGTACTATTTGGGCTCACCTGCAATTATCCGTGTAAACGGATTGATTGCAACACAACCTTTGCGCCTGCCCTGTGCCCGTGGACCTGGTCCGCCATCTACATGGACGTGGTCCCCTGCCTGTTTGGACCAGGTCCAATTTCAGGGTCTGGACCAAGTCCACCGACTATGGCCTGCAGCCCCCTGGAAGGCACACTCGCTGGACTTAGTCCAAGGGGTAAAATGGGACCTCGTCCAAACGTGTCCGACACCACGTCCGCTTGTGCCCTGGACTTAGTCCATCTCAAGTGCAAGCCCGAGCGACTGTAAGGGATGGGGTTGTGACTGGCTTCATGGTTCGTGCCGCGAATCCCTTTTTTCTGCATGTGTGATGGTGAAAGAACGTGGCATTACGCGAAAAAGATCTAAAACGCGTAATGGGACGTCCTCTAGGACACACCATTACGCAAATAGTGCCCAAAATGCGTAATGGGAAACTATTAGTCTGTACACCGGTTATTGCGCCGAATTCATTAAACACAGGAAATTATAGGTGAGCCACTATTTGGACAAGTATTCCTTTTTTCCGGGGAAGCAGATACTCCCCCAGGCAGGGCTGCCGTAAACGAAACAGACGTGAGAATCAAAGGCAATCCTCGTACAGTCATCGGCATTGACCGCTTCCATTTCGGCCTCAGCCATGGCCACATAATGTATGTCGTAAGAATAGGCGGAGCCCATATCTCTCCGGAACATCAACGTGGCCACATCATAGGCCCCATCTTGTTTGACGACATCGATGGAGTGACAGGCAGCTTTTTTAAGCCGATTCCGGATACCATCAAGATGCTCCCTGCTGAGGCCAATTACTTCGGCCAGAGAATCGACTTGACTGCGTGAAGGGTCCCAGACGCCATTCCAGACACCGTCTTTGCAAACATGGAGTATCTCCACCTGACCTCGATCGTTAAACTCAATATCCAGTCCCCTGCCCTCTTCCAGGCAAGACAGCGTATAATCAATGGCCTGTTCCATCTCACCGGAATGCTTGAGATAGTTCTTTTCCAACTTTTCCACATTCACTCTTCCTCCGAAAAGCAGCACCCCAGCCAGCATCAACAGGCCGATTCCGGCACCGGAAAGAATCCTCAGCAGCACCCGCCGGGAATCCTTCGTAATAAAAGAACAAACAAAACCGGCGAAATCAAAAACAAAGACAGGAACGATAAGAAGGATGGCAAAGATACTGATCATGAAAACAACGAACTTCGCGTCTTCTCCAAGCATCATCGAAACAAACCATACCAGATCGCAAAGCAATGCTATAACAGACACCACTAAAGCAACAGTTATCCACCCGCTATGTCTTTGCCCGCTATCCATTACATCGAAATAAACACTTTTTCCTCATTATACCGATAATTGAGTCGACTTACAAAGGTAGTCGAAAAGGATGAGTCCAACAATAGAGCAACCGCCCGGTTTTTCAAGTTTGATCTAATGGCAGAAGATTTCTTCTTTGGTCCAGCCCCTGAAATTGGACCTGGTTAAAATAGAAAAGGGAGTACGCCCATAGATATGGCGGACCAGGTCCACGGGGACCGGGCAGATGCATAGATTGCAATCCGTGGATAATTGCACAAGAGCCGTTTTTATGTTACATTTACCGAACCTGTGTGTTTTATTAATAAACGGACCTGGAAAAGACTGTTTTGTCGCAGCTATGGCTGATTATTTGACCGACGCATTCATTAGAGTTCGGCAAAGGCTGAAACTTTTTTCCGGCAAGTTGCTGTCGGATATGGGCGGAGCGGAGGATATCCTTCAGGATAGCTTCGTTCGGCTATGGCGACGAAAATATCCGCTACAGTCTGAGAAAGAAGCAGAGGCGCTGCTGGTCAAGACTGTGCGAAATGCAAGCCTCAACGAGCGGCGACGAGCACGGACGGTATCACTGGACAAAGATGTCGCTGACGATTGCCTCGATCCCTCAGACAAGGAAAGAGCCTACGCCGAAATGGAACGAATGATACAGTCAGAATTAACGGCAACCCAACAATACATACTGAAGGAAAAAGAATATGGCGGACGGACTTTGGAAGATATAGCCAAAGAATTGAAGATGGAACCTGCTGCGGTAAGGATGCAGCTCTCCCGTGCCCGTAAAAAGCTTAGAAATACACTGAAAGATGACAGATAAAGAGAAATACACCGCCCTGATGCAGCGCTACTGGAACGCAGAAACTACTCCGGGTCAGGAACAAGAATTAGCCCGGTATGCGGCAAGGGTAGACGATCCGGACTTTGATGGAATACGGGGTGTGCTCGGCTACCTGTCTATCGGCCGATACAAGAATAACTACGCTCCAAAGATAGCTTCTACGCCATGGCAAAGGATTATTGGACTTGCTGCAGCAGCTGTTCTCGCTGCAGTCTGTGGAACGTTTCTATATGAAAGAAAGCAGGCAAGTAACACTGCCGAGATATTGGCTTCTATGGAATCTACTCTTACAGCTATTTTCTCTTCAGGAACAGATATCGAAACTGAACTCTCAGATATTTTGAATCAATGAAACAATTATTCATCATAGTATTAGTTCTTCTCTGTGCAGCAGGAAGGGCATCAGCCCAGGAAGGCTTGTTCGTGGAAGATTTATTTGAAGGAAATGTCATTTCTTCAAAAATTATGAAGCGGACATTCATCAAAGGTTCTAAACTACAACCCTATGGTTTGGATACCTATAAAAGTTTAAGCTTTCAAGTTGATGAAGCCCAGTTTCACTCCGTAGAGCTATTGGTCCTTAAGGACGCTTACGAAGTAGAGGACAAAACCACAGAATACACGGGAGATTACCTGACTTATGCAGTGATTTGCCTTCCGCAAACTCACAACGGTCTTAATCGTTTTTTATGCTTTCAAGCGAAACAGGACAGGGGGATTTGGGATGTAACAGTAGTGTATCTAAGAGGTACCGCCACAGTGGAAGATTTAAATAAAATGTTCAATAAGAGATAATAACAATGAGAAAACTATTCCTTTCTTTGGTTATAATTCCGGTGTTTTCTATAGCATTGTGCGCGCAGGAGCAACTGGATTTTAACAATCCGGCATTCGGCGCTGTCCTGACTGGCCCTCAAGTCGTTTCCGGGCATGCAGTATCGCTTACCATACTTGGACTGGAGTACAGTTACGAGCATCCGCTTGGCGGTAATTGGTCACTTATCGGACGTGCCGGCTTTCCATGCACATTGACAAACGTCTCCCGCTCTGATTTCAGCTGGGGCCCCAGGCCTGGCCTGGCCATAGAATCCCGCTACTATACTAATCTTATGCGGAGATATGAGAAAGGAAAGAAAACCTTGAACAACAGCGCCGATTTTGTTTCGCTCCAGTTAAAGCCATACTTTGCCGATGAGTTTCATTTATATTTGAGTGTTATTGCCGTATATGGAATCCGTAGAGGTACCGAGCACTGGTTTCGTGAGTATACTTGCGGAATCGCTTATCATACTAAGTACGGAGGATTGTTCCCCCACTTGGGATTTAGGTTTGGCTATTCTTTTTAGTAGTAATAGCATACATCTGAAATATAATTTGTATATTTGCATTCCGTAGGCAGATGGCCGCCGTGCTCTGCCTGCGGTTTGTTATTTAATACTACCATGTTTAAAAACAGTGAAGGGGCGTTCGCCGCAACGTCCTCACACAAAGCCTGAGAGGTTATGTGTGGAATCGTAGGATATGTCGGGGAACGCCAGGCGTGTCCCGTCATCATTAAAGGTTTGCATAGACTCGAGTACAGGGGTTATGACAGCGCCGGAGTGGCTCTCATCGGCCAGGACGGACAAATTGAACTGTACAAATGCAAGGGCAAGGTGGACGACCTGGAGCATTTCCTGCAGGGGAAAGACACTTCCAGCACCATCGGCATCGGCCACACCCGCTGGGCCACCCATGGAGAGCCGAACGACGCCAACGCCCATCCGCATTTCTCCCAAAGCGGCCGACTGGCCCTCATCCACAACGGCATCATCGAGAATTTCCGCGTACTCAAGGACGCACTCATTTCGCATGGGTATACCTTCCGCAGCAGTACGGATTCCGAGGTGCTGGTGAATCTGATCGAATACATCCAGGATACCAACGAATGTTCTCTGGAAGAGGCCGTACGTATTGCCCTGCAACAAGTAGTGGGCGCCTATGCCATCGCCGTGGTCAAGCGGGGGGATACCAGGCGGATTATCGCTGCGCGCCAGAGTTCGCCCATGGCCATCGGCATTGGTGAAGGAGAGTATTTCCTTAGCTCGGATGCAGCTTCCATCATCGACTACACGCAGAAATTCGTGTACCTGAACGACGGTGAAGTGGCAGTGATTGAGAAAGGGAAACCCTTGCAAATCAAGAACTTGTTCGGCGAGCCTTCCAAAGTAGATATCCAGAAACTGGAGATGTCCATCTCCCAGTTGGAAAAAGGAGGCTATCCACACTTCATGCTCAAGGAAATCCACGAGCAGCCGGATACCTTGGTAGACTGCATCCGCGGCCGCGTGAATCCGGACACCCGGGAAATCATCCTTTCCGGCGTACTGGACAACCAGGAGAAATTCCTCAAGGCGGGACGCATCATCTTTGTGGCCTGCGGCACCTCCTGGCACGCTTCACTCATCGGCGAACATCTCATTGAGAACCTGTGCCGCATTCCCGTGGAAGTGGAGTACGCCTCCGAATTCCGCTACCGGAATCCCATCATAAAGCCAGACGACGTGGTCATCGCCGTCTCCCAGTCCGGAGAAACGGCCGATACCCTGGCCGCCATAGAGATTGCCAAGCGCTCCGGAGCCTTCGTATACGGCATCTGCAATGTAATCGGCTCATCCATCGCACGCGCTACGGATTCGGGTACCTACATCCACGTGGGCCCGGAAATCGGCGTGGCTTCCACCAAGGCCTTCACCGGCCAGGTAACCGTGATGGCCATGCTGGCGCTGGTTATCGGCAAACTGCGCGGAACCATAGACATGAACTATTACCACCAGGTGGCAGGCGCTATCCTGGAGCTCCCGGAAACCATCCGGAAAGTGCTGGAGACCGCTCCGGCAGTGGAAAAACTGGCCACCATCTTCACCTACGCCCACAATTTCATCTACCTGGGCCGCGGGTACAATTACCCCACCGCCCTGGAAGGCGCGCTCAAGCTCAAGGAAATCTCCTACATCCACGCCGAAGGCCTTCCTGCGGCCGAAATGAAACACGGCCCCATCGCCCTCATAGATGCGGAGATGCCCACCGTAGTCATTGCCACGCTGGACCACACCTACGAGAAAACCGTCTCCAACATCGAGGAAATCAAGGCGCGCGGCGGAAAGATCATTGCAGTTATCTCCGAAGGCGACAAGCAGCTCCGCCACCGGGCCGATTACTGCATCGAAGTCCCCGCTACGGCGGAATGCCTCATGCCTATAATCTCTATCATCCCGCTCCAGTTGCTGGCCTACTACATTGCCGTGAGCAAAGGCCGCAACGTGGACCAGCCCCGCAATCTGGCGAAATCCGTAACGGTAGAATAATCAGTCACTTACCCAAATACCCTGCTGCACTTTGACAGCAGGGTATTCTCATAAACAACAGTGTATCAGGCAGTTAAGCAAAACAGGCGACCGGATTGGCCGCCTGTTTTGCAGTAGGGACGATCGGATTCGAACCGATGACCTCTTCAATGTGACTGAAGCGCTCTAAACCAGCTGAGCTACGCCCCTGAATGGGGATTGCAAAGGTAGCATCTTTCTCCGGAATTTGCAAATAAAAGTTAATAATTCAGCAAAAATCATTAACTTTGCAAATCTAACGGAGGATTGGCCGAGTGGTCGATGGCGGCAGTCTTGAAAACTGTTGTACCGCAAGGTACCGGGGGTTCGAATCCCTCATCCTCCGCAGAAAGACATCAAAAAGGCGCAGTTCGCTGCGCCTTTTTGACAACTCTGAATCTCTCTAATCCTTTGCAAAGAACTTCCAGTGGAACAAGGCCAGGTAAATGGCGCCTACGGTTACGCAACTGTCGGCAAAGTTGAATACCGGCTCAAAGAAGATGCGGCCACCCAGCCACGGGACCCAGTCCGGCCAGGTCCACAGGGGGAAGTAGAACATATCCACCACTTTTCCCTGCATAAAGGGAGCATAGCTCCCCAGCGTAGCCACCGTTTCATAGGTGGATTCGCTGAAGATTAAGCCATAGCACAGGCAGTCCACAATGTTGCCGAAAGCGCCGGCCGTAATGAGCGTAAGGCCCACCAGTACTCCCATGGGAGCTTTTCCCTTTTTGACAAGGCTGGATATCCACCAGCACAGGAAAGCGAAAAGTGCTATGCGGAAGGCAGTGAGCAGGTATTTGCCGATGACGCCGCCCCAGGACAGACCAAAGGCCATCCCTTTGTTTTCCACAAACAGCAACTGGAACCAGTTTCCCAGCACGGGAATACTCTCCCCCAGGGTCATGTGGGTCTTGACCAGGACTTTTACAACCTGGTCTATGAGCACCAGCAGGATGCCCAACAGGAGAAGGAAACGTCCTTTTTTGACCGACATAGAGATTCTTCGCGTTGCTCAGAATGACACCTACTTCCGGCCGGTCTTTTCCAGGATGGCTTTACCTTCTACCGTAGTGGTGGCGTGCGGAACCAGGCGCAGGCGCTCCTTGGGGATGAGCTTGCCGGTTACCCGGCAGATGCCGTAGGTCTTGTTCTCGATACGGGCCAGAGCAGCCTCAAGATTCTGAATGAACTTATACTGACGCTGGGCCAGGGCGCCGGCTTCCTCCTTGGAAAGCTGGAAGGCGCCGTCGTCCTCTACTGTCTTGAAAGTAGGCGCAGTGTCCAGGATGTCGTTTCCGCCCGCGTGTGTAACCACCTCACGCAAGGTCGTGTACTCGGCACGGGCCTTGTCCAGCATCTCGTTGATAATGGCGCGGAACTCTTCCAGTTCCTCGTCAGAATAGCGGGTTTTGGTGTTTTCTTCCATATTAGTTAGCGTTTTAGTTATCGTTTAACTGTTATCTTGATGGTCCCTTCCATCCACTCCACTTCCGCGGCATTCGCAGGGGCCGATTCAGGGGCCTCCAGGCCGATGGAAAGGGAGAGGGTTTGGGATTTTACATAATCGGCATATACATTCAGGGCATCTGCGAGGGCAGAATCGCCGGAATAGATCATCGTGTGGATGCGGTCCGTAACCTCAAAGCCGGAAGCCTTGCGGAGGTTCTGGATGCGGTTCACCAGCTCGCGGGACAATCCCTCCCGGCGAAGCTCGGGCGTAACCTCCACATCCAGCGCCACGGTGAGGGAGCCTTCACTGGCCACCTGCCAGCCCTCCACGTCCTCGGAAGAAATGGCATAGTCACCGGGATTCAGGACTACATCCCCGCCCGGAAGGGCCAGTGTATAGGTTTCACCGGCGGTTTCGGCCTTCTGGATGGCCAATATCACCGGCTGTTCCAGCGAACCGAAGGCAGCGGCAATCTCCTTCATCCGGGCTCCATAGGTCTTGCCCAGCACTTTGAAATTGGGCTTGATCCTGAGCGTCATGATGCCGCTGGTATCCTCTACGAATTCCATTTCCTTCACATTAACCTCCGGAAGCACGATACCTTTTACAGCATCCAGGGCCGTGCGGACTTTCTCCGAAATCACGGGAATCATCACCTTCTGGAGCGGCTGGCGAACCGGGATGTTCACCTTCTTGCGGATACCCAGAATAAGGGACGTGGCCTGCTGGGCCAGCGCCATGCGCTCTTCCAGGGCAGCGTCCACCAGCGATTCATCGGCCGATGGCATAAGAACAAAATGGACGGATTCGGCATCGGGAACCAAGTCACAATAGAGCCGGTCCATATAGAACGGCGCAATGGGGGCGGCCAGGATGGCCACATCCACCAGCACCTGATACAGCGTCTCATAGGCGGCTTTCTTATCGGCCGTCATCTCTCCGGCCCAGAAGCGGGAGCGGTTCAGACGCACGTACCAGTTGGATACGTCATCGCACACAAAGGCCTCCAGGATGCGTCCGGCGGTCTTTACGTCGTAATCCTCGTAAGCGGCCCGCACGTCCCGGATCACAGTATTGAGTTTGGAAAGGATCCAGCGATCCAACTCTGTGGCACTGGCATTCTTATCGGTGACCGGCTGTGACATTTCTGCCGGCGCATCGGCCTTCTTTTTAGCGGAGGCGGAAGTGTTACCGTCGGCGCTATAAAAAGGCATCCAACCATCGATATTGGCATACCGGGCAAAGAAGGCATAGGTGTTATAGAGCGTGCCGAAGAACTTGCGGCGGACATCGGCCACGCCGCCTTCGTCGAACTTGAGGTTGTCCCAGGGTTCGGCATTGGTGAGCATGTACCAGCGCAGGGCATCGGCCCCGTAGGTATCCAGGGCCATGAACGGATCCACCGCATTGCCCAAGCGCTTGGACATCTTGTTACCGTTCTTGTCCAGCACCAAACCATTGGATATCACCCGTTTGAAGGCGGGCGTTCCGGAGACCATGGTATGGATGGCATGCAGGGTATAGAACCAGCCGCGGGTTTGATCCACGCCTTCGGCAATGAAATCGGCTGTGGCGCCGAACTTGTCACTGCCCAGATTGCGAAGGCCTTCCTGGGCGTAAGGCATGGCACCCGAGTCGAACCAGACGTCGATAAGGTCTGTCTCACGGGTCATCTTCCTGCCACTCTTGGAGACGAGACAAATGCCGTCCACATAGGGCCTGTGCAGGTCTATCTTATTGAAATTCTCCAGGCTGTCGTCCTCCGGATTGAAGCCCTTCTCCTTCAGCGGATTGACGGGCATGATGCCGGCCGCGACAGCCTTCTCTATCTCATCATAAAGTTCTTTCACCGAGCCGATGCAAATCTCTTCCTTGCCGTCTTCCGTGCGCCAGATGGGCAGCGGAGTGCCCCAGTAGCGGCTGCGGCTAAGGTTCCAGTCCTGGATGTTCTCCAGCCACTGGCCGAATCGGCCCGTTCCCGTAGAAGCCGGCTTCCAGGTGATTTCCTGGTTCAGGGCCACCATCTCGTCCTTTACGGCCGAGGCCTTGATAAACCAGCTGTCCAGCGGATAATACAGTACCGGAAGGTCCGTGCGCCAGCTGTGGGGATAACTGTGCACGTGCTTCTGGACCTTAAACGCACGGCCGTCGGCCTTCATCATCACGCAAAGGTCTATGTCCAGCGTTCCCTCTTCCTCCACATGCTCGAAATACTGCTTGTAGCCGGCCTTAACGTATCGGCCCGAATACTCCTTATACGAAGGGTCTACCGTAGCAGCGAAGGCGGGTTCCATGTCCTCCAGGCGCATGAAACGGCCCTGGCGGTCCACCTGGGCCTGCGGATTGCCGTCCTTGTCCAGGGGCATGATGGCGCCGATGCCCGCTGCAGCGGCCACGCGTTTATCGTCTGCGCCGAAAGTGGGGGCGATGTGCACGATACCCGTACCGTCGCTGGTGGTCACATAATCCCCGGGAATCACGCGGAAAGCCTCCCCGTTGGGCTTGAACCAGGGGATGAGCTGGTGATAGCGGATGCCCACCAGCTCGGAGCCCTTCCATGAGCCTCCCAACTGCTTCCAGGGCACCAGTTTGTCCCCTTTACGGTAGCTCTCCAGCGGCACATTCTCTCCCTTGGGATTGAACCAGGTGCCCACCAGGTCCCTGGCCAGCACATAGACGGCCGGCTCACCGGTGTAGGGATTGAAGGAAAGCACGCGGACATATTCGATATCCGGACCCACGCAAAGCGCCGTATTGGAAGGAAGGGTCCAGGGAGTAGTAGTCCAGGCCAGGATATAGACCGGGAAGGCATAAGTGCCGAAAAGCGGCTGCGAGACGCCGTCCTTGATCAGTTCAAACTGGACGGTGGCCGTGGTGTCGCTTACATCCTTGTAGCAGCCCGGCTGGTTGAGTTCGTGGGAACTGAGGCCGGTGCCGTCCGTAGGAGAATACGGCTGGATGGTGTAGCCCTTATAGAGCAGTCCCTTGTCGTAAATCTTCTTCAGGAGGTACCAGAGGGTTTCGATATAACGGTTGTCATAAGTTATATACGGGTCCTGCATATCCACCCAATACCCCACGCGCTCCGTCAGGCTTTCCCACTCTTTGGTATATTTCATCACCTCCCGGCGGCAGGTGGCGTTGTATTCCTCCACGCTCACCTTGGTGCCGATATCGGCCTTGGTGATACCCAGTTTCTTCTCTACGCCCAGTTCCACGGGCAGGCCATGGGTATCCCAACCGGCACGGCGGTTCACCTTGAAACCCGTCTGGGTTTTATAGCGGCAGATGGCATCCTTGATGGAACGGGCCATCACATGGTGAATGCCCGGCATTCCGTTGGCCGAGGGGGGACCTTCAAAGAAAATGAATTCCGGAGCGCCCTCGCGAATGCTGAGCGACTTCTCGAAAGCGTGACGTTTTTTCCACCTTTCAAGAACGGAATTTCCCGTCTCCACAAGGTCCAGGCCCTTATATTCTTTGAATGTCATATTTTTTGCCTATTTTTGCATACAATTTAAGTTTGCAAATATACGCAAATTAATTGGGACTATCAAAATGAATACATTGGACATCGTTCTGCTTCTTTTGTTTATCCCCGGAATAATCCGGGGTATCTCCAAAGGCTTTCTGGAGCAGGCTATTGCGCTGATAGGCATTGTGTTCAGCGTTTGGGCCGCATTTAAGTTTCTGGGACCGGTCTGCAGTCTGCTGGAGCAGTATGTCAGTTTCCCGGAATCCGTCCTCAAGGTATTGGCTTTCCTGCTCATTCTCATTGTGGTGAGCCTGGTGGTGCTTCTTCTGGCCAAGCTCCTTACCAAAGTGATAGAAATGGCCTTGCTGGGATGGCTCAACAAGACGCTGGGCGTAGTCTCGGCCGTCCTTATCACGGCCGTTGTGCTGGGTGTTCTCATCATCCTTTTCGACACGGTGAACGTCCAGTTCGGCCTGGTAAAGAGCGATATGCTGGAAACCTCTGTGGTCTATAACCTGCTCAGAGAGTTCGGCTATTTTATCTTCCCCTTCCTCAAGCAACTCATCACACCCGCAGCTCCCGCTGCTGAATAGTATGGCCCGAATCCTTCTACTGGAAACCTCCGCTGCAACCCTTTCCGTGGCGCTTGCTGAAGACGGGAAGGTGGTCCAGGATCGCGTCTGCACAGAACCCCGGCAGCAGGCCTCCCTGGCCGCTCCTCTGGTAAAGGAAGTATTGGATGCCGCCGGCCTTACCGTGGCCGTGTGTGACGCGGTCTGCGTGAGCAAAGGCCCGGGCTCCTACACCGGCCTCCGGGTGGGTGTCTCCACTGCCAAAGGGCTCTGCTTCGGCGCCGGCATTCCCCTGCTGAGCGTTGGTACGCTGGATATTCTGGCGCATAGCGCCGCTTTTGCAGGCAAGATCGTCCCAATGATAGACGCCCGGCGCATGGAGGTATATACCGCCGTCTTTTCTCCTGAAGGAAAGCAGCTTACGGAGGTGGAGGCCAAGGTTATCGGCCCGGACTCCTTTGCCGATGAACTGGCGGCCGGTCCGATGCTTTTCATCGGTGACGGCGCCCTCAAATGCAAGGATGTGCTCACCTCCCCGAATGCTTTCTTCCGGCAGGCCGATCCCCTGGCCAGCGCCATGGCCCCGCTGGCCGAAGCGGCCTGGCAAGAAAAACGGTTCGAAGACGTGGCGTACTTCGAACCGTTTTACCTAAAAGACTTTATCGCGACGGTGTCACGTAAAAACCTCTTCTAAAGCTTCTTGCGAAGATAAGTGCGTACGGAGGCAAGGTCTTTCGCCTTGGCATCCGGATCAATCTCCCCATCCACCAGGAACCACAGCATAGGTACGCTGGTAACTCCGTACAGAGGCACATAAGTGGACTGTTCGGCACGGGTGTCGCACACATTGATCCAAGGAAGTTTCTGATTGCGCACCACACTGGCCCAGGCCGATTTATCGGCATCCAGCGCTACGGAATAAATCTCGAAACCCTTGTTGTGGAATTCCTCATACAGCGGGATGAGAGCGTCCAGGTTGAACATCTTCTGTTCGTCCGTGGTGGACCAGAAATACAGCATGGTCACCTTGGAATCCACCTCGCTTAACTTCTTGGTCTTACCGTCCAGTCCGGGCAGGGCAATATCGATGAACGAAACCTCCGGGGCATTCTGGATACGGTAACTCACATCCATCATGTCTATCCGGCGCTGGGCTTCCTTTTCCAGGGCAGCCACATAACGGGACTCCGGATACACGGTCTTGAGGGAGTCGCAGATGTTCTTCATCAGGATGCCGTCCGTTGCCTGTCCAAAGAGCGGAAGGCCGTCGGTGAGCTGCTGGAAGAACACGGGCACCACCGTGAGGGAATGGGAATTGGACATCACGTACTTCACCCTGTCCCGGTAATAATTCACATAGGCCTTATTGATGGAAACCTCCGGATCCCGTTCCCTTTCCAGGATACGGGACATCTCCCGGATTACCTTGTTATGGGCATTCTCCACTTCCTGCAGCTTGACGGATTCCGGCGAACCTTCCACGCTATAGGCGCCCAGGGTGTCCGTACGGACCATCACGTGGTCCCCTTTCTGCAGTAGCAAGGAGGCAATCTGCCGGTCTCCGTAGTAGAGGTAGATGAACTCCGGACGGGCTTCCTTCAGGTCCAGCTGGTAACTGAAAGCGCCGGAGGCATTGGTCTCGATGCTGTCCAGCAGCTGGTAGCGATTCACGTCCAGAAGCTTGACGGCAATCTTCTTGTCCGGGCCGTCGGTTAGGACGCCGCTGATGACAGTATTCTTGCCCACGCAGGAAACCAGGGCTGCGGCCACGGCAAGGCCGATGAAAAGGCGTTTAAAGCTTTTCATATTCGGCGAGGATTGCGCTGGCGATGGAAGCCATTTCGGCAGGTTCCAACTGCAGCTTGGGTTTACGGAAATCCATGTCTCCCTCGGTTTGGAGAGGAACCAGATGAATGTGGGTATGAGGCACTTCCATGCCCAGCACAGCCACGCCCACGCGCTGGCAGGGAACGGCGGCCTTGAGGGCCAAGGCCACCTTGCGGGCAAAGGCCCAGAGTCCTTCGTAGCTAGCCTCGTCCAGATGGAAGATGTAGTCGTCTTCCACGTTCCTGGGAATGACCAGGGTATGTCCCTTGGCCAGCGGGGAAATATCCAGGAAGGCGTAGAAATCCTCGCTTTCAGCGCACTTGTAGGACGGAATCTCGCCCTTGGCGATCTTGGTGAAAATGGTAGCCATCTTACAGGGAAATATCCATAATTTCAAACTTCATGATACCACTGGGAACCTTGGCTTCTACCACTTCCCCTTTGGCATGGCCCATCAGGGCTTTGCCGATAGGGGTGGTAGCTGCCAGCAGGCCCTTGGAGAAATCGGCCTCACTTTCCGGTACAATCTGGAAGTTCATCACCATCTTGTTGGTGAGGTTCTTCACCTTCACCTTGGAAAGGAGCTGCACGCTGTCGGCCGAGAGCTTGCTCTCGTCAATCACACGGGCATTCGCCACCTTCTCCTTAAGGCGGGCGATTTTCACTTCCAGGAGCCCCTGGGCATCCCTGGCCGCGTCATACTCGGCATTCTCCGAGAGATCTCCCTTCTCACGGGCCTCCGCAATGGCCGCGGAGATTACCGGCCGCTGCGCCAAAGCATCGGCAAGATCTTTCTTGAGCTTGTCCAGACCGGCCTGAGTCATGTATTCAATTGCCATAGTTATATTTAGTGTTTTTGTCGTTGTCAAAAAAACGAGCCGACGGCCGTAATTGGGCCGTCGCGCTGTATGTCTCCGCAAATATAGTGATTATTTTTGAATTATCAACCTCTTAAGCCTTCTTCTCAAACTCCTTCAGGGCTTTGATGGCCTTGGGACATAGGATAAGGATGGAAACCACCGTACCCCAGGCCATCAGGCCCACGCCGATATCGCCCAGGGTCCAGACCAAATCGGCCTCGCGGACTGCGCCGAAGACTACCGCACCGATCATAATGGCCTGGAAGATGCGGATAACCCACTTCTCCCGGCGCTGGTTCTTGCCGCGGAAGAGGTAGATGATGCCCGTCTCGGCATAGAAATAATAGGCCATGATGGTGCTGAAGGCAAAGAACACCATGGCAATGGAAATGAACTGGCTGCCAAAGCCTGCAAAAACGGTATCCACGGCGCTTTGGGTAAAGCCGGCGTAGTTGTTGCCCAGTTCCGGCGCGTTGGCCACCAGCAGTTCCCCGGTGGCGGAGTCTATGATGTTGTAGGTGCCGGAAGTGAGGATCATCAAGGCCGTGGCGGTGCACACCAGAAGGGTATCCACATACACCGAAAACGCCTGTGCAAGGCCCTGCCGGGCGGGATGATCCACATCGGCCGCGGCCGATACGATGGCGCCGGTTCCCTGCCCCGCCTCATTGGAGAAGATGCCGCGCTTCACGCCCATGGCGATGGTGGAACCGATAATGCCACCCGCTACGGGATTGATACCGAAGGCGTTAGTGACAATGCTCCCCAGCACCGCCGGAACGTCCTGGATGTGGAAAGCCACCACCACCAGCGAGAGGATTATATAGCCAAAAGCCATCACGGGCGTAACCACAGAAGCCACCTTGGCGATGCGCTTCACTCCGCCGATGACCACCACGCCCAGAATCACAGCCAGGGTGATACCCGTTGCCAGCGGCGGCACCGGAAAGGCGTTGGCCATGGCCATGGATACACCGTTGGCTTGCACCGTGGTAAGGAAAAAGCCGCAGCTGAGGATGGTGATGGCAGCGAACACGATGCCCAGTACCCGCTTGCCCAGGCCCGCTTCTATAAAGCTGAAAGGACCGCCCCGATAGCCGCTGGAATGCCTGAACTTGTACAACTGTGACAGCGTGGACTCCACAAAAGCCGTGGAAGCCCCGAAGAAAGCCACCACCCACATCCAGAACACCGCGCCGGGCCCGCCAAAGGCAATGGCCGTAGCCACACCCACGATATTCCCCGTCCCCACTCGGCCCGAAAGCGCAATGCAAAACGCCTCGAAAGACGAAATCCCGCTTTTGTCTCCGGACTTTTTGCCGAAAAGGGAGCGCAGCATGAGGCCGAACCTCCGCACCTGCACAAAGCGCGTACGGAAGGAAAAAAACAACCCGGCAGCCAGCAGCAGCACCACCAGCCCCGGATTCCAGACTATGTCATTGATGAGGGAAACAACTTTCTCCATAGGTCAAAGGTACGCATTTCTGCCCAAACCGCCAAAAATCAGCGACAGGCTTCGCGGTCCAGGAGGAGCTGTTCCCGGAGGGCGGCCAGGGAGGGGAATTTGCGCTCGTCACGGATACGGCGGAGGAAACGGATCCGGAGCGGAAGTCCGTAAATATCCTCGTCGAAGTCCAGGATATGAGTCTCGATGGTACGGGAGTTTCCGCCCACCGTGGGCCTGATGCCGATGTTGCTCATCCCCCGGAACGTCTGTCCCAGCACTTCCACATCCACGGCATATACCCCGTTGGCCGGCACCAGTTTCAGCGGCTCGTACAGCTGCATATTGGCCGTAGGGAAGCCGATGGTGCGGCCCATTCGGTTCCCCGCCACAACCACGCCGTACAGCCCGTAACTGTATCCCAGCATAGCATTGGCAAGGCCGATATCCCCCGCTTCCAACGCTTTCCGAATACGTGTAGAAGAAATAGCATCTGCGCGCGTAGGGTTTGCGTTGGCTGAAGGAAATTGGTTTTTCGGGCACCGTCCCGAAAAATAATTACCTTCAGTCGCCGGCCCGGCAGATGCAGATTCTTCGCTGCGCTCAGAATGACTGGATGACACCGAAACAGGGGTTTTGGTGTCCTGATGGCCTAAAAACAAGGGCTTGGACACCAAAACGGGCACTTTCGTGTCCGCACTCGCCAAATCGGAGGCCGTACGCCTGTCAGACCCTATCCGGTTGTCATAGCCCATGACAACGAGCGAAGCACCAAAGCGCTCACATAGCAGGGAAAGATATTCATCGGCCTTCAGCGCCGCGAACTCGCGGGTAAAGGGCAGCACCTCCACGCGGTCAATGCCACAGGCCGATAACAGCGCCTTTTTCTCTTCCAGCGAAGTCAGCAGCCGGAAATCCCGGGCGTCCTGCTGCAGAACCGTCCTGGGATGCGGCCAAAACGTGACCACAATGGCCTCCTCTCCCCTTTCCCGGGCAAAGGAGACCACTGTCTCAAGCACATGACGGTGCCCCGGATGGACACCGTCAAAAAAACCTGTGGTTACTACAGCCACTTCACGCACTCAAAGCTCTGGCGGTGCGGCAGGAGCGCGTTCTTGGCAAACACGCGGGCACCTACCTGATAGGCACCGGTCTTTTCCGGAAGCACATTGGTCTCGTACTTGGCAACACCATCCTTAAAGGAAACCACCTGACACTCCTGCACATCCACAATGTGCAGTTTCCCGTGGGCGTCGGTCTGCGCGAAGACCACCTCCAGGCCTACTTCCTCCGGGGTAAGGGAACCCATCTGGAGTTCCATCTCGGCATGGAAAGGTGTAGCAAGGGTGAGATCGTAGGAAGTCTCCGGTTCCGTACGGGAAATCAAGCGGACATTCTCCCACTCCCGGCGTACGCGGGACTTCCAGGCAGCCAGTTCCCGGGCCCGGGCAAAGTCTTTGTCCTTGACAGACTCCGCACCCTTGGCCTGGGGATCATAGTACTGGTTCATATAGTCCGTGAGCATCCGGTTGGTGGTGAAGTTGCAGGCAACCTTGGCAATGGTATTCTTGATGTAGCCAATCCACTCGGAGCTTCGGCCCGTGGTACGGTCCACATTATAATAGGCAGGAGCAATGTCGTTCTCCAGAATCTGGTAGATGGTGGCTGCGTCCAGTTCGTTTTGGAAGTTGTGGTCTTCGTAGGCCTGCTCGATGGGGAGAGCCCAGCCGGCACCTTCCTTGTAGCCTTCCACCCACCAGCCGTCCAGCACGGAGAAATGCATGGTGCCGTTCATCGCAGCCTTCTCTCCGGAAGTACCGGAAGCCTCCAGCGGACGGGTGGGATTGTTCATCCACACATCCACGCCCTGAACCATCCGCTTGGCCAGCGTGATGTCGTAGCCGGGAACAAAAACAATCTTGCCGATGAACCGGGGATCCTTGGAAATGTCCACAATCTGCTTGATGAGGTCCTGGCCTGCCTTGTCGGCCGGATGGGCCTTGCCGGCAAAGAGGAACTGCACCGGCTGGGCCGGATTATTCACAATCTGGTTCAAGCGGTCCAGGTCGCGGAACAGCAGGGTGGCCCGCTTATAGGTGGCGAAACGACGGGCAAAGCCGATGGTAAGGACATCGTCCCGCAAGGTATCCAGGATGGTCACCAGCTCCGAGGGGCTGTAATGGTTGGAGATGGTCTTGTCCTGCAGACGTTCGCGGATGAATCCCATCAGTTTCACTTTCAGGGCCTTCTTGACTTTCCACACCTCGGCATCCGAAACACCGTAAATGCCGTCGAAGCAGGACTTGTCGTAATGGTGTGTAGCGAAAGCCGGGCCGAACACCTTGGCGTGCACCGGTTTCCACTCCGGGGCGCACCAGGTGGGATAATGGACACCATTGGTAACGTAGCTCACGAAGAGTTCCTCCGGCAGATAGCCTGGGTACATATGCACGAAGATGTCCTGGGACACCTTCCCGTGCAGCATGGAAACACCGTTCACGTTCTGCGAAATATTGGCGGCCAGGTTGGACATGGAGAATTTCTCGTGCGGATCCAGCGGATTGTCCTTACCCAGGGACATGAGGGTTTCCCAGTCCACCTTGAGGCGCTGCGGATAATGGCCGATATACTGGCGGAGCATGCCTTCCTCGAAAGCGTCGTGACCGGCGGGAACCGGCGTATGGGTGGTGAAGAGCGAACTGGCCCGCACCACTTCCAGGGCTTCGGAAAAGTCCAAATTGTCTTTCTCGATGTATTCGCGCAAACGCTCCATGCCGATGAAAGCGGCGTGCCCTTCGTTGCAGTGATACACCTGCGGATCCAGGCCCAGCTTGCGGAGGGCACGGATGCCGCCAACACCCAGCAGGAGCTCCTGCTTCAGGCGGTTTTCCCAGCTGCCGCCGTAGAGGTGATAGGTAACCTCGCGGTCCTCGGGACGGTTGGCCTCGTAATCGGCATCCATCAGATACAGGTCCGTGCGACCCACCTCCACCTTCCACAGACGGGCGGTGATGTTGCGGCCCGGGAAAGCCACGGAAGTGGTTACCCAGTTTCCGTCCTTATCCAGCACCGGAACGGCCGGAATCTTGGTGAAATCCTGGGCGTCGTAGCCAGCCACCTGATAACCCTGGGCGCTGAGCACCTGGTTGAAGTATCCGTAACGGTACAGCAGGCCAACGGCCACCAGGTTCACGTTCATGTCGGAGGTTTCCTTCAGATAGTCGCCGGCCAGGATACCCAGACCGCCGGAATAAATCTTCAAGGAAGTATCCAGTCCGTATTCCATGCAGAAATAGGCGATGGAAGGTTCCGTACGCTGGGCTTTGGCAGCCATATAGGTATCGAACTCGTCCATGACCTGCTTCATGCGGGCCAGGAAGCCATCGTCCTCGGAGAGCTGCTGGAAACGCTTGATGCTCACGGTATCCAGCACCACCAGCGGATTATGGCCGCTCTTATGCCAGACATCGGGATCAATGGATTTGAACAACTCCTTGGCACTCTCGTTCCAGCACCACCAGAGGTTCTTGGACAATTTTTCAAGACGGGATAATTTTTCGGGGAGATGTCGGGTTACCATGATACTCCTCCAGTTGGGACTGGTAACCTCGGCTTTAAAATATTGCATAGTCTTATTATTGGATTTATAGGAGTCCAGATGGTCCTGCACCTTCGCAAGGGCCAGGGAATAGGCCTCCTGATAATAGATAATCTGATTCTCCCAAAGGGCAATCTGGGCCACTTCCCGGGCATTTTCCCGGTACTTGTTGCGTTCTTCAAGCTCCAGACCGGCAATCTCGCGGACACGGTCCACTACGCCGTCCACCACCTGGGAATAGTTTTCGTCGTCGCGGTCCAGCACCGTAATGCCCGGATGTTCCCCCTTGTAATGAGACCGCACCCACATGCCGAATCCGGCCAGGGTGGTGGTAAGGGTGGGCACACGGAAAGCCAGGGCCTCCAGCGGCGTATAGCCCCACGGCTCATAATACGACGGGAACAGGGCCAGGTCCAGGCCGCAGAGCAAGTCGTAATACGGCATGTTGAAGACGCCGTCGTCGCCGTTAAGGTATGAGGGAATGAAATATACCTTCACCTTGTCCCCCGGGGAATTGGTGAGGCCGATCTGCCGGAGCCGGCCGGTAATGGCATCGTACTCCGCATTCATCAGGTAATGGGACGTCTGGCTCCGGTAAGCGGCATCGCCCTTTCCGGCAAGCTTGGCCACAATCTCCTTGTCGGGACCGTGATGGCCGGAAGGAATCATGATGAAGGCCTGGATGCTGCGTCCCTCGAAATCGGATTTGTTCAAACGGTCCAGGGCGTCGATAAACACATCGATACCCTTGTTCCTGTATTCGTATCGTCCGCCGATGCCGATAAAAACGGCATTGGAAGGCACGGTCTCCGCACTCATGGCGGTGGCCACCTCTACCAGACGGGCACGGGCCTTGTCGTGCAGTTCCTCGTACTGCTGGTCAGAGGCCGGGGTGAAACTGTTCTCAAAGCCGTTGGGCGTAACCACATCCACGGGACGGCCCAGGAACTGGGCGCACTCCCTGGCCGTGATTTCGCTCACCGTGGTAAAGACATCGGCCTTCTGGGCACTGGTCTTTTCCAGGGAGTAGATGGCCGTCACATTGAAACGGCGGGCCATTTCGTCCCCGTTATACTGCGCAATGTTGTTGTAAAGGGGAAGATTGTTTCCGGCCAGGCAGCGGCCCATCATGGTGGCGTGGGTGGTAAAGGCAGTGGCCACCGGGATGCCGGAACGCTTGATCTGCAGGACGCCGGCGCCGGTCTGCCACTCGTGGAACTGGGCCAGCACCTTTTCGCCGCCCTTGAGGTTATAATGCCAGAAACTCTCTATCACCCGGCCGGCCACAACACCGAACACGGCCGATTCCTTGTAGTCCCAGTTGCCGGAGATGGAATCCACGCCGAACTCCTTCCAGAGGTCCGTGAGGATGGCATCAGCCTGGGGCAGGAAATGCTTGTAATCCACCAGGATGGCGAGCGGTTTTCCGGGAATGTTCCAGCGGCCAACCCGGAATACCAGGCCCTCCGAAAGGGCCTGGGCCTTCCAGGAACGGTACAACATGGGATCTTCCAGGAAATCCGGATTACCGGCCCGGTGCATCCAGACATCCGGGCCGATGAAAATATGACGCCGTCCCAGCTGGGACTGTAAATGGAGGGCCTTCGTGGCAATCACGGTATAGATACCGCCCACCTTGTTACAGACCTCCCAACTGACTTCGAACAAATAGTCCGGACTCAGGATCTCTTTCTTTGCCATTTATTTCTTCTTCACAGCCTTCCTGCTCACAGGTTTTACCTTCAGCTCCTCAACGGCTGTCTCCTTCACATCCAGGGCCGCCCGTTTTTCGTCCAGACGGATTTGGAAGTCGGAAATTACGTTCATATAGTTGATGAAGGCCTCGTAAGGCGTGTCGTACGGGTTAAAGTATTTGTGCACCTCTCCGTCGGAGAAGAACTTGGTGCACATGTAATAGAAATGGTCGCTCTCCTGGAGATGGCCGAAATCGGCCCAAAGCTCCTCGTCGTTCACGATGGACAGCTTCTCCGTCATGGCATATACCTTCTTGAAGGCTTCGCTCTGGAGCTCGTTGCCCAGCCAGGCGGTGATATCGCGCTCCTCGTCGGCCCAGGAAATAGGGTCGTCCACCGGGAGATCCGAAACGGGTTTGTGCTTTTTCACTGCCTCGGCCGGCGTGACGAAGGAGAAAGTTCCATCGGAAAGGACGGCACCCGGGAGGGCCTTCATGAAATCGAAGATGCCGCTCTCCGCGCTCTGATGCTCGCCGAAGGTCTCATAGTCCATGAACAGGTTGATGATTTCGTCATCCTTGGCGCTCTCCTTCATCCAGTTCACATACTTGTCGGCCGTGAGGGGCCACATTTCCCAACCCTTGTTGGAGAAACGGAAAGCTATGTCGTCCGAGAGGCTGTAATTGCGGAGCAGGAGTTTGAGCTTGGGCTGCGTCTCGCCGCAGTACACATAGTTGGGGCTCTTCCAGCCCATGATGTGGCGGGCGCCTTCCGTGAGCATGGTCTTGTAACCGAGGTCATAGACCATCTCGCCGATGCCGTTGGAGTATATAAGCTCCGTATTGCGGAAGGTAACGGGCTTTACGCCGAACAGTTCCTCGATGAGGGCGGCGTGCTTTCCAACCTGGTGACGGAATTCACTTTCCGAGCCCAGGGAGGCCAGCGAATGATAGTAGGTTTCGGCCAGGAATTCCACCTTGCCGGTGGCGGCCAGGGCACGGAAGCTGTCAATCACCTCCGGGGCGAAGCGCTGGAACTGCTCCAGGGCGCTGCCGGAAATGGAATAGGCAATCTTGAATTTTCCCTTGTACTGCTTGATGAGATCCAGCATGAGCTGGTTCATGGGAAGGTAGCACTTCTGGGCCACGCGGCGCAGGATGGTGCGGTTGGCAAAGTCGTCATAGTAATGCGAATCCTTGCCGATATCGAAAAATCTGTACAGACGGAGCCGGGTGGGTTGATGGACCTGGAAATACAGGCAGATGCTCTTCTGGGTTGCCATAATCGAACTTATTTAACTACTGATTCATATACTTTTTTGAGTTTGGCAGTGGCGCCGTTCCATTTGAGGGCGTTCACTTCGTCGTAGCCCATGCGGGCGGAGAAGTCCGCCAGGGCAGGATAGCTGAGGAGGGCGTAGATGTCATCGGCCATGGCATCCACATCCCAGAAGTCCACCTTGAAGGCATATTTGAGCACCTCGGCGGCGCCGGACTGTTTGGAGATAATGGAAGGCACGCCGGTACGCATGGCCTCCAGCGGGGAGATGCCGAAGGGTTCACTGATGGACGGCATGATGTATACGTCCGAGAGGGCGAACATCTTCTGGACGTCCACGCCCCGGAGGAACCCGGTGAAATGGAAACGGTCGCTGATGCCCAGGCGCGCCGCATGGCGGATGGCCCGGTTCATCATATCACCGCTGCCGGCCATCACAAAGCGGACGTTCTTGGTACGCTTGAGCACCTTGGCAGCAGCCTCGATGAAGTATTCAGGACCTTTCTGGTAGGTGATACGGCCTAGGAAAGTGACCACCGGTTCCTTCACGCCGCGCTCCACCACCAGGTTTTCCCGGCCGCTGAAGTCCACGGCATTGTGCACGGTTACCACCTTCGAAGGGTCTATTCCGTAACGGTTGATAACGGTGTTGCGGGTTAGGTCGCTCACGGTGACAACCCGGTCGGCCACCTGCATGCCGCGCTGCTCGATGGCGAAAACGCGGGTATCGATATTGTCCACGCTGCCGCGGTCGAAAGAAGTGGCGTGCACGTGGATAACCAGCGGCTTGCCAGTAAGTTCCTTGGCGGCGATGCCGGCATAATAGGTTAGCCAGTCATGGGCGTGAATTACGTCGAATTCGTCCTTGCGCTGCAGGGCAATGGTGCCGCCCACCATGGCGTAGCGGGCCACCTCTTCCATCAGGTTGGCGCCATACTTGCCGGAGAATTTGAACTTCTGGCCATAGCTGATGGAGAAGTCCTTCACCTGACGCTTTTTCTCTTCCTCCACCAGTTTGCCGAACTCCTCCGGATCGGCATAGGGAACCATGTTGGAGCCGATATGGATGAACTTCACCTTGTCCAGGAATTCGTCCACGGTTTCCGTGAAGGTGTCCACGGCGACGTCCGAGGCGTTGATGATGGTGGTGGCGCTCTGGTCTTCGTCGCCGGAGGCCGACGGCATCACGAACAGGGTTTCTACGCCGTTGTAGGCCAAACCCTTGACTATGCCTTCACAGGCCGTACCCAGACCGCCTGCGATATGGGGAGGAAACTCCCATCCGAACATAAGTACTCTCATAGTTTAATCCTCCCTGTATTTTGCGATGAGCCAGTTGATATTGAGAAGGGCGGCCGTGGTGAGGGCCGATGAAATGGCACCGTGCGGCTCGTGGGGCGGGTCTCCGTCGTAGAGCTCCGAGAAGGCGCCTACGCCGTGCTTGGACAGGTCTTCGTAGAAACCTTCCGTGAGCCATTCGGCCCGCTTGATGAAGTTCTTGCCCATCATGTTGAAGCTGGCATAGCTATACTGGGCCAGCAGGAAGGGGAAGGCGCAGCCGTTGTGGTAGGCCAGGTCGCGGTCTACCTGAGAACCCTCGTAAACGCCCTTGTAGCGGACGTCGCGCGGGCTTAGGGAACGGATGCCGCGGCGGGTTACCAGTTCCGCATTCACCACCCGCATCACCTCGCCGATCACCTCGTCGGAAACGCAGCGGTAGTCCAGGGAAACGGCCCAGAGTTGGTTGGGACGCAGTTCCAGGTGCTGTCCGGCGCCGTCCACATAATCGGCCAGGAAACCTACCTCGGCATTCCAGAAGGTGGGCTGGAAATTCTGCTCCACCAGGTCCTTGATAGGCGTCCACTTTTTGTAGAAGGCGCTGTTCTTGCGCTCGTGGGCCAGCGCGAAGGCGATGGCGTTATACCACAGGGCATTGGTATCTACCTGGTAGCCGGGACGTTCCGTGATGGCCCTGCCGTTCATGTAGCAGTTCATCCAGGTGAGGGCCACGCCATCCATCTGCGCCCATAGCAGGCCGTTAGGCTGCATGGCCACTTCCTGGCGCACGCCGGGCAGATAGCTCTCCAGGATGGATTTGAGCACCGGACCGTACTTGGCCCAGACATTCTTGTCTGAGGCGCCGTAGGCAATATACTGCTGCAGCGTCACAGCCAGGTATAGCGGAGCCTCCACCTGGGTGGTGCGGCGGCTCAGGCGCTCCTGGTTGGCGGCAATCAGGTTGTCCAGGATTTCTTCGAACAACTTGGGATCTTCCTGTCCGTACAGGGCCAGTCCCGCCACGGAATTGAGCGTTTCCCGGAGCAGGCCGGTGTACAGCCAGCTGTAACCCGCCACGATGCGTTTGATACCGCGGTCTTCCCGAATAAGGGATTTGGTCTGACGGACCAACTGGTCGTGGAAGGAAGTGATGGGGCCAATCTGGTCGATGGTGGCAGAGAAACGGCGCTTGAGGGAAGTGGCGTTTACCGGCTCTCCGGCCGATGCCGAAAAGATGATGGAATCGCCGGAATGCAGCTCCACCTCGAAGGAACCGGGAACAAAGAGGTCTTCCCGGCAGTCATAGCCGCGGCGCATCTCGTCCGAATAGGTAACACCCTTGTACCAGGTGGGATTGGACTTGAAGGCCGCCGTAGAAGTTGATACCTGCAGGTTCAGGTCCGGGAAGCCCTCGTACAGGTTAAAAGCCACACCGTTCTTGACGATCTTGGCTGCGGTACGGGCCCCGTCGTTTTCCCCGGTAAGGCCGTGCACGTTGCGGAAAGCCAGGAAAGGCTTCAGCTCCAGCGTAACCTTGGCCGGGGCGTTAACCAGTTCATAACCTATCATCAGCTGATTGTCGTCCGGATGGAGGACGATGCTCTTACGGAAAACGATCTCTCCGATTTTGTAGGTGATGCAGGGAACCGGGTCCGCGTCGAAGTCCACGATGTACTTGTGACCGCGGGGCTCGTAGATGTCTCCATAGCAATGGATGCCCAGGTTAAAACGCTTTCCGCGCAGGATAAGGCTCTCGTCCAGGGAACTCAGCAGCAGATGCCGGAAGCCGTCGAATTTCTCTACCGGAACAGCCAGCAGGCCGTGGTAACGGCGGGTATTGCACGTGACGATGGACGTATTGCAATACGCGCCGGTCTTGTTCGCCAGGATAATCTCCCGCTTCAGCGAATACGAAAGATTGACGAGCTCAGACTTGTTGAATTTCAAAAAAGCCATAAATATGATGTTAAACTTGCTTCAATACCATAGCACAGCGGGCAGGCAGGTACAACTTGAGGGTATGGTTGTAGGCCTGGTTGCCGTTAGGGCATTTTTCGGGCACGGAAACGTGATGCTCTCCTTCCTGCAGACGGGAGTACCCGTTGAAGCGGGACTCGTCGCTGTCGAGCACATTCACATATTCGCCCGCAGGTGCCGAAAACCCATAGTCCGCGAACGATCCCGTGGCCGAAAAATTCAGCGCAAAGATACAGTTTTTTCGTCTGAAAATCAAGATTTTCTTCTGTTCATCGGCCACAAGGAGCTCAGGACGGTGGAAAAGGACCTGTTCGCTGCGGAGCAGATGCACCATTTCGGCGTCGAAGCGCTGCAGGTCTCCGTAGCGGAGGAGGCCATTATCGGCCAGGGACCACTGCCGGCGGGCATATTTGTAGGACCAGCCGTTTCCTTCCCGCGGGAAGTCTATCCATTCGGGATGGCCGAATTCGTTACCCATGAAATTCAGGTAACCGTCTCCGGCGGTGGCGGCCGTCACCAGGCGGATGAGCTTGTGCAGGGCTATTCCGCGGTCCACCAAATCGTTCTGCGACTCCTTGTTCATGGCAAAGTACATTTCCTTGTCCATGAGGCGGAAGATGATAGTCTTGTCGCCCACCAGGGCCTGGTCGTGGCATTCGGCATAGGAGACGGTCTTTTCATCGGCCCGCTTGTTGGTGAGTTCCCACCAGATTTCGCCCATGGACCACTGCTCGTCGCTGCGTTCCTTGATCCACTTGATCCAGTGGTCCGCCACGCCCATCGACATCCGGAAGTCGAAGCCCACGCCGAAGGCCATGAACGGGGCGGCCAGGCCGGCCATTCCGGACACATCCTCGGCAATGGTAAAGCCGTTGGGGTTCATTTCCTTCACCAGCTGGGTAGCCAGGGAAAGGTAGATGACGGCATCTTCGTCCACCCCGCCGTCGAAGTACAGGGCATAATTGCCGAAATCCTTGCCCAGGCCGTGGTCCCAGTACAGCATGGAGGTAACTCCATCGAAGCGGAAGCCGTCAATCTTGTATTCCTCTATCCAGTATTTCACGTTGGAAAGGAGGTAGTAGCGGGTTTCGTCCTTGCCGTAGTCGAAGCAGCGGGAGCCCCAGGCGGGATGGCGGCCGGCATCCCCGTGGTGGAAGTAGAGGTCTTCCCTGCCGTCAAATTCGCTGAGGCCTTCCAGCACATTGTCCACGCTGTGGCTGTGCACGATATCCATCACCACGGCGATTCCTTTTCCGTGGGCGTCGTCCACCAGGGCCTTGAACTCCTCCGGCGTGCCGAATCGGGAACTCAGGGCAAAGAAATTGGACACTTGATAGCCGAAGGAACCATAGTAGGGATGCTCCTGCAGGGCCATGATCTGGATGGTGTCATAGCCCAGTTTCTTAACCCGTGGCAGCACCTGGGTGCGGAATTCCTCGAAAGTTCCCACCTTCTCCTTTTCGGCCGCCATGCCGATATGGCATTCGTAGATGAAAGGATGGGGTCGCTTCCCGGCGTGTCCGTGCTTCCAGACATAAGGCTTTTCCGGTGCCCACACCTGGGCCGAAAAGAGCTTGGTGGCATTATCCTGCACCACGCGGGTAGCGTAAGAAGGCAAGCGCTCTCCCCCGCCGCCGGGCCATTCCATGTACAGTTTGTACAGTTCCCCATGCCGGAGGAACATTTCCGGAAGCTTGAGCTCCCAGTTTCCCTGCCCCAGGGGCTTCAGGGCATAGCCGTCCGTACGCTTCCAGTTATTGAAATCGCCGATGAGGTAAATCTTGGAGGCATTGGGAGCGAACTCCCGGAAAACCCAGCTGCCGTCGGCGCAGCGGTGCAGGCCGTAATACATGTGATTGTTCACGGCGTCCTTCAACAGGCCGTCTCCGGCAATGTGCTTGCGGGTTTGCCAGATACGCTCGTGCCGGGCGTCGATGGCGTCCTTGAACGGCATCAGCCAGGGGTCGGTTTGATAAATTTTCTTCATATTGCGGTTAGTCTTTGTCCAAAGAATCTATCTTGTCTTTAACGGTGCGCAGGTACTCCCGGCACAGCTTCAGCAGTTCCTTGCTCCGGCCCACCAGCGCGTCTATGTCGTCCAGTTTGGTCTCCGGATTCTCCACCTTGGCGGCAATTTCCTCCAACTCCTTGATTGCCTTTGCATAATCGAACTTCTCTGCCATACTACGCTATATTAACTATATTATTATCAATTCGTTCCGTGTATATTTCATCTACCTTGGCGGTGAGGGAGCCGTCATTGAAGCGGACGCCTATGCGGTCTCCCACACGTACTTTTTCTACGGTTTTCAGTACTTTGTTGTCCTTGCCGGTTACCAGCACATAGCCAAGGCCTAAGATCTTGCGGGGGTCCGAGGCACCTATGAGGGCTTCCTTGAGGGCCACACGTGACACTTCGGCGCTCACCCGGGCCTGGGCGGCGAAGCGAACGCGGTGGATGGCAGCGTCGCAGAGTCGGGCGGTATCGGCATATTTGTGCAGAAGGCCCTTTGAAATGCGGCCCACGCTGCGCTGCAGGAGCATTTCCAGGACGCTGAGGCGGCCGCGGATGGCGCGCTGGACGGCGGCATCGGAACTGTTCAGTCGAAGTTCCTCCCGGCCTATCAGGCGCAGGGCAGCACTGCCGATACGCTGAGCCAGGCGGTCCAGCCGCTCGTCCTGTGCGCGGTAGGCATTCAGGAACAGGTCGGCCAGAGCCGTGGGGGTTTTCACGGAAGTGTGAGCCACCAAATCGGCGATATGCACGTCCCTGTCATGGCCGATGGCGGTGACTACGGGAACGGGGCAGGAAGCGATGGCTACAGCCAGGTCTGCATCGTCGAAGCAGGACAGGTCCAGGTCGCTGCCGCCGCCGCGGAGGATGAGCAGCGCATCGTAAGGTTCTTCCTGCACTTTCAGGATGGCGGAAATGATGGAAGCGGGCGCCTGCTCTCCCTGCATGAGGGCTTCGAACAGGTCCAGCCGGAAAGCATAACCTTCCTCGTTTTCCAGCAGATGCTTCCGGAAGTCTCCATAACCTGCAGCGGTTTTGGAGGTAATGACGGCCAGGCGATAGGGCAATTCCGGAAGCGCCAGTTCCTTCTGCATTTCCATATAGCCCTCCCTGGTAAGGAACTCTATGGTGCGCTTGCGTTCCAGGGCCTTCTCTCCCAGGGTGAACGCGGGGTCTATGTCCTCGATGAAGAGGCTGACTCCATAGAGTTCACTGAAAGCCACTTGCACCTTCACCAGCACAGTAATGCCTGCCTGCAGGGGCTGCCCGGCTGCCTGCTCGAAAAAGGCCTTGAGCCGGGGATAGTACCATTTCCAGATCATGGCCCGGCTTTGGGCTATCGGCAGACCGCCCCGGCTCTGGGAGAGCTCCAGGTAGCAGTGACCGTTGGCACGGGGGCTGAACGACGCAATCTCCGCCTTCACCCAGTATCGGCCCGGAAAAGCATCCTCGATGCCCTCCTTAATCCGCTTCTGCAACTCCAGCAGGTCTATGTACTCCCTCTGCGCCATATTTTCCGGGATTTACAAATATAACAAAAAATCTGCGGATTTCCCCGCAGATTAAAAGTTAAAATTCCGGCTCAAAATGTGGAATGGGTTTTAGCTTGAACAGGTTCATCACATGCTTCCGGTCTATGAGGGCTTTGGTGGCTTCGTCTTCACACACACCGGTGCGGATGTACTTGTCCAGAACCGCATAAGTGAAGCCCAAATTATCCTCGTCCGTCTTGCCGCAGAGGCCGTCGGAAGGGGTCTTGTGAACCAGGTTTTCCGGAAGGCACAGTTCCGTTCCGATGGCCAGCACTTCCTGCACCGTAAGGCCCCCCAGGGGCGAAAAATCCCCGGCAGCGTCTCCGTAGCGGGTGCTGTAACCCACCCAGTCTTCGGAAAGGTTGCAGGTGTTCACCACCCGGCCGTTATTGCTCTGGGAGATGGCATACACCGCCGTCATCCTGAGGCGAGGGGCCATATTGATTCGGGTCTGGGCCGATGCCTCATGCCCCAACTGCGCCTCCACTTCGGCCATGAGCGCATTGAAAGACTGGCCGATATTAACATTGTAATGCTTGATACCCAAATGGTTGATGAGCTGCATGGAATCGTCGATATCCGGCTGGACACCATTGGGCATGGTTACTCCTATCACCCGGTCCACCCCCAGAGCCTCCACGCACAGCGCAGCGCACACGCTGCTGTCCTTGCCGCCGGAAATTCCCAGCACGGCATTGCACCCCGGGCCATTTTCCTCAAACCAATCCCGGATCCACCGGACGCACGCGTCCTTTACTTTCTTTGCATTGAACATATTCACACAAATAAAAACTTGTTTTACATTCCCAGTATCAGTGCAGGGGCGATACCCAAGGCCGCACAGAGCAGGCGGGCGACCTTAAGAGTTGGTTCGGCCCTGCCGGACACATAATCATTGATGCGGGTTGGACTTACGCCAATCTCTTTGGCCAACTCCCGCTGGGTCATTCCCTTTTCTTCCAGAGACAACTGAATCAGTTGTGCCACGGTGGGTTTTCCCATGGGGTAATACTTTTTCTCGTATGCAATCACGCAATCTGACATGATGGCCAGTTCTATGGCCGCCGGGTCATTGGCTGGCGTATCCTCTCCCACCAGCGGAAGCAATTGCTCCACCCGGGTGAGTGCATACTCATATCTCATCTGATCCAAACTCTTTTTCATATCGTTGACGCATCTATTTTGTTATATTCCTCATGTATCCCTACAAAGCGGATGAACACATAACCCATTACAAACTTAATTACCACCACCAGCCTATAACTGTTTCCTTTGATGTTAAACACGAAATGCTGATTCCCCACGGAATCTACACTTCCAAAATCGGCTTTCACATCGGCAAAACTGTGCCAGTCGGCCGCCTCCGTTATTTCATACCACCTCTCCAAAGCAACTTCCGCGTCTTCCCTTCCCGGCGTTTGGTAAAACTCTCTCAGTTTCCTATGTGATACTATTCTCATCTTTCAACAACACTTTCACCGGCAAAGATAGTTAGATTATTCCGAATTTCAAAACGAAAATAATTATAAATTCCGATTATCAGAATATACAATCTTGGTCAAATATCAACCTAGTCTTATGACTAAGATCGTCAGTAGTGACAATCTTAGTCACGTTTTAAGCCATAATCTTGACTAAGAGCGTAACGGAGGTTACTTGGCCCGTGTATAAACCTGGATGGGGCAGCCTTCGAAGTCGAAGTGTTCGCGGAGCTTATTCTCCAGGAAGCGCTTGTAGGGATCTTTCACCCACTGGGGCAGATTGCAGAAGAAGGCGAACTGCGGGGTGCGGGTGGGGAGCTGGGTTACGTACTTGATTTTGATGTACTTACCCTTCCAAGCCGGCGGCGGGTAGTTTTCAATCTCCGGCAGCATGGCATCGTTGAGGGCCGATGTAGGAATTTTCCGGCGCATATTCTCCGCCACTCGGGCGGCGGCGTCCAGCACGTCCAGTATGCGCTGCTTGTTAAGGACCGAAGTGAAGATGATGGGAATGTCGTTGAACGGGGCCAGACGCGTTTTGAGGGCCTCCGTATAGTCCCGCATGGTGTTGGACTCTTTCTCGAAGAGGTCCCATTTGTTCACCACTATCACGCAGCCTTTGCGGTTCTTCTGGATTACGTTGAAGATGTTCATATCCTGCGCCTCCATGCCCAGGGTGGCGTCTATCATGAGGATGCACACGTCCGAATGCTCGATGGTGCGCATGGCGCGAAGGACGGAATAGAACTCCAGGTCCTCGGTCACCTTGGCGCGCTTGCGCATGCCGGCGGTATCCACAATCATGAATTCGTGGCCGAACTTGTTATAGTAGGTGGAAATGGAATCCCGAGTGGTGCCCGCCACAGGCGTTACGATGTTCCTTTCCTCGCCCAGCAGGGCATTGGTGAGGGAACTCTTGCCCACATTGGGCCGGCCTACAATGGCGATATGCGGCAGGTCCGCATGGTCGTCATCGGCCTTGTTGTCCTCCGGGAGCACGCGCAGAATCTCGTCCAGCAGGTCTCCGGTGCCGCTTCCGTTGGCGGCCGATATGCTCCAGACTTCACCCAGGCCCAGGGCGTAAAAATCGAAGGCATCGTACATTTTCTCGCCGCTGTCCACCTTGTTCACGCAAAGCACCACCGGTTTCTTACTGCGGCGCAGCAGGTCGGCAATCTCGGAATCATAGTCCGTGATGCCGGTAGCGGCCTCGCACATGAACAGAACCACATCGGCCTCCTCGATGGCAATCACCACCTGACGGCGGATGGCATCCTCGAAAACGTCATCGCTATTGGAAGTGTAGCCACCCGTATCCACTACGGAGAATTCCCGGCCGCACCATTCGCACTTGCCGTAATGCCGGTCACGGGTTACGCCGGCGGTCTCGTCCACGATGGCCTGGCGCATGCCCACCAGGCGGTTGAACAGGGTAGATTTTCCTACGTTCGGTCTCCCGACTATCGCAACTAAAGCCATAACTCTCTATTTTTCTGCAAAGATACACTTTTCCTCGTTAAATGCGGGACTTTCAATGCCGAAGAAGCGGAGAACGCTGTGAAAAACGTGGTGCTGACCCACTTTTTCCAGCGGTTTCACCCTTAGGTCATCGGCCGATGTCCATACCAGGAAGGGAATCTCTATCTGTTCCCTGGGGGCCATGGCCATGGGCACCCCGTGCATGTAGAGGTTGTTTTCGCCAAGGGATTCGCCGTGGTCGGAGACGAAGAGTACGCAGCCCCGGCGGTCCGGCATCTCCCGCAGCATCTGAATCACGGAATGAATCAGGAAGTCTGTATAGACTATGCTGTTGTCATAGGCGTTGTTCAGTTCCTCCGGGCTGGTCTTAGCCATCTCCACCGTGTTGCATACCGGTGTAAACACTTCGAATTCAGCCGGATAATTGGTATTGTACGAAGGCCCGTGGTTGGTATAGGTATGGATTACCACAAACAGTTTGGTGCTGTCGCTCTGAGCCATCTCTTCCTGCAGACCCTCCAGCAGCAGCCCGTCGTAGCGGGCATCGGCCTCCGGAAAACGCTCCTTTAACTGGGCAAAAGTCTCATAATGAGATGTATGCACCGGCGGCTCTCCCCAGTTGTTGGTGCGCCAGCGCACGTCCACGCCCGTCCGCTGCAGGTAATTGGGCAAAATCTCGTACAGCTCCTTGGTCTCCGTGGGTTCCAGCATGGCCCGCACGCCGGCCGATGTGTAAGTGGCGGATGCATCGGCCAGCAAAGCCGTTACGCTGTCCCGGGAAGTGTAGGGGTTGGTTTCCTTTTCATAGCCGTAGAGGGAGAAACGGTCCTGCCGGGCCGATTCCCCGATAATCAGCACGCACACATCCCGGCTTCCGGAGACTGCCGTCGCGTCCGGAAGCGGCAGTTCCCTCACATTCCGCTTGCGTTCACCGTCGTAATAGCGGAAGGTGTTCACCACATAGGACCAGGGCAGGATGAGGCTGCCCAGTTCCGTGGAATTGCGGTCCACCCAGGGCCAGTTCTTCATATTGCCGAAAACGGCCACCAGCATGGCTGCAACGGCGATTCCCACGCTGCCGAAGAAGCGCTTCCAGGAGCCGTATTCCAGCTTTCGGCTAAAGACATAGATGCAGGGCAACACACCCAGCAGGAGGATATACAGGACCAGGGAGAAGGAGAAGAAACCCGACGCTTCCGAGTACTGCGTATTCACCACGCAACCCATGATCTCGTCCGTAATCAGGACATCGTAGTCGTTCAGAAAATACAGGCCGATGGCATTGCCGATAAGGAAAAACGCCACCAGGCATTTTCCCACAAAGCGGAAGCACCACACCAGCGTATAGGTGAGGAGGAAATTGAGGGCCGACAGCACCACCACGCCCATTCCCAGGATAAGCACGCTGTTGAAGCCTCCCTCCAGGTGCCGAAGGGTATGCGTGAAAAAGGGTATGTGGAAGGCAATCAGCGTGAAAAGGCTGATTACCAGGCTATATGCTGCAAGACTAGCTTTGGGTTTCATCGCTTCTTTCTGTACAATTTAAACAGCAGCGCCAGCGCTCCGGCGATTAACGCCAGCAGCAGGAGATTGAAAAGGACGGTAAGCACCCAGTCCACCTGCTGGGGCGCATTGTTGAAGGGGTTATCCTGCGCAGATGCATCGTAACGGGCGAAAGGGTTGGTGTAAATAACCTCTCCCCCCGGGAAAAACGCCGTAAGCCGGGCGTAGGAATCCTCCGGCCGGAAGATGTAACGGATGCGGTCCGTATGTTCTTCCAGGGCCAGGACGGCGTGGTTCTGTCCGGTTACCCGGATGCTGTCGGCCTTGCCGGAAAGGGTCATATAAACGGTATTACCATCCAGGCCGATATCCCGGATGGAAGGCAGCTGCCGGTTCTTCTCATACTTCACTTCCCAGTCTCCAGCCCCGTAATCCGGCACCCGCATGGCATAATAGCAGCCGCCCAGCAGCGTCTTCTTCAGATCTTCATATCGGCCCGAAGGAGTATTGACGAAATTGCAGCGGATGCCGATGAGCGAAGGGTTGGTGGCGTGATGGAGGTCGTCGTTGGCCAGGCCGAAGCTGTAGTGTCCGGCACTCAGCGCCCAGTCCCAGTATTCGTTTTCCGTGCTGATGCTGGTATCCAGTTCCATGATTTCGTAACCGGACAGCTCCTGAAACAGGTTCTCGGACGTCCCCACCGTCCGGTAGGGATGGTTAATCTGGATAAAGTCCGAATCCCTGCCCAGCCGGTCCAGTTCAAACTGCCGCTGGGAAGGGAGCAGCGGCAGCAGCGGGTCGAAGTGATGGACTTCTTCACTGCCGAAGACCAGTTTGTGGAACTTGAAGGGACTGTAGCCCTGCTCATACACATTCACCTGCAAGGCCGGGTCGAAGGGATGGACGGTGAGTTCGTTATGATTGGAGAACGTCACTATGTCGTAACCCAGTTTCCGGTAGGCTTCGTAGGTTTCCATCGGCCAGAGTTCACACTCGTTGGGCGGGAAAGGCCCCTTCACCCGCGTGTGGGTGTGGAAATTGGCCCTTTTCCAGCCGATGGCAGTATCCAGCGCACTGTACGGATTGAAGATGTCCGGTCCGCTGAAAGGCTGCGGCTCGCGGAAACTGTACACCGGGCTCACGCTGGTTCCCAGCACCGCCAGCACCAGCAGCAGTACCAAAGACGCAAGGGCAAGATATACGATATGAATGACTTTTTTCATCAAATCTTAGCAACTTTGGAACGGGGCGCCAGCACTTTCAAGGCCGATGGCTGCACTTCCAGGTCAAATTCCGTCCCCGCATCGAAGGGGCTGCCGTCGTAATGGACGGCGCCGGCCCCGCTGCGGCTGATTTGGAAACGCTTGCCGCTGAAATGCAGGAAATGCTTACTGCTGTCGGCATGTCCGGTCATCAGGCGGGTGGCCAGATCCGGAATTTCCAGCGTGGAGAAGGGGTTCACCACCACCACGTCCAGGAGGCCGTCCTGGATGGAAGCCATGGGCGCAATCCGGGCCTGGTTTCCCCACTGGTTGGCATTGGCCACGGTCACAAAAACTGCTTTTCCCTCCCACAGAAGGCCCTGGGGCGAAGCGATGCGGTAATCGGCCAAATCGTGCTGCTTCCACTCCTCCCAGGCCAGGGAGATATAGCGCGAAAGGCCTCTCCGGGTGGAACGGGCAAAGTCCAGGCTCACCTGCGCGTCCAGGCCGAAGCCTGCCGTGCAGAAGAAGGGTTCCCCGTTCATCCGGGCCACGTCAATCAATGCCTCACAGCCCTGATTCAGTATCTCCACGGCATTTGCCGGAGAGCGGCTGATACCCATATGCAGGGCCAGGCCGTCACCGCTGCCACACGGGATAATGCCCAGCGTCTTTCCGCTTCCCACCAGGCCCCGGGCCACTTCGCTCACCGTCCCGTCGCCACCCACGGCCACCACCACTTCCGAGCGGCTCTCCCGGGCCATCTCCTCGGCCTCCATCGGCCTGGAAGTGAACAGGATTTCCGGCTGGTACAAGGATAAGTCCAGGTGCTTCCCGATGGCGGAGAGCACCTGCGACTTGTCGTTCTGACCCGAAATGGGGTTTATGATAAAGCTTATCTTCCTGGGCATATCAGTTTCTCAGGGCGCAACTTTTACAGGCTTCGGAATACTCGCCGGAGCAAGTCTTTTTCCCTTTCTGCGCCGCCAGCATTTCCATCTCTTCCTGTTTGGCACACTTGATTCCCCGTTTCTGCATTTCCGGGTTCGTGGATATCTCTCCGTCGGGAAAAGGCCGATGGAAAAAGAAGATGTTCACGCCCAGCAGAAGCACTGCCAGACCCACGAAAATGATAGCTGCGAGAAACGTTTTCACGGACCTTTACAACGGGAATTCGGAGGAGATGGGTTCGTAGTTATAGACGCGGAGCATCATCCGGGCGAAGGTTTCGGCCATGGAAACCACGCGGAACTTGCCTTGCAGGTCTTTCTTGGCAGGGTCCAGCGGAATGGTGTCCGTCACATACACTTCCGTAAGGGCACTCTTGTCTATACGCTCGTAGGCGGGACCGGAAAGCACCGGATGGGTGGCGAAGGCCCGCACGCTGTTGGCACCGCGGCTAAGGAGCACGTTAGCCGCCTCCGTGAGGGTGCCGGCCGTGTCGATGATATCGTCCACTATCACGATGTCCCGTCCTTCCACCTCGCCGATGGGCACAATCTTCTCCACCACATTGGCCTTTGCCCGGGTCTTGTGACAGATGACCACCGGCGTGTGCAGATGCCTGGCATAGGCATTCACGCGCTTGGCGCCGCCCATGTCCGGAGCCGCCAGCGTGAGGGTGTCCTTGAACTGCCGCTGAAGTTTCTTGAGGATGAACAGGAAGTCGTAGCTGGCATACAGGTGATTCACCGGGAAGTCGAAGAAGCCCTGGATCTGGTCGGCATGGAGGTCGCAGGTCATGAGGGCGTCCGTACCGGCCACCTTGAGCATATTGGCCACCAGTTTGGCGCCGATGGACACACGCGGCTTGTCTTTGCGGTCCTGACGGGCCCAGCCATAGTACGGAATAACGGCTATGACCTTGTTGGACGACGCACGCTTGGCCGCATCGATGGTAAGGAGCAGTTCCATCAAGTTGTCGGTGGGGGGGAAGGTGGACTGAATGATGAAGCAGGTGGCTCCACGCACGCTCTCGGAGAAAGAGGGCTGGAATTCACCGTCGCTGAAACGGGCGCATTCCAGGCCGCCGAGAACCACCTCCGGGTCCTCCGGGCCCTTCATCCGGTTCATGGCCTCCACCACCTTTTCGGCAAAATAACGGCTTGCATCGCAGGTGAACACCGCCAGGCGGTGCTTATGGACATCGTTTATCATAAGTTAGCAAGAATAGATCCTATATAGTCGAGTATTTCCTCCTTTCCCATACCGGTCACAGAAGAGGATACAAAACACGGCGGCAGTTCTTCCCAGTCCACCAGCAGGCGTTCCTTGTTCTGTCCCACCTGACTCTCCAGGGCATTGACGCCCTGTTTATCGGCCTTGGTAAAGATGAGGCCAAAGGGAATGCCCTTTTCTCCCAGTTCCGAGATGAAGCGCAGGTCCACCTCCTGCATGGGATGGCGGCTGTCCACCAGCACCATGAGCATCACCAGTTCCTCCGAATGGTTGATGTAGTCCCATATGATGTGACGCAAACGGGCCCTGTCCTTGTCCGGCAGCTTGGCATAGCCGTAGCCCGGAAGGTCCACCAGGTACCACTTGTCATTAATGAGGAAATGATTCACCAACTGGGTTTTGCCGGGCGTCTGCGAAGTCTTTGCCAGTTTCCCGTTACCGGTTAGCATATTGATGAGGGAGCTTTTTCCCACATTGCTCCGGCCAATAAAGGCGAATTCCGGCAGACGCAGTTGGGGCTTCTGTCCCACCCGCGTGCTACTGCCTGCAAAAACAGCCTTAGTAACCTTCATAACCTTCTTTTCGGTAAAACCATACAAAGGTACGAAATCTCAAACGATTTTCCTATCTTTGCAAGTATGGAACAAGACGAAAAGTTTATGCGCGAGGCGCTGTCGGAAGCCCGGGCTGCCGCGGCGGCGGGAGAAATCCCCATCGGGGCCGTGGTGGTGTGGAAAGGCCGAATTATAGGCCGGGGACACAATATGACCGAACGGCTGCACGACACCACCGCCCACGCGGAGATGATAGCCATTACTTCCGCCACGGAAGCCATGGGCGGGAAGTACTTGAACGACTGCACTTTGTATGTGACGGTGGAGCCCTGTCCCATGTGCGCCGGCGCCCTGGCCTGGTCCCAGATGGGCCGCATCGTGTACGGCGCCCCGGACCCCCGGCGGGGTTATTCTCTCTTCTCCCCTTCCCTGCTGCATCCCCGCACGGAAGTATCGGCCGGCGTGCTTTCGGAAGCCTGTTCCAACCTGATGCTGGAGTTTTTTAAAAGCAAAAGATAGTTTTCATGAAAGGAGTTACTATTTTCCTTGCCGACGGCTTCGAGGATATGGAAGCCCTGGGCACCCGTGACGTTCTCATCCGCGGCGGCATTCCCGTCCAAACCGTTTCCATCGCGGAAGACTATACGGTGGAGAGTTCCCACGGAGTCACCGTCTTCGCCGATACCTCCCGGGCCGATTTCGAGCCGGAAGAAGAGGGAACCTGCGAAAAGGACGTGATGATTTTCCCTGGCGGCATGCCGGGTTCCCGGAACCTGGCCGAAGATCAGGAACTGATGGAACTGATGAAACGGCACTATGCCGATGGCGGCGCCGTGGCGGCCATCTGCGCCGCCCCGGGCCTGGTCCTGTCCCAGCTGGACGGCCTGGAAGGCAAGAAGTTCACCTGCTTTGAAGGCTTCCAGGATCCGCTCATAGCCAAGGGCGCCGTCTATACCCCGGAAAGCGCAGTGACGGACGGCCGCATCATCACCGGCCGCGGCGCCGGACACGCCGTAGCCTTCGGCCTGGCCATCCTCCGCTATCTGAAGGGGGACGAAGCCGCAGAAAAAGTCCGCAGTGGCTTAATGCTTTAACGGATTACCATCCGCTCGATGCGGCGGGGCACGGAAGAGAGTATCTCGTACGGGATGGTGCCCAGGATATCGGCCAGTTCCTCCACGGTAGGGTCTTCCCCAAAGACGGTGACGGTGTCTCCCGCCGCTGCGGGAACGCCCGTGACATCCAGCATGCACATGTCCATGCAGATATTGCCGATGGTGGGTACCCTGTAGCCGTTCAGCGAAAAGGATGCGGCGCCGCGGCCCAGGTGCCGGTCTATTCCGTCGGCATAACCTACGGGAATGGTAGCTATCACGGTTCCTTCCCGGGCCTTGCCCCATCGGCCGTAGCCCACCGTATCTCCGGGGCCCAAATGCTTGACCTGCAAAACCTTGCATTTCAACGAAGCCACTGGCGTAAGCTTTTTCCCGGGGACGGCGCTGACGCCGTAAACGCCGATACCCAGGCGTACCATGTCCATCTGGAACTGCGGGAAACGCTCTATGCCGGCCGAATTCAGGATATGGCGCATGGGCATATAGCCGATTCCCTCGGAAAGGAGCTTAACATTGCGTTGGAAAAGGTCTATCTGTCCCAGGGTAAAGGTATCCTGCTGCGGGTCCTCCGCCACGCATAGGTGCGAGAAAACGGACTTGACCCTTACTTCCGGTGTTTCCTTAAGATAATCAATTAGTTCCGGGATCTCCCCCGTCATGAAGCCCAGGCGGTGCATGCCCGTATCCAGCTTGATGTGGATGGGATAGTCCTTGAGGCCCAGGGCTTTAAGCTGCTCCACAAAGGCCTTCAGCGAATACAGGTTGGGAATGCTGGGTTCCAGACGAGTCTCAATGATTTCCGGATAGAAGTCCGTGCCGGCGGTGAGCACAATCACCGGGAGGGAAATGCCGTTCCGGCGCAGTTCCAAGCCTTCTACCGGATAGGCCACCGCCAGATAATCGGCCCCGGCCCGCTGCATCATGGCGCCGAACTCCACCGCTCCGTGGCCATACGCATTGGCCTTGACGAGAACCAGCAGTTTCGTCTGGGGCTCCAGCAGGGAGCGGAAGTATCTGTAATTCTCCACGGCAGCCTTCAGATTCAGTTCCAGCCGTGAGAAATCGTCCGGGCGCATCATATCTTTTGATTTCCGAATGCAAAATTAACATTTCCCACTGACTTTTTCCCATAAAATGTGTATTTTTGTGCTATGGTACTGTCATCACAAATGATCTGGATCATCATGATTGCCGTAATGGTTCTGAGCCTGGTGATCCAAAGCGTGCTAAAGAGCCGCTTCAGCAAATATTCGGAAGTTCCCGTTTCCATGACCGGCGCGGAGGTAGCCAGCCGCATGCTACAAGCCCATGGTATCCGGGACGTTCAGATTGTCTCCATTCAGGGCAAACTTACGGACCATTACGACCCTACAACCCGCACCGTGAACCTTAGCGAGGAAGTGTATTTCGGCCGCTCGGTGGCTGCCGCCGCAGTGGCCGCCCACGAATGCGGGCATGTGGTCCAGCATGCCACGGGCTATGCTCCCCTGAAGATGCGCTCGGCCCTTGTGCCGGTGGTCACCTTCTCCAACAGCATCGTTTCCTGGGTGCTGCTGGCGGGGGTTATCTTCATCAACATCTTCCCGTCCCTGCTGTGGATCGGCATCGGCCTTTTCGCCCTCACCACCCTGTTCAGTTTCATCACCCTGCCGGTGGAAATCAATGCCAGCGCCCGTGCCGTCAAATGGCTGGACAACACTGGTATAGTGAGTTACGAGACCAAGCCCATGGCCGTGGACGCCCTCCGCTGGGCCGCCTACACCTACGTAATCGCCGCCCTGGGCTCCCTGGCCACCCTCCTCTATTACATCTCCCTGGCCGGCCGCCGGAACTGATCCAGACGTCCCAATCAACGGACCGTCTGGTGCAAAAAAGGCCGATTTTGAACCCAACCTGCCATTTTGGGGGACGTCTGGTGCACTCTCGCTGCCGGATGCTGCCCAGTAACCCTTCGGCATCTTGGTATTTCAGGAAAAAGTAGTATCTTTGCAACCCGGTATTGAACTGTGGTGTAATGGTAGCACTAGGGATTTTGGTTCCCTCAGTCAGCGTTCGAATCGCTGCAGTTCAACAGAAAGAGACGGATTCGAAAGGTCCGTCTCTTTTTTGTGTTCAGGATGTCGCAGGTCAAATTATGGACAGGTGTTTCCCGGCCCCGCGGTATTGCTCCTAAAACAACGTGGGATGATTTTCCTCCAATTCGGAAAGGACCTTTGACATGATGGCTTCGCGGAAGAGGGCGCTTTTGGAATGCACCTGGAAACGGGAGCAGTATTCATCGATGGCCGCCATTTCGCTGTCATTGAACAGCAACACATGACGGTTGCGCCGAAGGAGCATCTGCTTCTGCTTCTCCAGATAGGCGGGATCAACGCCGGGAATGGTTTTTCTGCGAGCCATGGGTGCAAAGATAGTAAAAGATTCTTTCGCTTCGCCAAGAATGACAGTAAAACACCTAAAATGAAACATATCGGCGGAGGACGGTGCCGTCCGGAGCCAGTTCCAGGACAAAGGGCAGGACGGAGAGGTCGAAGCTGTCCAGCAACTCGGTAGCCTTGTCCGGGTCATCGGCAAAAAGGGCGTCCATATCTACCAGGAGTACCCGCGCTTTGCGGTCCCCTTTTACCAGGGCATCCACGGCAGCAAGGGTTTCCTGACAGGTGGAGCAGCCCGGGGAATAGAAGACCACATAGGCCGGATTGCCTTTCAGGGAGCGTAAGCTGAATGTTCCGCTGCGGATTCCACGGGAGAGCAGACAGCCTTTGCGCCTGAGTACACCCGGAACCGACACATCCGGAACCAAGGCTCCCACAGGGCTGCGGGAACTGAAGTCCAGCAATAAATCGGCCAGGGACAACACCTGAAGCTTATCTTCCACAGTATTCCAAATCTCTCCCGGACGCACGTATTTCTCCACAAACGGGCCGATGGCCTCCCGGAAAGCCTCCCCCCGTTGAGAGGAGAGGAAATACAACAAGTCCCCGGCAGTTTCCTTAAAGGCAGGTACATGACCCTCCCCCAGGGTGCGGGCCGCCAGATAATCGGCCACATCCAGCACATCGGCCGGCTTCAGCGTATCCCCATAGGCCGCAAACAATTGGGCATAGCGCTCCATCTGGGCGGTTTCCCCATAGACATAAGGCTCCCGGGAGAACTCCTTCTCCAGCAGCAGACGCAGCGCAGGAGTATCCAGTCCCCTTCCCAGGATGGTCCCGTCCGGACCAATCAGAAACAGCCTGGGTGTCTGCAGCACACCGTACTGGAGCTGCCAGTCGCTCTCGTGTTCCGGATCCCAAAGGTGAATGGCGCCAGGAAGGTTCTCCCGGTACTTCACCCATTCCTCGGCCACGTCTCCCACATTCACCGCATAGACAGTGAGCGGGTATCGGCCTTCGTCCATCAGCTGCCTTAAACGAGGAGTCTCCAGTTTGCAGGTTGAGCAGGAGGTGTCGTAAAAATAGATGGCGCTGTAGCCCGCTGCAGCGGGGATTGTCACCGTCTTTCCGGCAGCATCCTTCAGCGTGACGGAAGGAGCCGGCATGCCGATGAGGGAGTTGCGGTTGAACATCACGAACACCTGCGCATTCAGGAGGTCTCCGTCGGCATGCATGGGTATGGCGCCGGAAAGGAACCATTTTTCGGCCACATGCACGGCCACGGCCTCGTCGCCCATGATCTTGGACTGCAGATAATGGTCATAGACCTTCAGGGCCACATACTGGCGCACCAGCGAATCCTGGCAGGATTCAATCAGGAAGTCGCATTCGGCATTCTGCACAGCGGCGCTCTCCCCCGCCAGCGCGGCGAAATACTCCTCCAGTTTGGTACCCAGTTCATCGTAGGACTGGGCCCGGAGGGTAAGGGCCAGCAAGATGCCCGAGAACAGCGCCAGAAGCCTTCTCATAGCCTGACTCCTTCCGGAATAAAGGCCGAATAGTCCCCCTTGTGCTTGAGGATATCCCTTACGGCCGAAGAACTGATGTGGGCGAACTCCTGGGCGGTAGGGATGATGATGGTTTCGATATCCGGAGCCAGCCGGCGGTTGGCATCGGCAATGGAACGCTCCGTCTCGAAGTCAATCATATTCCGCACTCCCCGGACGATATGCCGGATGCCCAGTTCCCGGCAGGTGTCGATGGTGAGGTTGTCGTACTGGATTACCGACACACCGGGAAGGCCGGTTGTAGCCTGGGTGATAATGTCCAGCCGCTTTTCCATGGAGAAAAAGCCTCGCTTGTCCTGGTTGATACCCACGGCCACCACCACCTCGTCGAACATGGTAAGGGCACGTTTGAGAATATTCAGATGGCCGGCTGTAAACGGGTCGAAGGAGCCGGGAAACAAAGCTTTGGTTTTCATAACTGCCAGTTGATGGGAGTTTTACCCTCGGAAATGAGGATGCTGTTGGTTTGGGAAAAATGCCGGCAACCGAAGAAGGCGCCGCCCGCCAGGGGTGAAGGATGAGCCGCCTGCAGCACGTGGTGCCGGGTGGGGTCTATGAGCGAAGCCTTAGCCTTGGCGAAGTTGCCCCAGAGCAGGAAAACCACGCCGTCACAGCGCTCCGAAATGGTACGGATCACCGCATCCGTGAATTCCTGCCAGCCGATGTTCCGGTGCGAGGCAGCCTTTCCGGCCTCCACCGTGAGGATGCTGTTCAGCAGGAGCACTCCCTGCCGGGCCCAGTTCTCCAGATTGGGCCGGCCGCTCATCCGGATGCCCAGGTCCTGTTCTATCTCGCTGAAGATGTTCCTAAGCGAGGGTGGCATCCGCACCCAGTCCGGCACCGAGAAGGAAAGGCCCATGGCTTCCCCGGGGTTATGATAAGGGTCCTGTCCCAGGATTACCACCTTCACCTGGTCCAGCGGAGTTAGTTCGAAAGCGCGGAATATCTGGCTTCCAGGCGGGTAAATAACCTTTCCGGCCCCTTTTTCCTGATGCAGAAAGCGCACCAGCTGCGCGAAATACGGTTTATCGAATTCGCCCGCCAGTGCGTTTTTCCAAGATTGTTCTATTTTAACGTCCATGCCTAAAAAATGCAGTCGATTACATCGGCTATCGTTTTTACATAGACAAAGGTAAGACCTTTTATGTAAATTTCCTTGATATCTTCCACATCTTTGCGGTTTTCTTCGGAGATCACTATGGTGTGGACCCCGGCCCGCTTGGCCGCCAGGATCTTTTCCTTGATGCCGCCCACCGGCAGTACGCGGCCGCGCAAGGTCATTTCTCCGGTCATTGCAATACCTTCCTTCACCGCCTGTCCCCGCAAGGCACTTACCATGGAACTCACCATAGTGATACCGGCCGACGGACCGTCCTTGGGCACGGCGCCTTCCGGTACGTGCAGGTGGATGTCCTTTTCCATGAACTGCTCCGTGGTGATACCGGCCAGTTCCGGATGGGCCTTGATGTACTGCCAGGCAATCTGGGCGCTCTCTTTCATCACATCGCCCAGGTTACCCGTCATGGACAGGTTGCCCTTGCCTTTGGAGACGGAACTCTCCACAAAGAGGATCTCCCCGCCCATCTCCGTCCAGGCCAGGCCGGTAACTACGCCGGGGCCCTCGTTCCCCTTCACCGTGTCGTGATAAGCGGTGGGAAGACCCAGATATTCCTTCAGGTGTTCCTTCTTTATCTCCGTGGGAAACTCCTGATTCAGGGCAATCTTCTTGGCCGTCACACGGGCAATCTTGGCAATCTGTTTCTCCAGGCCACGTACACCGGATTCGTGGGTATACTGGTCTATGATTTCCTGTAGGGCTTCATCGTCTATGGTAAGACCGTCCATGAGGAGTCCGTGCTCCTTCAGTTGTTTGGGAATGAGATAGCTGCGGGCAATCTGCATCTTCTCCTCGGCCAGATAACCCGTGACATTGATCATCTCCATACGGTCCTTCAAGGCAGGCTGTATGGTGCCGATGCCATTGGCCGTAGTGATGAACAGCACGTGGGAAAGGTCGTAGTCCACGTCCAGGTAGTTGTCGTGGAAGGTATTGTTCTGCTCCGGGTCCAGGGCTTCCAGCAAGGCGCTGGAAGGGTCTCCCTTGAAGTCGCTGGCCAGCTTGTCTATCTCGTCCAAAACAATCACCGGATTGGAGGTGCCGGCCCGCTGGATGCCGTTCAAAATCCGGCCCGGAAGGGCGCCCACGTAGGTTTTGCGGTGGCCGCGGATTTCCGCCTCGTCGTGCATGCCGCCGAGGGAAATCCTTACATACTTGCGTCCCAGCGCCCGTGCCACGGACTTGCCCAGCGAGGTTTTACCCACACCGGGAGGCCCCCAGAGGCAGAGGATGGGCGATTTCATGTTACCCTTCAGCTTAAGGACGGCCAAATACTCGATTATACGTTCCTTCACCGTCTCCAGGCCGAAATGGTCCTCGTCCAGCACCTGCTGCGCATGCTGCAGGTCCAGATTGTCTTCCGACATCTCGCCCCAGGGCAAATCCAGCATGAACTGCAGGAAAGTAAGCTGGATGCTGTAGTCCGGGGACGTGGGATTATATTTCTCCAGTTTGGCCATTTCCTTGTCAAAGATGGCCCTTACTTCCGGGGACCACTTTTTCTCATCGGCCCGGCGGCGCATCTTCTCGAATTCTTCACCCTCGTCCATGCCCAGTTCTTCCTGGATGGTACGGAGCTGGTTGTTCAGGTAATATTCGCGCTGCTGCTGGTCTATATCCGTCTTCACCTTCTGGTTAATCTCCTGACGGATCTGGATCAGCTGGTTCTGGGTATCCAGTACCTTCAGCAGGGCCATGCCGCGCTCATGGATGTCCAGGATGGAAAGCAGGTTCGCCCGCTCCTGGAAGTTCTCCACCTCGATGGTGGTGGCAATGAAATTCACCAGGAAATGGAAATTGTCTATGGACATCAGGGCGCCCATGGCCTCCTTGGGGGCGAAAGAGGAGGATTTTACCACATTGCCGGCGCGGTCTTTCAAGGCATCGGCCAGCACTCTGCCCTCCTGGGCGTCCATCTCCGGCACCACCTCTTCCAGGTAATGGCAACGGCCCAGCAGGTAAGGTTCCCTGGTTACGATACCATCCAAAGTGAGAATACGCATACCTTGCAGGATGGCCGTGACGGAGCCGTCCGGCATTTCCAGGGTCTTGAGTACCTTGCAGAGGGTTCCGTTCGTGTACAGATCGGCCTCATCGGGGTCTTCCACGGCCACATCCAGTTGCGGAACCGCGCCCAGCCAGCCGTTCCCGCCCTCCACATCCGAGACCAGGCGGATGGACTTTTCACGGCCCACCGTCACCGGGAAAACCGTTCCCGGAAAGATGACAGCGTTGCGAAGGGCCAGGATGGGAAGGGCTTCCGGAAGCTCTTTCTCGTCCACCTTCGTGGAAACCGCTTCGCCCATTACGGGCATTATATTCACTTCTACCCCGGCGGGGGAAAACATTCCGTTGAAATTGTTAACCTTCATATTATAAAAATGGTAACTGTCTTTTAAAAAAGGGGCAACAAGTCCGGGCTGACAATTTGTCAGTTCATCGGGAGACAAGAGTCCGGCACACTATATTGTCAATCTCCGTGCCAAGCTTCCAAAATGACCTAACTGCCTTATTATTTGGAGTGTTTTTACTGGTTTTATTTTGCAGATTGGAATATTATACCTAAATTTGTCCCCGCTTTCAACCAGAACGCTAAACAAAAACTATAATATTATGACTAAGGCTGAAATTGTTAATGAAGTGGCAAAAACCACCGGTATCGAGAAAGTACAGGTATTGGCTGTAGTAGAGGAATTCACCAAAGTTGTTAAGGGCTCCATCATTGCTGGAAACCCGGTCTATCTCCGTGGCTTCGGCAGCTTCATCGTCAAGCACCGCGCCCAGAAGGCCGCCCGCAATATCACCCGCAAGACCACTATGACCATTCCTGCGCACGATATTCCCGCTTTCAAGCCGGCCAAGAGCTTCGTTAACGCCGTAAAAGAGAAGTAACTTTTTAATCATTCATCATTATGCCTAACGGTAAGAAGCATAAACGACACAAGATGGCTACGCACAAGCGTAAAAAACGCTTGCGCAAGAACCGCCACAAGAAGAAGTAAAAAAGTCTTCTTCTCGGAAACAAAGGGCTTGCGGATTAAAACGCAGGCCCTTTTCCTGTAAAACATTATTCCAATGGAGTCTGAGAAACCGGACAAGGATCTGATTGTTGACGTAACGTCAACGGAAGTACATATCGCCCTGATGGAGAATCACCGGCTGATAGAGTACAACACGGAGTCCAGCACTGGGAACAAGTTCACCGTAGGAGACGTTTATCTGGGAAAGGTAAAGAAGATTCTCCCGAACCTCAATGCTGCCTTTGTGGATATCGGAGACAAGAAGGAAGCCTTCATCCATTATCTGGACCTGGGACTTTATTTCCCCGCTTTCGACCAGTTTGTGCGGGAATCCAACGGCAATACGAACCTGAAGGATTTGTATTCCAGGATTAAGATCGGAGACGCCCTCCCCAAGGAAGGCCGGATTGAAGAAATCCTCCGCCCCGGACAAATGGTCATAGCCCAGATAGTCAAGGAGCCGATTTCCACCAAAGGGTCGCGACTGACAGCTGAGATTTCATTGGCAGGACGTAACATCGTACTTCTCCCCTTCACGGAAAAGGTATCCATCTCGCAGAAGATTGCCTCGAAGGAAGAGAAACGTAGGCTGGAAACCCTGGTAAGGAGTATCCTCCCCACCAATTACGGAGCCATCATCCGCACCGCCGCCGAAGGCAAGAATGCAGCCACGCTGGTGGGCGAAACAGAAGCCCTGATTCAGAAGTGGGAGGATTCCTGGAAAAAGATTGCCAAGGACAAGACCGTAAAGCTGCTCTTTACGGAGTACAGCAAAACGACTACCGTGTTGAGGGACCTCCTCAACGACTCGTTCTCCAATATCTGGATCAATGATGAACGGGTGGCCGAAGAAGCGCGGAAGTACGTTTCCCTGATTTCCCCGGAGCAGGAAAAGATTGTCCACCTGTACGAAGGCAAACAGCCCATTTACGACCATTTCGAGGTCACGCGTCAGATCAAGGGCTCGTTCGGCAAGGTGGTTCCCATGCGGGCAGGGTCCTATCTGGTAATCGAGACCACGGAAGCGTTGAACGTAATCGACGTAAACAGCGGCATTCGCACCAAGACCGCCGACCAGGAGGAGAACTCCTTCGAGGTAAACAAGATTGCCGCAGAAGAGATTGCACGTCAGCTAAGGCTCAGGGATATGGGAGGCATTGTGATTGTGGACTTCATAGACATGGAGAGCAACGAGCACAAGAACGCCCTCTTCAAACTGATGCAAGAACTGATGGAAGACGACCGGGCCAAGCACAATGTGCTGCCGCTCACCAAATTCGGGCTAATGCAGATTACCCGCCAGCGGATCCGGCCGGTCACCGAAATCAACACCTCGGAGCAGTGTCCCGTGTGCCACGGCACCGGCAAGATTCACTCCAGCGTGGTGATTGACGAAGAAATTGAGCGCAAAATCGCCTTCTATTCCATTGAGAAGGGTATCCGGTCCATTGTACTGAAAACCAGCCCCATCCTGGGTGCCTACCTGAAACGGGGCCTGTTCAACTCCTTCATTTCCAAGTGGCGCAAACGCTACAAGATTAAACTGGAGGTTGAGGAAAGTACAGACTACACCGTCCTGCAAAATGAATTGTTTAATGAAAAAGGAGATAAGTTGGAGTAAACTTATCTCCTTTTTTGGGATCTGCGTAATTGTTTATCAATCAAGTAATTGCATAAATACCCTGCTGTCAGAGTGCAGCAGGGTATTGTTATAAGTAACTGACTATCAGTTTTATAAGCAATACCGCTATTTCTAACGACGGGGCCGGAACAGGGCTGCGAGTAACAGCAGCCCGAAAAGGAAGACGGCAATGCGGCCCACGATGTCTCCGTTGCGCACGAAGAAGGTCTGATTGGTGGAAAGCTGTACCGTCCCTTCCAGCAGGGCCGGTTCCCACCAGGCAGTGCGCTGCAGAATGTGCCCGCAAGGGTCAATGATGGCCGATATGCCTGTATTGGCGCAGCGGGCCACCCAGCGGCGGGTTTCAATGGCGCGGAGACGGCTGTAATTGAGATGCTGCCGGTATCCGGGCGTATTCCCCCACCAGGCATCGTTGGTAATGACCGTCAGGAGCTGCGCTCCCTTCCGAACATAACCCGTGCAGTACTCGCCATATACTGACTCATAGCAG
>Ga0265298_10000665_pt1 | contig 50205 bp, 46 predicted proteins | sample AusTroGonzalo_MG_3_FD_193486 | JGI IMG/M metagenome (GOLD analysis project Ga0265298, IMG submission 193486) | Bovine rumen microbial communities from tropical cattle in Woodstock, Queensland, Australia - Gonzalo_01 | ecosystem: Host-associated > Mammals > Digestive system > Stomach > Rumen ...
CATCCGGCATTCGACGGATGGTTTTTCGTATGTTATTGTACCGGCAGCCTTATATCAGGAGAAATCCAAGGAGAAATATCTCGATTTCCTGGGAATTAAAGGGGAAAACAGCCTTGTGCGCGCCGACTTTATAGAATCGGCTGAGGCATACAACGTTTATTGCGTGTTACAACCAGTTAACAAAGAGTTCCGTCATCCGGCGAGCCTGCTTCTGGAATCTCTCATCAAAGAAAATCTCGAGCGCCCCGACGACACAAGGATATACCTTAACGTCAAGGACCAACATTATGAGATGTTTGTCTTAAAAGGCGCTAAACTGTTGTTTAACAATACCTTCCGTTTCAAAACTAAGGAAGATTTCCTGTATTTTCTGCTCTTCGCAATGGAACAGCTTCAGCTGGATGCCGAGACTGTGCAGGTGATTTTCATGGGTATGATTACCGAAGACTCAAAGATTGCGGAGCTTGTCACCAGATATGTGCGCAACATCCGTTTTAAAAATGATATAAAATGCGAATCATAAGAGGCAGACATCAGAGGCGGCAGATAGTGGCGCCAGACAACCTTCCGACACGTCCCACAACCGACATGGCGAAGGAGAGCCTGTTCAATATCCTTGAAAATCAGATAGATTGGGAGGAGACAACGGCTCTTGACCTTTTTGCCGGTACCGGCAATATTTCGTATGAACTGGTTTCGAGAGGCTGTCCGCATGTGACTGCTGTCGATGAGAACAACAACTGCGTGCGTTTCATTCGCGAGACCGCCAACAAGCTCAATATGACAGAGCTTTCGGTGGTGAAGTCGGATGTGTTCCGTTTCCTGCCCATGCACAGCGCCAAGTACGACCTTATTTTCGCCGATCCGCCATACGACTGCAAACATTACGATTTGATAGTGAGTCTGATATTTGAGAGAAGCCTGCTGAAAGAAGACGGCATCTTGGTGGTGGAGCATGACAGAACCATAGATTTTTCGGAACATCCCAATTTTTATGACCACAGAAAATACGGAAAAGTGAACTTTACTTTCTTTTCGGCTACGCCTCAAAAGACAGAATAAAGTAGTTATACAATTATAGTTAAAAGTTAAATATATGAAAACGACCTTTAAAACTTTAATCACTTTGGTGATGATTGCTATGACACTGAACCTGGGCGCTCAGTACATAGTCGACGAAACAGAATTTGACGGTGCATATTGCACCAGTATAATGGTAGGTAGAAAGGCCTCAACCGACGGTTCGGTTATGACTTCACACACCTGTGACGGCGGTTACCGCACCTGGATGCGCTGGGAGAAGGCTGCTGACCACAAGGAAGGCGAGATGATGAAGATTTACAAGGGTAGCATGCGCACCTATGATGTCAACGACAGACATGGCATGAGGGAAGTGGGCGAGATCCCGCAGGTGGCTCACACCTACGCTTACCTCAACACTGCTTATCCTTGCTTCAACGAGAAGCAGTTGGCCATAGGCGAGACCACATTCGGCGGTCCGGACACCCTCAGAAACAACGACGGAATGTTCTGGATTGAGGAGCTGGAGCGTGTGGCTCTGCAGCGCTGCGACAACGCTCAGGATGCCATCAGCGTCATAGCTGAGCTGGTCGAGAAATACGGCTACGGCGACAGCGGCGAGGCCATCACCATAGCCGACACCAAAGAGGTGTGGCTCATGGAAATAATGGGCGAGGGTCCCGACAAAGTCGGCGGCATCTGGGCTGCACAGAGAGTGCCTGACGGCGAGGTGGGCGTATCGGCCAATATCCCTAGAATCAAATATTTGAACAGAAAAGACGAGAAAAACTTCCGCTGCTCGGACAACGTAGAGGAAGTGGCTATAAAATGCGGTCTCTGGGACGGCGAGGGCGACTTTATTTGGTACAAAGCCTTCGGCAGCAGCTACACACAGGGCAAGAACTTCCGCGAGCGTGAGTGGTACATCCTCAACGAGCTGGCTCCGTCATTGAACCTCAAGATCGACGACGACGAGATGCCATTCTCGGTGAAGCCCGAACAGAAGGTCGACGTGCGCGATGTGATGCGCTTGTTCCGTGCCAATTACGAGGGCACACCTATCGACCAGATAGCCAACCTCAAGGTCGTCACCAGAAACGGCGACACCATAGTGTCACCTACAGCCAACCCTTGGATGAGCGGCACCGAGCGCAGTGTTTACAACATGCTCAAGCCGGGTACCATAGAGTTCAAGCGTGGCGTGGCCATGTCGTGGTGCTCATATTCGTTTGTGGCCCAGCTGCGCGGCTGGATGCCTGACGAGATAGGCGGCTTGCTCTGGCTTTCGGTTGAAAACCCTGGCCAAAGCCCAAGAATCCCTGTCTACAGCGGCTGCACACAGATGCCTAAATGCTTCAACAGATGCGGTCACGGCGGCTACAACGAGGATGCTGCCTTGTGGCGTTACAGAAAAGCCAACAAGCTTGCACAGGTCAACTGGGGAAGCTGCAAAGACTTGATGTACAGCAATATACTCCGTTACGAAGATAAAGCCATGACAGAGCTTCCAGAGCTCGAGAAGCGTGTGGAGAAGCTTTTGAAGAAAGGTGAACGCGATGAGGCCATCAACGCCCTCAACCAGTACACAGCCGACTTCGAGGCTGCCACCGCCAACACCTGGAAGGAAATGGAATACAAATTCTGGGAGTGGTTCTGGACCGGATTCTGATTTGATAACAGCTGTTGCAAAAACATATCACTATGAAAAACACCGTCACACTCCTGTTATTAATGATGCTCGCTTTCACAGCGACTGCACAGAACACCAAACCGCAACCTTTGACACAAGAAGAGTTTGAGGCATTGTGCCCGACTCCGCCAATGGGATGGAACAGCTGGAACAAGTTCGCCTGCGACGTTAACGAACAGCTGCTGATGGAAGCCGCCGACGCTATGGTGGCTTCGGGCATGAAAGACGCCGGATACGAATATATAGTCGTTGACGACTGCTGGCAGATTGACCGCGACGCCGACGGCAACATAGTGTGCGACCCCGAGCGTTTTCCTCATGGCATGAAATATGTGGCCGACTACTTACACTCCAAAGGACTGAAGTTCGGCATCTACTCCTGCGTAGGAGCATACACCTGCGCCGGACGACCGGGCAGCATGGGTCACGAATACCAAGACGCACTGTTTTATGCTCGCACCGGCGTCGACTACCTGAAATATGACTTCTGCAACAACCGCGGCACCAACTCTAAGACCGCCTACACCATCATGCGCGAGGCATTGAAAGAAGCCGGCCGCCCTATAGTTTTCAGCATATGCGAATGGGGCAGCACCAAGCCATGGGAATGGGGCAAAGGCATAGGTCATCTCTGGAGAGCCACAGGCGACATCATCAATATGTGGGACGGACGTGAGGACTGGGGCGGTCACGGCATGGTCAACATAATCGATCTGGTGCAGGACTTGTATCCTTACAACGGCCCGGGACACTGGAACGACCCCGACATGCTTGAAGTGGGCAACGGCGGCATGAACGCCATCGAAGACCAGAGTCACTTCTCGATGTGGTGCATGCTGGCAGCGCCGCTGATGGCTGGCAACGACCTCGGCAACATGAGCGACGACACCAAGCGCATTCTAACCAACAAGGACGTCATCGCCATCGACCAGGATCCGTTGGGCATACAGGCGCATCTGTCGGTGGCTATGGGCGACCGCCAGATCTGGGTGAAACAGCTTGCCAACGACGAATGGGCTGTCTGCTTCTTCAACCGCGGCGACGACACTTGGAGCCTCAACTTCAACTGGAACGACATCCCTGAGCTACGCGCCACCGGCGAAAACTATAAAGTCTACGACCTCTGGCAGCACAAAACCATAGCCAAGTCGACCAAGAAAAACGTGGTGAACAGCATCCCTTCGCACGGAGTGCTGATGGTAAAGCTGAGTCCTGAGAAATAGATAGCTTGATAGATAAAACAAAAAGCGCCGACCGTACGGTCGGCGCTTTTTTGTGGTACCAGCGGGAGTTGAACCAGCGACACACGGATTTTCAGTCCGTTGCTCTACCAACTGAGCTATGGTACCCCTTTAGTTTTGCGCTGCAAAAATACAACTTTTTTCATTACTCCAAACATTTTTTGAAAAAATTATTTATCTTTGCACCTCAATTGTTGAATATGAACGGGATTCTAACCATCGACATAGGAAATACCAGGGCAAAATACGCCGTGTTTCAAGACAAAAACATAGTGGAAACCAACGTTTTTGACCCTCTCGGAGACGATTTGACCAAACTTTTGGCCCGTTGTCCTTATATTAATAAAGGTATAATTTCGTCGGTGGGAGGGAAGGTGGAGGAGTGCCTCGCACAACTCAAAAACATCAAAACAGTGGTGCTTTCGAGCGGAACCAAACTCCCTTTCAGCCTCACTTACGCCGAAAAAACCAAGATAGGAGCCGACCGTCTGGCTCTGGTGGCTGCCGCTTACGCTGAAAAGCCCCACCAGAACAGCCTCATAATCGACATCGGTACCTGCATCACCTACGACGTCCTGACAGCCGACGACCGTCATCTGGGAGGCCCCATCAGCCCTGGCATGAAGCTGCGCTTTAAGGCCATGCACGAGCACACAGCCCTGCTGCCTATGTGCGAACCCACACGCGATGAGCTGAAATTCGTTTGCGACGACACTGTGGAATGCCTGCAAAGTGGAGTGCAGCTGGGCGTTTTCTACGAAATAAAAGAATTTATTGAGCAGTATGCATTGAAATTCAACGACTTAAACGTTTTTATCTCGGGAGGTGACAATATTTTCTTGGAAAATAAGTTAAAAAACTGCATATTTGCAAATTCAAATTTTATGTTCAACGGCTTAAGATTGATTTTGGAATATAATGATAATCAATAAGTTACAAAAAATGTTGTTTTTAGCTGTCATGATTTTCATGACAGTTGGCAGCGTTTTTGCGCAAGCTGACATCTCTTCGCCGTATTCCCGCTTCGGTTTGGGCACCATGAGCAAGAACAAGTCGAACACCATGATTCAGAGCATGGGAGGCATCAGCAACGCCCTCGACGGAAAGTATCTGCTCAACAACGCCAACCCTGCTTCATACGCCGAAATCGACTCCTTGACCTTCCTTTTCGACGCCGGTTTCTACATGAAATTTGTCACCTATCGTACATCGGAGCTCTCGGAAAGAGGTTCTGACGCTTCATTTGACTATTTCGACTTGGGTTTCGGCGTAACCAAATGGTGGAAGATGGGAGTGGGCGCAGCGCCGTTCAGCAACAGGGAATACACGTCGACTGCTGATTTTGTTTGGGAATACGAATATCCATACGTCATAGACTATGATGGCGAAGGCGGTCTTAACAAGATTTATTGGACCAACGGTTTCAAGGTATTCAAAAACCTTTCGCTGGGTGTTAAGATGAACTACATCTTCGGTAACATCACCGACCTTACCACCTTGTATTTCCCAGATCATATTCATGTTTTCAATGAGAAACGCACCATTAACCTGAGTGTGAGCGACCTGACCTTCGATTTTGGTTTGATATTCAAACATGATTTTAAGAAGGATTACCGCATGGCAATCGGTTTGACATACTCCTTGCCTGCCACCATGAAGGCCCACCGTAACATATTCATCAAGACTATGTTCATGGGATATGGCGATAATTCAGGGAATATCATAGACACCATATTGTACAAAGACGGTGAGCGCGTGGATGTCAAATATCCTCAGAGCATCGGAGCCGGTATCACCTTACAGAAGGGTGAAAGTTGGCTGATAGGTGTAGATTTCAACTGGAGCAACTGGGCGGCTTTCAGAATGGGCGGTGTCAACGACTCTCTGCAGAACTCCTGGAATGTGGCGGTGGGTGCCAGTTACACCCCGGACCACACCTCGGTGTCGAGCTACCTGCGTAAAGTCAATTACCGCGCAGGTTTCCACTACGACCAGACCTTCTACAACATCTACGGAACTTCTATCAAGAAATACGGGTTGACTTTTGGTGTAGGACTGCCGTTTCAGCGTGCCATGACCACACTGAACATAGCCGCCGAGATTGGCCGCATGGGCACCACCCAAAACAACTTGATTGCAGAAACATATTTCAATATATCGTTTGGAGTGTCAATACACGACAGATGGTTTGTAAAACGAAGATATAAGTAACAAATAAAAGTAATAGCAATGAAACTGAGATTTTTAATTTTAAGCGCTGTATTATGCTTTACAACGCTGGCATTCGCACAGAACTCTGAGTGCGACGCCGACATCTCTGTCTATAGAGAAGCTTTCAAACAGTGGGACGGTAAGACTTCGACAGCCAATCCGGTGATGGTTTCGGCATGGAGAAGAGTGTTCCTCAATTGCCCGGGTTACAAAGAGAGAACTCTCACTGACGGTGTGAAGATCGTCAACAACGTTCTCATTAAGGGCACCAAAGACGCAGCATTGAAAGAGAAATATATCGACACCCTCGTGATGGTGTATGATGCCCGCGTCCAGTACTTCCCGCAGACCAAGAACGGCAACCAGGTGGGTAACATCAAGGGTCGTCTTGGATTGGACCTCATGGCTTATCCTTCACGTCTGGAGCAGTCATACATGGCTCTCAAGGCAGCTATCGATTTGGATGGCAACAACAGTGCATACAACTTCATTGACGGCTACTTCATGCAGACCATCAACATGGCCAAGGCCGGCAAAGTCGATGAGTCACTCATCATTGAGGAATACAGCCGCATGATGGACATTGTCGAATTCAACATCAACAGATACACCACCGAAGGCAACGAGAAGCTTTTGGGCAACTTCACCCAGACCAAGAACAACCTGGAGGGTGCCGTTCAGCCTTACGCCAACTGCGAAGACCTCGTCCGTATCTATCAGAAGAAGTTTGACGCCGAACCTGATAATGTAGAACTTCTCAACAAGATTGCCACAGTGCTCTCATCGAGAAACTGCGACAAGTCTGACCTCTACCTGGCCGTTGCTATCAAGCTGCACAAGCTGAATCCTTCACCAGAGTCGGCTTACTTCATCGGTAAGAGATACCTTGTCGACCAAGAATACGGCAAGGCTGTCAGCTATCTGAATGAAGCTACAAAGTCAACCGACAAGCAGTCAGCTCAGCAGGCTTACAAATACCTCGCCCAGATCATGCTTAAGGAAGGCAATTGGGAGCAGGGTCGTACATACGCCAGAAGAGCTATCGAACTCGACAAGACCGACGGCGAGCCTTATATGATTATCGGTTATCTCTATGCATCAAGCGGTAAAGACTGCAATCTCAACCCTCTGCACCAGAAAGCCGTGTACTGGGCAGCAGTCGACAAGTTCCAGAAAGCCAAGGAAGTTGACCCATCTATGGCTTCAAAGGCTAACGAGATGATCAGAGAATATTCAAAGCTGTTCCCAACCAGTGAAGACGCTTTCTTCTACAATGTGTTTGAAGGCGACGAGTATCAGGTGGAATGCTGGATCAACGAAAAGACAAAAGCAAGATTTTCGAATAATTGAAAAGACTGATTTGTATATTTTTTGAAATCAACATCATAGCACATCTTGTTATGATGTTGTTTTCTTGTGAGAACTCGATGGAGAAGGTCAAGCAGTTCATCGACAACGACACCATTTCGGGCCTTATGGCGTATGATGTGGTTATCGAACGCAGCGACTCGGGCCGTCTCGTGGCGAGGCTCACCGCTCCCGTCATGCGCACTGTCGACGACAAAGACAGCGCAAAGATAGAGTTTCCTAAAGGTTTCGTGGTGTACATGTTCGAAGGCGACACAGTGCCTTCGGCTCAAATCAGCGGCAACTACGGCGCAAGCTACGAGAAGAAGCAGCTGATAGTTGCAAAGCACAACGTAGTGGCCAAGAACCTCAAGACAGAGGAGATGCTCGAAACCGAGACTCTTTACTGGGACCAGAAAAAGAAAAAAATATACACGGGATGTCTTGTCAAGATATCGAGTCCCGACAAGGTCATTTACGGCGACAGCATGGTTGCCAACGAGAGCTTCACCAAGCGTGAGATTTTCGGCATAAGCGCAACATTGGAGATGGAAGACGATGAGTAACTGGATGGTGGTCATAATATCTTTGTTGGCGTCGGCACTGTTTTCGGGTGTAGAGATTTCGTTTGTCAGCTCCAATAGGCTGAAACTCGAGCTCGACCTGAAGAAGAAGAGATTCTCGGCCAGGCTTATCAACCATTTTGTCAAGCATATGGACCTTTTCATGGGTTGCATACTGCTTTGCAACAACATAGCCAACGTGGTCTACGGCATAGCTATGGCAAGGCTTTTGGAGCCTGCTATAGTTAGAATACTGCCGGAGGTCATCACCAATGAGTTTACCATTCTGCTGTGCCAGACCATCATCTCAACCTTGCTGGTGCTCTTCGTGGCGGAGTTTATCCCCAAGACCCTCAGCCGCATCAACCCGAACGGCCTGATGAAGGTGATGGCTCTTCCGATGATGATACTTTACATCGTGCTTTATCCTTTGCTTTTAATCTACATTGGCATTTCGGAGCTCATCATAAAATACATTTTCGGAATGAAGGTGGCCCGTGAGGACTACAAGCTCAGCACAGTCGACCTCAACGACTATCTCAAGGAGTATGCCGACCCCAACGAGGAGAATGAAGATATCCAGCAGGGTATAGAGCTGTTCCAGAATGCCATTGAATTTCAGAATGTTAAGCTTCGCGAGTGCATGCAGCCGCGCAATGAGATTATGGCTGTCCGCATCAACGATTCGGTGAAGACGGTGAAGAACGTCTTCGAAGAGACCAAGCACTCAAAACTGATAGTCTACGACAGGAATATTGACAACATAGTGGGTTATATCCACATCAACGACCTGCTTCACAAGGGCGGTTCGGTCAGGGATAAGGTGCGCCAGATAGAGTTTTATCCGGAGACTTACGGAGCTCAAGACTTGCTGCAGCATCTGTCCAAGACACGTCAGAGCATAGCTGTGGTGGTCGATGAGTTCGGCGGAACAGCCGGCATTATCACTACAGAAGACCTGGTTGAGGAGATTTTCGGAGAGATTGAGGACGAATACGACGAGGAAGACGATATCGAAAAGACCATAGACGAGAACGACAGAATCTTCTCGGCCCGTTTGGAAATCGACTATCTCAACAAGACTTACAAATACAACTTCCCGGAGTCGGACGACTACGAGACCCTGGCCGGATACATCATTCATTATCACGAAAGTATTCCGCAAACCGGAGAGGAAATACTGATTGGCGACTATCTTTTCAAGATCATCAAAGCATCGGAAACCAAGCTTGAAGAGGTGGAAATCAAGAACAATCAATGAGTTAGCACTTTTTTACTAAAAATGTTGGTTTTATTTAATATTTTTGTAAATTTGCAGGCTCAAAATAATAAGAATAATTTAGAAAAGAAATAGAATTATGGCAGCAATTGGAAAAATCAGACAACACTATGGTATTTTAGTGATTATCATTGGTTTAGCTCTTTTGGCATTCGTATTGGGTGACTTGTTCAAAAGCACCAACAGAAGAAGTCAGACCGACGTCGCTATAGTCAATGGCGATAAGATCTCATATCAGAGCTTCGCCAACAGAGCAGAGCAAAGCATTCAGAATCAGAAGGCTATGAGCGGTTCAATGACAGAAGAGGAGCAGTTCAACATCCGTCAGCAGACCCTCAACTATATGATCAGGGAAATCATCATGGGCGAAGAGTTCGAAGATCTCGGCATTGCCGTGACATCAGAAGAGCTCAGCGACCAGTTCCTTGGTGAGAAACCTAACCAGTATGTGCTTCAGAGCTTCAGCGACCGTGACGGCAACTTCGACCGTCAGGGCTTGGTTGATTACCTGAACAACTTCGACAACCTTTCACCTGAGTACCAGGTCAGATGGCTCAACTTCGAGAACGCCATTGCTGAAGACAGACTCAACACCAAGTATGAGAGCCTTCTCAAGCACGGTTTCTACATGCCTAAGAAGATTGCCGACCGTTACAACGACAACAAGAACTACAAGAGAACAGCCGAGGTTTACGCAGTGCGTTACACCACCATCCCAGATTCAACAGTGGTGGTGACCGAACAGGACAAACGCGACTACTACAACAACGTCAAGGCTAAATATCAGACAGACGCCACACGCGGCATCGACTATGTGGTCTTCGAACTCAAACCGTCAGAGGCCGACAAGAACGTCACAAGAGAATACATGGAGAATGTGAAACAGGGTCTCGCATCAACAAGCAATGTTGAAGAGTTTGTGAAACTCACATCAGACACTCCATTCGACACAACATGGGTCGACATCAAGACTCTCCCAGCCGACGTTGAGAAGGCTGTGGCTGACAACAAAGTCGGTTTCGTCTATGGTCCTTACGAGGATGGCGACAACTACAAAGTGGCCAGAATCATGGAGAAAGCCAAGAAAGAAGACGGCGTCGTCAAGGCTCGCTTGGCAGTTGTGACCAAGGAAATCGCCATCAGCCAGGAGACAGACCAGGCTTTCGTGGCAGAAGTCAACAAGTTCGTCATCGAGAACAAGACAGCTGAACAGTTCAACGCTTCAGTCGAGGCTCAGGGCCTGAACAAGCGCACATATCAGTCAATCAGAGAGAACACCAGCCGTATAGCCGGTATCGACAGCCCACGTGAGATCGTCCGCTGGACATTCAACGATAAAACCAACATCGGTGATGTGAAGATGTTCGACAACGGCAACAAGTTCGTTGTGGCAGTTCTCACCAAGAAGGTCGCCGAAGGCGATGCCCCATACGAGGACATAGTCGAGCGTTACGACCTCCAGATCAAGAAGGTTAACAAAGGTAAGATGATCGCCGCTAAGATGAAAGCTTACGGCACCGATTACGATAAGATGATCAATGAACTCGGCGGTGAAAAGACCGACGTCGAAAACATCACATTCGACGGCCGTGGCTTTGGCAGCTTCGGTGTTGAGGAAAAGATAGGCGGTACAGCACTCGGCATGAAGGAAGGCATTTATTCAGCTCCTATCGAGGGCGGCAATGCCTGCGTGATCATGAAAGTGACCGGCACAACTCCTGCACCGGCCACCGACTATGAGGCCATCACCAAGGAGAGAAGAACCCGCTTCAACAACAACATCACAAGCAGCAACTACTACTCAGCACTGCTTGACAACGCAGATGTTGTTAACAACGGAGTTTTGTTCTTCTAAGTCAAATGAAGAGAAATGAAAAAGCCTCGGCGACAGCCGAGGCTTTTTTATTGTCTTATGCCACTTCTCAGCACATCTCCAGCACTGCGTCGGTGACGTATTTGAGCTGTTCGTCGGTGAACTCGGTGTGGATCGGGAGTGCCAGGACGTGGTCGCAGAGGTACTCGCAGACCGGGAAGTCGCCCTTCTTGTAGCGCGGGTCGGCGTAAGCCTTCTGCATGTGCAGAGCCACAGGGTAGTAGATGGCGCAGGCTATGCCTTTCGACTGCAGGTGCTCCATCACTTTGGCGCGGTCCAAGCCGTTCAACACCACCACATACTGATGATAGACGTGGTTGGTGAAAGGAGCGGTCTTAGGAGTGATAATCTTGTCGGTCTTTGAGAAGGCCTTCTCGTAATAAGCTGCCGCATACTGACGGGCTGCGATATATTCGTCGAGGTGTTTCAACTTGATGTCGAGCACTGCTGCCTGAATGGCGTCCAGACGGGAGTTGACACCCACGTAGTCGTGGTAATAACGGGTCTGCATACCGTGGTTGACCACAATGCGCATCATGTTGGCCAGATTGTCGTCGTTGGTGAAGATGGCGCCGCCGTCACCGTAGCAACCAAGGTTCTTCGATGGGAAGAAGGAGGTGCAGCCGATGTGGCCTATGGTGCCCGATTTCTTCACTGTGCCGTCCTTGAAGGTGTAGTTGGCGCCTATAGCCTGGGCGTTGTCTTCAACCACATACAGGTTGTGACGCTTGGCTATGTCCATGATGGCATCCATGTTGGCGCACTGACCGAACAGGTGCACAGGCACTATGGCTTTGGTGTGAGGTGTGATGGCACGCTCCACGGCAGCCGGGTCCATGCAATATGTCTCTTTGTCGACATCCACCACCACTGGAGTGAGACGCAGCAAAGCCACAACCTCGGCAGTAGCGATGAAAGTGAACGAAGGGGTGATGACCTCATCGCCTGGCTTCAGGCCGAGACCCATAAGGGCAACCTGCAGGGCGTCGGTGCCGTTGGCACAAGGAATCACATGCTTAACATTGAGATATTGCTGTAAATCTTCTTGGAATTTCTGTACGAAAGGACCGCCGATGAAGCCGGCTGTTGAGAGAATCTGCTGGATGGCTGAGTCCACCTCAGGTTTGATTTTGTTGTATTGACCGACTAGGTCAACCATTGGAATTTTCATAGTTTAGAATTTTTAAAGCGCAAAAATAAAAAAAAACTAAGTCAAAAGTATGCTGTCATTAATTTTTTTCAAAAAAAAGTTTTTCGTATTGAAAAAAGTTGTAATTTTGCACTCCGTTTTGAAAAGTAAAAAGAAACAAATAAAATATTAGAGAAGATGTCAAGGATTTGTCAAATCACAGGAAAGAAAGTCATCAGTGGAAACAATGTTTCACACTCTAACAAGAAGACCAAGAGAACGTTTTCACCAAACTTGAAGATCAAGAGGTTCTACATTCCAGAGTGGGATGAATGGGTAGTTTTGAAGGTCTCTGCAGCAGGTCTGCGCACCATCGACAAGAAAGGCGTTTATCAGGCAATGGTCGACGCAGCGAAGGATGGCAATCTGAACCGCTGGTAAGATATGACTATTTTAAAAAGAAGCCGTCTGCTTAAGGCGGCTTTTTTTGTGTAATAAAGCACTTGAAACGGCGTTATTAAATGATATGAAAAGGCTGATTATCTTCATATTGCTGCTTCTTCCGGCTTTTGCCTTCGGGCAGAAGAAGGATGGCGTGCTGTATGGAAAAATCGTCAGCGAAGACGGCAAAGCCTTGGAATTTGTGAATGTGGCGGTGCAGGGCACCCCTCATGGCGTCGTTTCGGACAATCACGGCAGCTACCGACTGACGCTTCCGGCCGACACATTAATTAATATAGTGTATTCCTTCGTGGGCTTTGAGGACGAAAAGCTGCAGCTGAGGCTGAAGCCCGACGAGCGCCGCAAGAACGACGTGGTGATGAAGACCTCGTCGACCATGCTTCCGGAGGCTACCGTTCACGACCAGGCCATCAACAGCTCTACCATCACCAAGCTCGACGCCAGAGAGGCCGTGCTGCTGCCTTCAGCGGGAGCCGGCGGAGTGGAAGACATGGTGAAAACCTTGGCCGGAGTGAGTTCGACCAACGAGCTCAGCTCGCAGTACAACGTGCGAGGCGGCAACTTCGACGAGAACCTCATCTACGTTAACGGAATAGAGATTTACAAGCCTTTCCTGGTTGGCTCGGGCCAGCAGGAGGGACTGAGCTTTATCAACTCCAGACTGGTGTCGAACATTGAATTCTCGGCCGGCGGATTCTCGACCGAGTATGGCGACAAGCTTTCGTCTGTGCTTGACATCTCATACAAGAAACCTACGGTGACGGAAGGCTCGTTGGCACTCAGCATGCTGGGCGCCGAGGCTCATGCCGAAGGTCAGGCATTTAAAAACAGGATGAGCTACCTGATTGGAGCCAGATACAAAAACACCAAGTATCTGCTCGGCAACATGGACACCAAGGCCAACTATCAGCCTAATTTCACTGATGTTCAGGCACTTTTAACATACAGTGTTTCACCACGTTTCGAGATAACGGCTCTGGGTTATTACTCGCGCAACAGCTATCTGATGATACCTACCACCCGCGAGACTGACTTCGGCAACCTGCAGGCCTCTTACCGCCTGAAAGTGTATTTCGACGGACAGGAGCTGAGCCGCTACACCACAGGACTGGGAGCGGTGACATTCAACTACAGCCCCAACAAGGACCTCAACCTCAAGCTCATAACATCGGGCTATTCGGCGGTGGAGTCGGAGACATACGACATTCAGGGACAGTATTGGATAGGTCTTTTGGAGACTAATCCAGGCAGCGAGGAATATGGCAATGTGATAAGCAACCAGGGTGTAGGAACTTACATTGAGCATGCCCGTAACTCGTTCTATACCAGAGTGTTCAATATCGACCATAAGGGCGCTTACACATACAACGACAACACTTTGAAATGGGGCTTGCGCTACCAGCATCAGTATTTCGACGACTTCATCAACGAGTGGGATATGGTCGACTCGGCAGGCTACACCCAGCCTCACACTATAGACTCGATTCTCAATCCCAACAACCCCATGCAGACCCCTCTGGAGCTGAAGAATGTGTCCAAAGGCCACAACGAGCTTAATGTCAACTGCCTCGACGGCTACTTGCAGAACTCTTGGCAGTTTGAGAACGTGAAAGGCAATATATGGGTGCTGACGGCAGGACTTCGCCTCAACTATTGGGGTTACAACAGCTCGGTTAACGTCAGCCCTCGTGCAGGCATAGCCTTTAAGCCGCAGAAATATCCCAACATGACCTTCCGCCTGTCGGGAGGCATTTACGTGCAGCCGCCTTTCTATCGCGAACTGCGTATGTTTGACGGCAGTCTGGTGAGCAAAGACGATGCCTTGGTGCAGAAATCATATCAGGTGGTGCTTGGCCACGAATACAGGTTTACGGCCTGGGATCGCCCCTTTGTGCTGACATCAGAGATTTACTACAAGTATTTGAAAGACATCATCCCATACGAAGTTGACAACATCCGCATCAGGTATTATGCCGACCAGAAAGCCACAGGCTACGCCACCGGTATAGACTTAAAGGTCAACGGAGAGTTTGTGAAGGGAATAGAGAGCTGGGCTTCGGTCTCGGTGATGAAGACAGCTGAAAACATCAAGTATTACATAAACTCCGACGGACAGATACTGTCGCAGACTGACATCAACAACGGAGCCGACTACGACCACGACACCATCATCTCGGGAATACCGCGTCCGTCCGACCAGCGCATCAACTTCGCCATCTTCTTCCAGGATTACATCCCGTTCATACCTTCGTTCAAGGTGAATCTGAAGCTCATTTTCGGCACGGGTTTGCCGTTCGGAGCGCCTGAGTCGGAGCGTTACCAGCAGAAGTTCCGCATGCCGTCTTACCGCCGTGTGGATATAGGATTCAGCAAGCAGTTGATAGGGGAGACAACCTCCTTCCGTAACCCCAAGAATCCTCTCAGATACATACAAAACTGCTGGCTCAGTCTCGAGGTGTTCAACCTTTTGGGTGTGAACAACGTGAGTTCCTACATGTGGGTGACCGACGTATACAACGTGCAGTATGCCGTGCCTAATTATCTTACCAACCGTCAGATAAACCTGAAACTTGTAGTTGAGTTTTAAAACTATATTAATATGAAAAAAATATACCTATTGCTAGCGATTACCTTATTGTCAGATTTGGTATTCGGACAGATGAAACCCAAGGAAGTTGACGCCATCAAGAGCGACACAACTTTGTACTGGGGCTTGAGCCGGGTGTGCAACACTTTGGAGGAAGCTACCGACATGTCTATGGACGAACTTTACGAAAACATCGCCAAGAACTGCAATTCCCATGCCATTTACCTTGCAAACAACGGTGACAACCAGCTGGAAAACATAATCAAGACATTCAAGGAGCGCATAGACGACAAGGTGCGGGTAGAGGCTGTTATTGAAGACGAGAAAAAGGACGCCTACCAGTATATCAGCTGGATGAAACGCTCTGAATTCAGGGCCATGTGCAACGACCGCAAGCACGACATAGGTAACTTCATAGCCAAGGGTGTCAAGCAGGAGGAAGACGCCTGTCTGGAAGACGCCCTGAAGTCGTATTACTGGAGCCTGATGCTCATTTATGCCCATCCTCAGGGTAAGGTGCTGCATTTCGATGTGCCGGAAATCAACGAAAATATCGACTCGGAATGGCTTATCGACCGCATCAACGGAAGCGATGGCATTCTCAAGTCGTTCAACTTCATAGTGCCTAAGGATGATGCCTTTGAGGAAGAGGGCAGCGGTGTCATGGTCAAGCTCAGAGTCAAGAACAAGCACGGCATGGATGTGAAAAACCTGCGTTGCGACTGTTACGACGGACGTAAATTCATACCAAACACTGTGCGTGACGGCAAACTTATGGTTCAGCTTCGTGAGAAAAACATCAAGACTCTCAAAATAAAAGTCGACTATATTTTTGAAGATGACGCCAAAAAGATGAACATAGACGTGGCCAATGCCATAGCTCTCATCAAAGGCCCCCGTTTCTCGAACAGCATTAACGTCGACCTCTCAAAGACCAAGACAGTGAAGCCTGAAGAGGAGGTGCAGGGTTGGAACAAGATAGAAAGCAACCGCCCTGTGGCCAAGAACGTTTATCTTGAGAAGATGCAGATAATTGAGAATGCCATGCGTAGCGGCAACATTGCCTCGGCCCGCGACTGCTTCTCGGAGAGCGGCTACGGCATGATCGACACCCTCTCGCATTACGGCAAGATGACTGTGGTTGGCAAACCCGACTACAAATTCCTGAAATACAACGACGAGGTTTTGTGCCGCAGCATCACGGTGCAGTTCGATTTCCGCAACACCCCGGGCTTCTCGCAGGACGTGGTGTTCCGTTTCGACACTATCAACAAAGTGGTGACCTCGCTGGCATTCCGCCTGTCTGACCAGGCCGAGTACGACATAGTGTCGAAGACCAAATGGCCTGAGTCGTCCAGACTGCTGCTGGTCAATTTCCTTGAGGATTACCAGACGGCTTATGCCCTCAAGCGCCATCATTTCCTGGAGAGCATCTACTCGGACGACGCCCTCATCATAGTGGGCCGTTTTGTGAAGCGCGCTCCCGACCTTCCAGACCGCATGACTCTCAAGCAGACCACCGAGGAGGCCGAGCTGACAAAATACGACAAGGACACCTATATGAAGAACCTGCGCACCTGCTTCGGCAACAACGAATACATCAGGCTGCGCTTTACAGAGACCGATTTCAACAGGGCCAACAACACCAACGATGTGTACGGCATACGTGTGCGTCAGGAGTATTTCTCGTCGTCTTACGGTGACGTGGGTTACCTCTTCCTGCTGGTCGACTTGCGTCACGAACTGCCCACCATACACGTTCGCGCCTGGCAGCCCGACAAGGTTGACCTCGACAAGCTGATGAACATGGGCGACGTTAGGTTTAATTAGTGGTTTTACTGTCGACCGACAACTAACGGCTAAAAAAAATTACAGCTTTAATTATTTTTACTATATTTGCGAGTTAAATTTTTTCAGATATGCTAACGATACCTTATATCAGAGAACATAAAGAGGAGTGCATTGAACGCTTGAGTATCAAGAATTTCACACGCGTGGAACTCCTCGACGAGATTTTGGCGCTTGATGATGAGCGTCGCAAGACACAGCAGGAGAACGACGAGGCTTTGGCCGAGGCCAACAACATAGCACGTCAGGTGGGTGACCTCTGCAAGCAGGGTAAGGCTGCCGAGGCGGCACCGCTGAAGGCACGCGTGGCTGAACTCAAAGAGTTTACCAAGGTTAAAGGTGATCGTCTGGAAGAGCTTAAAGATTTGATTCAGAAGAAGTTGGTTGAAATACCCAACACTCCGAATATGATGGTGCCGCGTGGCAAGACAGCCGCCGACAACCTGGTGGTGAGCGAAGAGGGCAAGATGCCTAACCTTCCGAAGAACGCCCTCCCGCACTGGGAATTGCTCAATAAATATCACTTGGCCGACTTCGAGTTGGGTAACAAGGTGACAGGCGCAGGTTTCCCGTTCTATACCGGTCAGGGTGCACGTCTGCAACGTGCTCTGATTAACTTCTTCCTTGACGAGGCAGTGAAAGACGGATACTACGAGGTTCAGCCGCCTGTAGTGGTCAATGAGGCTTCAGCCTATGCCACAGGCCAACTTCCGGACAAGGAGGCTCAGATGTACGCCGTGCCGTTGGACAAGATGTATCTCATTCCTACAGCCGAGGTGCCTGTGACCAATATTTTCCGCGACCAGATAGTTCAGGAAAGCCAGCTGCCTATCAAGCGTGTGGCCTACTCCAACTGCTTCCGTCGTGAGGCTGGCTCATGGGGTAAGAACGTGCGCGGCTTGAACCGTCTGCACCAGTTCGACAAGGTTGAAATAGTTGAAATAGCACATCCTGACAACTCATACGAACGCCTTGAGGCCATGAAGGAACATGTGGCTGGATTGCTCCGTAAGCTTGAGCTTCCGTTCCACGTGTTGCGTTTGTGCGGAGGCGACATGAGCTGGACATCAGCCATGACCTACGACTACGAGGTGTGGTCGGCTGCACAGCAGATGTGGCTTGAGGTGAGCTCGGTGTCATGCTTCGAGACATTCCAGGCTAACCGTATGAAACTCAGATTCAAAGATAAGGATGGCAACATCCGCCTGGCTCACACCCTCAACGGCAGTGCTTTAGCCCTTCCGAGAATAGTGGCGGCATTGCTCGAAAACAACCAGACAGAAGACGGTATCATGATTCCTAAGGCACTTCAACCATATACAGGCTTTGAAATCATTAAGTAAGATATTGATAATTATATGTTTGCCTATGATGGTGGCTTGCTCTGTCAAGTCACCGTCAGGGCAGATTGACGCCATGCTCAAACGCGTCACGGTGGTGGAGCGTCGGGTGGATAAGCTCTATGACGGCGACTTCAGCTATCTGGTGAAGGAATATGCCGCTCTCGACACCACAGTGGCACGCCAGAAAGACATCAACACCGAGATGGTGCTTTTACAGGCTTATCTGCAACAGTTTGAGACACAGAGAGTTGTGATAAAGAGAACCGCCAGTTTGTCCAGACAGCAGCTCTCAAACCTGAAAGACGACGTGAAAAAGCAGCTTTACGATGAAGCCACCACGTCAAAATACATCAAAGACGAAGAAAAAGAGCTTCACACCATGGAGGCTCAGTTAGATTATTTTCAGGAAAAGTTTGACGCACAGAAGAAAGTCGTGAAACAACTGAGGAAGGAGTAGACATGAGACTGTCGCACTTCCCGAGCTGTTTGGCATTGTTCTGTTTTCTGACGCTTTTGGGCGTCAGTGACCTTAATGCCCAGTCGCGGCAGGTTGACGAGAAGCTGGCCCGTGAGTTCTATCAGAAAAAAGACTACGAGAAGGCCGGAGAGATTTACAAAAACCTATATGAAACCTACGGCTATAGCACTTATTTCACCTATTACACCGATTGTCTGACCCTTACAGGCGATTATGCCGCTGCCGAGAAGGCTCTGAAATCCTATCTGAAACAGAATCCGAACAATTGGAAGGCACATGTCGACTTGGCATACAACTATATGCAGCAGGGTGAAAACGACAAGGCTACGAAGTATCTGAACAAGGTCTTGAAAGATGTTCCCAACAATATAAGTTCGATAAGGGAAGTGGCCAGCCTGTTGAGAAACAGGAATTTCAACGATTTGGCCATAGCTATGTACGACAGGGGAGCCAAAGACCCAAACATTGACTACAGCTTCAATCTGGAGAAGGCATACGCCTACAACTCTATGCTCGACTTTGAGAATGCCACCGAGTGCTATCTGTTGTACTTGAAAGAGAATCCGGAGCAATACGAGATGGTTAAAAACCGCTTGCGCGTGATGATGATGTACGATCTGAACGGCAATGTCGACGACGTGATTCGTATGGCTTTGTTGCGCAAGACACAGGCTGAACCTGAAAACGAGGAGTATGCCTCTCTGCTGATGTGGTTCTCCCTGCAGATGCAGGACTACGACCTGGCTCTGATGCAGCTGAAAGCCCTCGACAAGCGCGGCCATGGCAACTATGAGAACGACATAATATACATAGCCCAGATTGCCAGCGACAACAGGCAATACGACATAGCGGTGGATGCCTACGAATACGTCCTGAAAAAAGACGACCAGGGAGTGTTTTACGTGAACGCCACCGTCGGGCTTATCAAGACTGAATATGCCCAAGCTGTGGCCAATGGCAGTCACGACAAGGCTTTTTACGATAAGCTTTCAGAACGCATAGACGAGGCCATACGCAAGATTGGCATAAATGACGAGACCTTGCCGCTCATAACGGTGCAGGCTCGCATTATGGCGTTTGAGCTGGGCAGATTCGAGGAGGCTGTAGCCTTGCTCAACCACTCTCTGGAGATGAATATGTCGGCCTATCGCAAAGCCGAGCTCAAGATGGAGCTGGCCGACATCTACCTGTTTACTGACGAGGTGTGGGAGGCGACTTTGCTGTATTCGCAGATAGAGAAGACCTTGAAAAACGAGCCTATAGCTCACGAGGCGAGGTTTAAAAACGCCCAGCTACGTTACTTTATCGGTGAATTTGAATGGGCCAACGCCACACTCGATGTGCTCAAGGCCGCCACCTCGAAGCTGGTGGCTAACGACGCCATGACCCTCTCGCTGACCATCAGCGACAACCTAGAATACGACACAATAGGGCTGAAGAGGCTCGCCAAGGCCGATTACTACATATATCAGCGCAAATACGGGCTCGCCAACCAAATGCTCGACTCGGTGGTGGCTTACAACCCCAACGAGGTGAGTCTGCCGAGCGCTTTTTACCGCAAGGCTAAGATAGCCTTTGAGGATGGCGATTTCGTGACGGCCGACAGCCTGTACAAGAGGGTTTACGAGGGCTATGCCGACAGTTATATGGCCGACGAGGCTCTGATGGAAGATGCCATGCTGCTTGAAAGACAGTTGGATAGGAGGGAAGAGGCCATGGAATGCTATGCCCGTTTGTTTGACTACTACACCGCCAGTGTCTATGTGGCCCAGGCCCGAAAGAGTTACCGCCGTTTGCGTGATGAAATAAAAGAATAAGAAATGGGATACTATCAGAATAACGATTCAGTGAGGCCGAAAAAGGCACTCGGACAGCATTTCCTTGTGGATTTGAACATAGCCCGAAAAATAGTCGACTCTCTGTCGCATGAGCACGATGCGGTGATAGAGGTGGGCGCCGGTATGGGAGTTCTGACGCAGTATCTCATTGAAGATCAGCTTGATAAGCTGCAGGTGGTGGAAATTGACAGCGAGTCGGTGGAGTATCTGCAGAGAAAGTTTCCGCAGTTGGAGGGGCATCTGGTGCATGGCGATTTCCTGAAGTATGAGATGCCTGAGGGCGACGTGGGCGTCATAGGCAACTTCCCTTACAACATCAGCTCGCAGATATTCTTCCAGGTTCTGAAATACCGCAACAGAGTGTCGGAATGCGTCGGCATGATTCAGAAAGAGGTGGCTGAGCGCATTGCGGCGGCGCCTGGCAGCAAGACTTACGGCATACTGAGCGTGCTTTTGCAGGCTTGGTACGACATAGAATACCTGTTTACGGTTCATGAGAATGTGTTCAACCCGCCACCAAAGGTAAAGTCGGCGGTTATCAGGCTAAAGCGCAACAATGTCAAGGAGTTGGGCTGCGACGAGAAGCTCTTCTTCACCGTCGTTAAACAGGCATTCAACCAGCGTCGCAAGACCTTACGCAATTCCTTGCGCTCGATGATTCCGGCGGAGATTATCGGCAATGAGATTTTTAATAAGAGGCCTGAACAGTTGTCAGTGCAGGAGTTTGTGGAGTTGACACGGCAGTTAGAGCGGAGGTGAGGAATCTAATTTTTTTGCAAATTAAACTACTGTATAATTATACATTATTATTGAATATGAAAAAAACTACAAGCATGAAAGCTTTGATGCTTTCTCTGGCAATGACTGCTATGTTGTTGCCAATGACATCGTTTGCACAACAGACAAGCGATGATTTTTTCCGTGTAGACGATGCTTTCAATGACAATCGTGCTGTGGCAATCGCTCTCACAGGTAATCTTGCCAACGACGATTTCGGCGCACCTCTTGGCAGCGGCCTGTTGATTCTTACGGCCGCCGGCGCTGGCTACGCCATTTCACGCCGCAAGCGTTCCTTTCGTAAAGGCTCAGCATTAGTGCTCGCAGCATTGATGCTTATGGGCATGACCGCCTGCAAAAAGAAGGTTGCTGAACCTATTACCCCTGCAACTGGTAACCAGGTGGCCATCACACTTAATGTTGGCGGCGGCGCAAAAGCAGAGGTAGATCCGCCTCATGTGAATTTTGTCGAAAACGACAAGATTCTTGTAGCACATGACGGTAAATATGTCGGAACGCTTACTTACACTGAGTACGAAACCGGCAAATTCCATTTTCAAGGAAATATTGATGCTACTGTAGCAACTCCAAGACAGAAACTTTATTTCTATTTCCTTGGCAACAAGCAAAACGACGCTTCGCTTGAAGCTGGAACAACCACAAGCTGCACTGTAAACATCAGCGACCAGACTAATTATCCCACATTACCTGTAATTTCGTTCTCTGCCTCAGATGAGGACTATGAAGGAGCAGGCACTTATAATGCTAAATTGCACAACAAATGCTCATTGATAAAGTTCAACGTGACCACACCTTCCAACTCGCCGATTTGCATCACTGGCATGAACAATAAAGTGACAGTTGATTTCTCAGAAGCGGCAAACGATGGTGAGAATAATGGTTTTTCATACGACAAAGTAGGCGATGGTATTATCAAACTGAAAGGTGGCAGCGGCTCGCCTGCTGAGAAGTGGGCTATCGTGCTGCCGCAGGATGAATTGGCCGCAGGTTCAGCCGGCTCGATTTATGCCCAAAATGGCACTTATACCACATTTACTGGCACACGTCCCACAATTCACGCCATTGAAGCCAACGGTTATTATCACGAAGGCGGCGATGTGATTTCGATGACAGTTAACACAGCCACCAACATCATTGACCTTGGTGATGTTACTGTAAACACAGAAATTGCGACAGGCAAAACCCTGATAGGCACCCTAGCCAGTAATGTAATGATTTCCATCGCTGACGGTGCCACGGTGACGCTGCATAATGTGACCATCAACGGTGTGAATGAGAACGGCTACAAATGGGCTGGCCTCAACTGTTTGGGTGACGCCACTATCATACTGAAAGATGGTTCTACAAACAACGTGAAGGGTTTCTATGAAGATTATCCAGGCATCCATGTACCTGCAGAAAATACCTTAACCATTAAGGGTGAAACCTTAGGTACCGGTTCGCTCAATGCCAGCAGCAACACAGATGAGACTGCTTCTGGTGCTGGCATCGGAGGTGGATGGAACTTAGCTTGCGGCAACATTGAGATTCAAAGCGGTGTCATAACTGCTAATGGCTCAGTGAGTGCAGCTGGCATTGGCAGTAACAATAAAGCTTGCGGCACCATAACCATCTCTGGCGGAACTGTAACAGCCACTGGAGGCAGTAATGCTGCGGGCATCGGTAGCGGCTGTGACGGAAGTTGCGGCATCATTACTATATCAGGTGGCACAGTGGCTTCTACCGGTGGTAATAGTGGTGCCGGTATAGGAACTGGCGTACGGGGTCGTTGCAATGATGGCATCACCATTGCAAATACTGTAACCAAAGTAACTGCCACCAAGGGCGACGGCTCTACATACAGCATCGGCGCTGGATATAACGGCTCTTGCGGCACGGTGACCATCGGTGGTGTAACGGGTGCTATCAGCATCAGCCCTTACACGTACATACCCGGCGCTATTTCGGGCACGTTTAGCGTTAGCAGCACCAAGCAGGTCTATTTCTCGCAAGGCAACCTGAAATACAGTGCCGGCACTTGGAGTTTCCATACCAACCAGTACGACAGATGCTTCACCTCCGAAAGAGATGTGTCATCTGACTATGATGCTTCAGGCACCTTCGACCTCTTTGGCTGGGGTACGAGCGGTTATAACCACGGCGCAAATGCTTCCAACCCGTATAGCACCAGTACAACTTATTGGGATTATTACGCTTACGGTTCTGCCACTGCCAATCTTTACGATGGTAATGGAAAGGCTGACTGGGGCTACAACGCCATCTCCAACGGCGGAAACGCCGTGAACCAGTGGCGCACGCTGACGACAGCGGAATGGGTGTATCTTTTCAATAATCACACTAAAGGTTGGTCTACCGTTAATGGTGTTAATGGCTATGTGATTCGTCCCGATGGCGTCAGCACGGCTGTTGCTTCTTCTTACACAGCTTTAGAATGGGCTACACAAGAAGCGGATGGCTCGGTGTTCTTGCCTGCCGCAGGCTACCGGAATGCTACTTCGTTGGACGATGTCGGTCCATCGGGTACTACTGGTCGAGTTCCTACAACATGTCCATGTCTAACTACGTGTACTACGAGTTCTTCAACTCGGGCAGTGTGAATAGGGGTGACAGCGGCACTCGCTACCTCGGGTACTCGGTGCGCCTTGTGCGCGACGCGAACTAACCGTCCGGTTTCAACCCAAAACACCAAAGGCGTCCTTCATTTTTTGAGGGTCGCCTTTGTTGTTTGGGGTTTGTTAGAATTTTTTCAAAATCCACGCTGCAATTCAAAAAACTAATTGTAATTTTGCAACGGTTATTTGGTGCAGCGGAACAAATTTAAAATATTCTACGTCTTCTGTCAGATTAATGTCGGAGATTTATTCACCAAAGGTGAATGCTTTCGCTACGGTCGAAATGACAATTAGAGATTCTTCATCGAAACCCTCACCGTGGTATACGCTGCTATGCCACCGATAATCGTTATAGTGGCGAGGACGATTAAAACATCCTGCAATTGAAGCGCGACGGGATAGTATTCCACTATGTAGCTGCCGCTGCCGTCGCCAAGGCGGATAAAGCCCACATATTGCTGCAAAAGCACGGCGATTATGCCTATGATGAGCCCGATAATGCCGCCAACCACGCTGATGATGGTACCCTCGTGCAGGAAGATGCTGCGGATGAGGCTGTTGTCGCCGCCCATGGAACGCAGAATGCCGGTGTCTTTACGCTTTTCGATGATGAGCATGGAAAGCGAGGCTATCACGTTGAAGGTGGCCATTATCAATATGAAAACCAGAATCAGATACACCGCGAGTTTCTCGGATTTCATCATTTTGTAGAGTGTTGACTGCTGTTCGTATTGGTCGCTTACTTCGTAATCTGGACCGAGTATCTGTTTGATTTGCCGTTTGATTTTGTTTAAGTTGGCCGTCTGGTCGACGAACACCTCCACGTCGGAGGCCAAGCCGTCGTAGCCCACCAACTCGGCTAACCAGCTGTAAGGCGCCAGCACCAGCTGCTCGTCAATGTCCTGTTGGGTGGAGAACACCTTCATCACGAACAATTGGCCGGTGTTGAAGCCGTTTTCTAAGCTGAAAGAGGAGGCGTTGCCGCGTCTGGGCACATACACCTGAATCATGGTGAAAGGCTTGTTGGCGTTGATGCCTAAGTAATATGCCATGCCGGCTCCTGGAACCGCCACAGCCACGTCGCCATCAGGCTCGAACCTGCGGTCGCCGTTGATTATGGATCTTTTAACCCTCTCCACCTGATAAAATTCCTCGGGCACTCCCTTCACCTGACCTATCTGCTGACGGTCGCGGTTGCGGAAAAGCACGTCCTCGGTAATGGTTGGAAGCACCAGCTCCACATCGTTGAGGCTTTGGATTTTGTCGAAGGGGAAGTCGTTGACATTCAAGGTTTTACCCTTGACGGAAGTGATCTGCAAATCGGGCGATAGCTTGTGGATGGATTCGCTGATGACGCGGTTGAAACCGTTGAAAACCGAAAGCACGAATATCATGGCGAACGCCGCCACCGCCACGCTCACTATCGAAATCCAGGTGACGATATTGATGAGGTTGTGGCTCTTCTTTGCCAGAAGATAACGTTGCGCTATGAATAAGGGCAGCTTCACGATTTCAGCAGGTTGTCGATGTTTTCGATGTAGTCGAGAGAGTCGTCCTCGAAGAACTGCAGCTCGGGTATCACCCTGAGCTGGAAGCGTATGCGCTCACCCAGCATGCCGCGTATGTTGCGGCTCATGCCGTTGACTTCCTTAACCACGGCGGCCTTGGCTTCGTGGTCGGGGCCGAACACGCTCAGGTAAACGCGGGCGTACGACATGTCGCTGGTAACGTTGACCTTGGTGACCGTAATCATTATGTTTCCTTGGGTTTTAATCTCCCTCTGGAATATCTCACTGAGTTCCTTCTGAATCAGTTTGGAAATTTTCTGTTGTCTTTTTGTCTCCATAGTGATTGCAAAATTACATATTTTTTTGATGTGAGGTTTTTAATTGTAACAATAATGTAATAATTTTGTATTTTTGCGTTGTTTAATAAACGACACATTAATATGAAAAACTACAGACATGAAGCTTTCCTTTTGATGATCGGGATGATCGCCATGGGATTTATGATTATGTTAGGCTTGGGTAGAGTGAATCAGAGTGTGAGAACCGTCAATGTGAGAGGTCTTGCCGAGATGGATGTTGAAGCCAACAAGGTGACTTGGCCTATTTCTGTAAAGGAAGTCGGCAACGACCTTAAGGTGGTATACGCTAAAGTCAGCGAAAACGCCGATGCTGTTGTTAAGTTCTTGAAAGACAATGGGTTGACAGATGCTGAAATCAGCGTCACCGAGCCGAAAGTGGTGGATCGCGCCACCAATATGTATGACAACAGTTGGAAAATGCGTTACAACGTGACTACCAACATTGTTGTGACATCCAACAAAATCAAGCTGGTGATGGAGCTCAAAGCCCGTCAGGGCGAGCTTGTGGAAAAAGGCTTGGCCATCAACTCCAACGAATACGGCGACTACACCATCTACGAGTATACAGAGCTTAACAGCATCAAGCCGCAGATGATAGAAAACGCTACCAAGAACGCACGCGCAGCCGCTGAAAAGTTCGCCAAGGACTCAGACAGCAAGCTGGGCAAGATCAAGACTGCCAACCAGGGCTTGTTCACAATTGAGGATGTAGATTCATACACTCCTAATGTCAAGCACGTGAGAGTGGTCACAAATGTTACATATTTCCTTGAAGACTAATGCTGCTTTTTTATAGAAGATACGGTAATCCGGACAACAAGCCGATCGTGGTTCTCCACGGTCTGCTTGGTCTTTCAGATAACTGGGACTATTTCGGCAAACGCTTTGCCGAACTGGGTTTTTACGTCATAGTGCCCGACATGCGCAACCACGGACTGTCGCCACGTATGGAGGCTTTCAACTATAAGGTCCTGGCTCGCGACATCAAGAAGGTACTTGATATTGAGAATATTAAGAATTGTTATGTGATAGGTCACAGCATGGGTGGCAAGATAGCCATGATGCTGGCATTCGAAAATCCGAGCTTGGTTGAGCGTCTGGAGATTTTGGATATCAGCCCTCGTCAGTTTGAGACGCCTATGGAACATGTGGGTTTCATAGCCTCCATGGGTGCCATCGACCTGAGGAAGGTGAAGAAGCGCTCCGAGGTGGAGGATCAGCTGGCCAAGCATAACTATGAGAAACGTCTGATGCTGTTCCTGCTGAAGAACCTCTCGTACAGCCACGAGCACGGCTTCAAGTGGAAACCCTATCTGAAGGCCATCAACCGTAACATTGCCGAGATTGGCCGTGGTTTTGAGGATAAGGGCGTTTACAACGGCCCGACACTCTTTATCAGAGGCGGACAGTCGGACTACATCAAGAAAAAGGACATCCCGGTTATGAAGGAGCATTTCCCGAACTACAAGATGGTGACATTGAGGAATTCGGGGCATTGGATTCACGTGGATGACCCTGCCGGCTTCATGCGGGAGACCGAAAAATTTTTGGTGGGGGTGAAATAATTTTAGTAATTTTGTAAGTTTCAATTTATATAGATTTTTAAGAGATGATACCGTCAAAACAGAGAGTATTGGAGATTTTGAAAGACGTTGTTTACTTCCCAAAGGGAGGAAACATAGTCGATTTGGAAATGGTTAAAGACGTGGAAGTGGGGGAGAACCTTATCCGCTTCCGTTTGGTTTTGGATGATATGGACGATGAGAAGAACAATATGTTGTTCGACACAGCCAAGAAGTTTTTGAACGACGCTTTCGGCGATGTGGAGATAGATATCATACCGACAGAGCCGGTTACCATGCTGTCACAGGTGAAGCATATCATAGCCGTGGCATCTGGCAAAGGCGGTGTGGGTAAGTCGACAGTGGCGGTGAACCTTGCCGTGGCCTTGGCCATGCAGGGCTTCAAGGTGGGCATGATAGACGCCGACATCTACGGTCCTTCGGTGCCTATTATGTTCGGAGTGGAAGGCGAGCGTCCTGAATGTTACGACAAAGGCGGAAAGACATATATGGTGCCGGTGCAGAAATACGGCATCAAGCTGATGAGCCTGGGCATGATGGTCGACCCTAGCCAGCCTCTAATCTGGCGTGGACCTATGGCCACCAGCGCTCTTACCCAGCTCATGACCGAGACCGATTGGGGCGAGATAGACTTTTTGGTAGTCGACATGCCTCCGGGAACAGGCGACATCCAGCTCTGCCTGGCGCAGAACTTCAAGGTGTCGGGTTCAGTCATTGTGACCACACCTCAGAAGGTGGCATTCGCCGACGTGCGCCGCGCCGCCAATATGTTCAAGCACAAAGGTGTCAGTGTGCCTATACTCGGACTGGTGGAGAACATGGCTTATTTCACACCATCCGACATGCCTGACAAGAAGTATTACATCTTCGGCGAAGGTCACGGCAAGGAGTTTGCCGAGGAGCTTGGCATACCGTTCCTGGCCGACATCCCGATGGACGAGAACATCGCCACCTCGGGCGACAAGGGTACACCCTACACATTCAACAACATGGGCCCGGTGACAGCCGCCTTCGAGAAGCTGGCAAGAAAGATTATTGAGAGATTCTGATCATGGAAAAAGAAGCTGTCATCAAGAGAATAAAGAACGTGCTTTTGCAGATTGAGCCTTATCTGAAGGCCGACGGCGGGGGAGTGGAGTTCGTGGACTTCACTGACGACGGAGTGGTGCTGGTGAAGCTGACAGGTCATTGCAGCGACTGCCCGCATAGCACCCAAACGCTGAAAAACGGCATAGAACGTACCATGAAAAGCGTGATTCCTGAAGTGAAATCAGTGGAAAAAGTATAAAAACATATGTTTAATTAAAATCAAACAAGATGAAGAAAACTTTACTATTCTTAGCGGTTGTGCTTATGAGCCTCGGCGTTATGGCACAGTCCAACACCTACGTGAAAATCACATCATTGTCCGACCTGCATTCAGGCGACAAAGTGATTCTCATAGGCTACAATCATGATGGTGAGACAATGGTAATGTCATACCAGAAGAACAACAACCGTCATGCATTTGTCGTCACAGAGAACGCCGGCACCGTGGTGACATCTATAGCTACAGTCCCGGGCAGTGAGACAGACGCATACGAATTCACAGTTGGCGGCAGCACTGGCGCATGGACATTCCTGGATGAGGTGACAGGCGGTTACCTCTACGCTCCGGGCGGCGGCAACTATCTCAAGACACAGTCAACACTCGACAACAAGGGTGAATGGACAATCACAATGGATGCCGACGGCGGTTGCGTGCCAGTGTCAAATGGCGGAGTTGAGCAGTGCATCATGCGCTACAACAACACCAGCACCTTGTTCGGCTGTTACAAAGAGAGCTCAACCATCAACGACCTCGTCTACATTTTCAAACTGGACGGCGAGCCTGTAATTGATCCGGAACCGAGCAACTATCCTACCAACTTCGTGGCCACTGTCGACCTCACCAACGTGGTGCTCAACTGGAACCTGTCGACAGGCGGACAGCTGCCAAGAGGTTATCTCCTTTTGGGTTCAACAGGCTCAATCAATGTTCCTGTGGACGGTATAACTTATGAAGACGACTTGGAAGCAGGCGACGGCCATGTGGCAATCAACCTGAATGCCAACGAGGATATGTGGGGCTTCCACGGCTTCCCGGCCAACAGCACAGTGCATTTCGCTATCTTCCCATACACCAACTCTGGTGCAAACATCAACTACAAGACCGACGGTTCATATCCGACAGTCAATGTGACAATTGACGACATCTACTGCCTGGTCTACAACGACTTCTCAGAGACTCTGGAGCCAATGATGCCGATCAACGTGGAAGGCGATCAGGAATGGTATATCAGAGAACAGAACAGCGTCACTTTTGCCGAGATGAACGGCTATGTGAGCGGCACATACAACAAGAATGAAGACTGGCTCATCACTCCAAACATGCTGGCAAACGGCACATTTGAGAAAGTTCAGTTCAGCTTCAAGAGTTGCTGCGCATACACAGGCGACAACCTGAAAGTCATGCTGTCATACACCTACAACGGCGTCAACATGCCGGGTGAGTTCGACTGGATCGACATCACCAACGAGTTTTCAATGCCTCAGGAAGGTGACCCGAACTACACATGGATTGACTCAGGCGTTCTGACTTTGGACAACTTGGATAACAAAGAGGCTCTGTACATTGCTTTCGTTTACCATTCAACAACCGAATCGGGTAAGATTTGGAGAGTGACAGAAGTCAACGCTTACGGTACAGGCTACGACGCTGTCGGAGAGAATATCGAGACTTCATTGAGCGTCTATCCTAACCCGGCATCAAGCAGCATCAGAATCGACGCTGAAAGCGCAGCTGAACTGCAGGTGCTCGACATGGCAGGCCGTTTGGTGATGAGCGTTAACGTCGTTGAAGGCGCCAACACCATCAGCGTGGCCGACCTCCAGAGCGGCGTTTACTTCGTGAAGATGAACGGCTCGGTCGTGAAATTCGTGAAGAAATAATTTGTAACAACAAATAATCTGATGTAGAGACGTGCCAAGGCGCGTCTCTACTTTTAGTCAATGATTGTCAGCTATTTGAAATACAGGAGAAAGGCTCAGGGAAAGTATCATCTGCATTCGCCTCTGGTATTCTCGTTATACGAGGAGGTGCTTGAGAAACCTCAAGCCGAGCTGGACGCTAACCTGAAAGCCTTTATCAACAACAATCCATTGATTTTCAAAGACGATGACCTTGTGATGATAGTGCAGGGCATACATCGCAACAAAAACAACGAGGCGTACTGGGATAAGCTGAGAAATGACGCGAAGGTAAGGCTGAGCATAGACTGTTGGAGCTACGGCTTGGCGTTTGTAATGGAAAGAATAGAAAAAGAACATTATATATTGAAGATATGAAAGTTTACACAAAAACTGGCGACAAAGGCACCACTTCGTTGGTCAACGGTACCCGTGTGGGTAAGGACGACCTGCGTCTGGAGGCTTACGGCACATTGGACGAGCTGAGCGCCTTCATAGCGGTGCTTATGGACTCGACCGAGAAGTATAACGATGTGTTCAAGCGCATTCAGGAACGCCTGCTGGTGGCCGAGTGTCTGCTTGCCACCGACGAAAACAGCGAGCTGAAAAAACAGCTCCCCCAGATGGAGGAAACAGACGTGGAAGGCATAGAAAAATTCATAGACGAGATGAACGCCGGGCTGCAACCTCTGAACAGCCTCATCATCCCCGGAGGTAACCTTCTGGCATCGAAGTGCCATGTGTGCCGTACAGTGTGCCGCAGAGCTGAGCGCGCTGTGGTCCGCATGAGCCGTCAGTATGAGGTGAACCCCGTGATAATGAGATATTTGAATCGTTTGTCGGACATGTTTTTCGTGATGTCGAGAGTGTTTTCCGAAGGCGATACGAAGTGGCAGCCGAGATAGCCGTTAGCCGTTAGCCATTAGCCATTAGCATTAATTTGAATGGATTGTTTTAATGGCTAAAAAATTGTAAAATTTTTCTTGACATAATAAAAAATTGTAGTATTTTTGCACCCCAAAATAAAAACGTAGAATATGTATTGGACATTAGAATTAGCGTCGAAGATGGAGGATGCTCCATGGCCGGCAACGAGAGACGAACTTCTTGAATGGGCAATGCGTACTGGCGCTCCGCAGGAAGTGTTAGAGAATCTTCAGGAAATCGAGGATGAGGGTGATGTATACGAACGTATAGAGGACCTCTGGCCAGATTATCCGACCAAGGATGACTTTTTCTTCCACGAAGACGAATATTAATCAGTTAATATACTGAGCATCAAAAAACCAAAGGGCTATTAGGTTGACTAATAGCCCTTGTTTAGTTATATATCGACACATTTTAATGATTGCTGATGTATTCGATGGCAGCGTCAAGCTGAGGCTCGTAACTGCCGTCATGGTCCTTGCGGAGCACTATCCGGTCGGGTGTTAAGCCTATGCCTTCATAAATCTTGCCGCCAATAGAACTTTCGAACGATGAGGTGTAGATGTAATGTTTCATTGTGTTATAGTCGCCAAACGGACCGCCATAGTTGAGGTCGATTGAGGTGGTTGGCTGCAACGGCCCAGTGGCACCAAATGTGCGTTCGCCTATTGTGTGACTTGTAGGCAGCACAGCCTTGATGGTCATAGGTTCAATCTCACCCATGCTGACGGAGTAGATGTCGCAAATGACAACGTATGGTATGTTTTCGGCTGTGATGTCGCGGTGATACTTGCTTTGCGGGTAGATGTAATAAGGCGACCAGGCGGAATGTTCCAATCTGCCGGGACCTTCTTTATAACGTGTTTTGAGGATCTCTGTCTTTTCGTTGAGGAAAGAACCAATCAGATAGTCGAGGTCATCCTGATAGCCGCCGGTGTTGGTGCGGTTGTCGAGTATGATGCCGGCCAGCTGCTCGCGAGGCGTATTCTTGATAGCAGTCAGCCAATGGTCGACTATATCTGCTGCTGCACTGGCGGGATCGGAGCTGCCAAAGGTACGCATGACTGGTGTGATGGCTGCCATAGACTGCCATAGATAAGGTATCTTACGGCCGTCTGGAAGGTTCAACAGACAGTAATGATAGGTGACAGAATCGCCAACCTCTTGCACAAAGGCTGTAGCCGATTCATGAACTGTCAAATCGTAATGATTATCCATATCGTAGCACAGGAATTCTTTCATATTCATCTGTGCATCATAAAGCGACTCGATATAGTAGTCTCTTTTCTCCACTTCCATCATTCCCGGACGGACCATCAGATAACTGGCGATGTCGTTCGGTGATGGATGAATGTTTCTTATCACAACATTCATGTGATGGTCTTGCATGCCTCCCATGGCACCCAGATACAGTTCTTTCAGGTCGTCCAATGTCACATCCTGCTCGGCTGTATGCTTGTCATCCAAAGCCTGGAATCTAGGCATGTATTCGTCGTAAACATCGTCCCAATTGGTTTTGTCAACATCCCAGAACACATAGCCTGTGCTGATGCATTTCCAAAGGTATTCGAATTGTGTGGAATAGCTGTCGTAGGCCAGCGCACCGGTTTCGCCTATATAAGGATGATAGTCTGCCTGTTTGCGGCAACCGCTGAAAATCAGAGCGATAACTGCCAGAATTATGATATTTCTTTTCATGTTTGTAACGATTTAAGATTTAACTCAGAAGCTGAATGCCCAACCTATGGTAACTGAAAGAGTGTTGAAATAGCGGGGGTCGCTGAGGTTGGCGTGACCTTTGTGATGGCTTGCCAAATCGTAATAATACAGCAGGTCGAGGCTGACTATGTCTTTTTTGCTCAGACCTGACAATGAATAACTGAAACCAAATCCGCCTACAAGTCCTCCGATGAGACGCTGGTCTTCACTGTTGAACGAGCGGTTTTCGTCAAAGTTCTCGAAATAAACATAATAATCGGTCATCCAATAGGTTCTGCCTTCTCTGCCGGCACTTGCCCAATAGGCTCCATAGCCGCCGATATAGCCATGACCCTGCAACTGCTTCCCTCCGAAAGAAAAATCTGCCATGATGGGAAGAGTAATGAAGACATTGCAGTGATTGGTGTAGACAGGGTCAAGGTAATGGAGATTGCGGTCCATGCGGTATGAACGAGTCATATAACTCAAATCGGCGCGCAGGGCGAACCAGTCGGTAAAGGCATACCTCGCCTGAATACCTATGTCACAACCGTGCAGTGGGGTATAGGTCTCGTCTGTTCGACCCAGATTGGATTGCGAGATACTTGTCCAGTCGGGTCCGATTTTTATACCAATGCTCCATTTGGCATTGAAATCTGGTTGTAATGGAGTTTGAGCTTGGGCTCCAGCAGTCATCCAGCATAAGATGACTGCTGCGATAATTTTCAGATGTAATTTTTTCATTATCGGATAATTTTTGCAAAATTACAAAAATTATAGCCTTTTTATCAACTCTTCCATTAAATCTTTCATTTTTTGCTGCAACACTTCGGTTTGCTCGTTGATGTAGTCGGAGTTCATGCCTTGGGTCGGTGGCGCTAGATGGAACTCTGGCGACACTATGAGGCGGGCGCGTGGGCCGAAAATCTTGACCGGCCCGTCTATGTAGACCATAACCAGTGGAGCCTGTGACACAGTGGCGAGCATGGCCGCTCCCGGATGGAAGGGCAGCTGCTTTCTGTGCTCACCGTGACGTCCCTCAGGGAAGATAGCCACGCATTCCTTGTCTTGTTGTATGATCTTAATAGATTCGTGAATCCAAGACAGGTCGGCGTTCTGACGGTCGATGGGGATGCAACGGGTGTTACGCAGGAAGAACCCGAAGCCACGCTGCTCGAAACGGTCTTTGGCGGCCAGATTGTGTATCCTGTCCTTGCGGAAAATGGTAGTCACTATCGGCCCGTCCAAATGGCTGGTGTGATTGATGATGAGCAGCGACGGACTGTCGAGCTTACGTCTGCGTTTAGGAGGCTCAACGTAATAAACCTTGGGCCTGAGCAGCGTTTTAACGAGGAAGGCCGTCAGGCCTTCCACTATGTGCGTCGTTATCTTCATGCCTTTGATTGTATATAGTCAATGACCTCACCCACGGTGTTGAACTTCAAAGTGCCTTCAAATTTGATTTTGAACTTGTTCTCGATGGCAAGGCTTAAAAGCATTATGGTAAGTGAGTCGAGACCTATGTCGCTGATGAGCTGACTGCCCTCAGTGACTGCCGAAAGGTCGAGCGATGGTTTTATAAGAAGGAGTATCTCCTTGAGACCTTCCAAAATTTCTTTTCTGTCCATGATACAAAATCAGTTACGTGAAACTTTCATTGCTCCTGTGCGTTTGAAGTCTTCCTTGCGCACTGTAATCTTGTTGATGCGATGGGTTGTAGGCAGTGTGGAGTTGATGTCGTCAACCAGCTTCTTGAAGAAAGCTTCCACCTCTTCCCATGGTGTGTTGCCGAACTCTTCGATACGAGGGAGAATTTCTATGGCTATCACCTTCTTGCCGTCCAGCTCGTCTTCCTTGACAAGGCAGTCACGGAGTTTGTCGCATTTGTAGAATGGCTCCTCGATGCTTTCAGGGCTTACGTTTTCGCCGTTTGACAGAATGATGAGGTTCTTGATACGTCCGATGATGTACATGTAACCTTCTTCGTCGAAGCGTACGAGGTCGCCAGTCTTGATCCAACCGTCCGGGGTAAGGGTCTCGGCTGTCTTTTCAGGGTCGCCGTAATACCCGAGGAAGACGTTGTCGCCGCGGAACCACAGCTCGCCGTCGACCACCTTGGTCTCCTGACCTGGATAAATCTTACCGACTGAGGTCGGTTTTTCCTTGACGTCGATGTTGCCTGAGGTGAGGTTGGCGCCTTCGGTCATGCCGTAGCCTGCAAACAGGCTGATGCCCAGCTGGTCGAACTCGGCTATGAGTTTCGGAGGAACGTTGGCAGCACCTGCGATGATGAACTTGAGGTTTCCGCCGAGGAACGGCTTGCCGTACATCTTGATGAGGCCAAGAAGTATTTCGCATATACCAGGGACAGCCACAAGGCAGGTGGGCTTAATCATCGGGAGCTTTGAGATGGTCTCCTTGGTGTTGGCGGCAGCATACCATGCGCCACCTTCGTATAACACTGACAGAGTGCCGCGGACCAGACCGAACACATGGCTGAGCGGCAGCACGCTGGCGTAACGCTGGCAACCCAACTGATGACCTGGAGCGTAGACTCCGTTCAAAGCACCACGCATAAGGGCTCTGTGAGGAAGAACAGCACCTTTCGGAGCACCCGTTGTGCCTCCGGTGAAGAAAATGGCGGCTGGCTCGTCTTTGCCGACTACGGCTACAGGAGCCTTCTGTTCGGCCATGTCAGCTATGTCGATAACTTTGCATGATGCGGCTTTGGCGGTCTCCATGAAACCTGCACCTGCGGCGAGGACTTTCACGCCGAACTTCATGCAGCATCCTGCGACGGCAGGAGCCGGCAGCTGTGCAGGCAGGTTGATGACCACATAACCTGCTGAGGTGACAGCAAGGAACATCTCTACAGCCTCAACGGTGGTGTTGTCGAGTATGGCAACCTTATCACCCTTGGCAAGGCCCATGGCGTTGAGCATGGCGCGTTTGCGTGCGATAGCGTCACACATCTGTTTGTATGTGTAGGTGTTGACAGTGTCGGAAAGGGCCGGCAGCTCTCCCCATTTGCTTTCAATCCATGTGACGAATTCAGGAATCGTCGGGATGTACTTAACCTGCGCAAGTTCTTCGGCAGGCATCATGTCTTCAAAGTAGTTTTTCATAACGTTAATTTTAATTGGAAATATTCTTTATGTATACTCTTGCTCTTTTGTGAATATAGTGATCAAACGGATGCCAGAGGTTCTGCACCTCGGTATTGTCTTCCAGCTCTCGCGTCGATTCAATGTACTTGATGCCATTCTTTGTGATGCCTTGAGCAAACTTGTCGAAAATCATGGCGTTGACGCCTTTGCTCTGGTATTGCTCATTGATGGCAATCAAAAGCAAATCAATAGTGTCGTTGTGCTTCAAGGCTTTTAGGAGATGGACAAATCCGAAAGGGAAGAGGCTGCCCTTGGCTTTTTGCATGGCTTTGGAGAGCGATGGCAAGGCTACGCCGAAGCCGACCACTGTGTTGTCTGAATCGAGAACAATTGATACATAGTCGACATTGATGTTGGTGAGGAACTGCTTCTTCAAATCCTCACATTGGCCCGGTGTCAATTCTGAAAAACCATGCAGATTTGAATAGGCGGCGTTCAAACATTTAAACACTCCGTCGAGATATGGGTCGATATCGTTGCGCTCGCTAAGCGGAGCCTGATGCAGATTGTACTTTTCGGCAACCATTTTGGCCATTCGGGCATAACGTTCAGGAATGACATCAGGAACAATTATGCGGAACTCCACAAAGTCAATCTCTTTCTTATAACCTAAAGCCAGCAGATGCTTTTCATAATAGGGGGCGTTGTATTTGCCGTAGGCAGTAGGGAGTTGGTCGAAGCCTTCCACCAGCACGCCGGCGGCGTCAAACTCCAGAAAACCCGTAGGGCCGCTGACAATGTCCATTCCTTTCTCCTTGGCATAACCTTCCACGGCATGCATCAGAGCTTCAGAAACCCCATTATCGTCAATGAAGTCAATCCATCCGAAACGGCATATCTTTTCACCGACCTTCTCGTTGTAACGACGGTTGATGATGGCGGCTACACGTCCCACTACACAGTCTTTTTCGTCAAAAGCAAGCCAATACTGTCCCTCGCAAACCTCAAAAGCGTGGTTTTTAGACGGTGTCAGAGTGTCACGGTCCATTGACTCAATTTGCGGGACATAATAAGGATTATCCTTGTAAAGCTCATTCGGAAAATGGACAAACTTCCTCAAATCTCTTCTATTTCTGACCTTTTTTACAGTAATGTTCATTACTTTCATTTTTCGTTAGATTCAACAATTCCATAGACCGATGAGCGTAGCATAGAGGCGAAGTCCGCCTCGGGAACTCTCATCTGCTCTTCAATACTTATAACCTTGCCAATTCCTACTTTGACAGTCTTACCAGCCTTGTTGAGTACTTCGCGTGGAAGCCTTAAAATACGCAGTTCCAATTGATAGCCCCAAGAAAATAAAACCAATTGGAGTTTCTATCGAAAAAGCGCACTGGAATCACCGGCACCTTCAAGCGACGGATTAATGCAGTTGCCGACTCTTGCCATTCCCGATCTTGCACACAGAAGTTCCTAAAGCGGAAGTCCGATACCGCTCCTGCAGGAAATAGTCCCAAAGGATGCCCATTCTTTACATGCTCAATGGCTTTTTTTATCCCACTGATACTGTCAATTGCTATTCCTTTGGAACTTTTTGTCTTGGGCACAACGCTGATGAAATTGTTTTCCAGGGTCTTCACCAACGATAGGAACTTGTTTGCCATCACTTTATAATCCTCACGGAGATGCCCAAACATGTCGATTAGAATTATCCCGTCCAGTCCTCCGAACGGATGGTTGCTGACTGTTATGAAAGGGCTGTCGAGTACAGGGCTCAAGTGTTCCAGACCTTGCACCGTATAGCTCAAATCCAGGTCTTTCAGGTAGGCACTGACGAATTCCGGACCGGTAAGGTTTTCGCACCGGCCGTATCTTTCCGATATCTGGTCGATGCCGGTAATACGCATCAGCGAACGTGCCAATGCGTTGCCGAACTTGCCTTTAAATACCGGCGAAATGCCTTCAATATCTTTCATCGTAATCAGCGCCATGACTGTACTTTATTCATCTTTATGTTTTGGGTCGATTTTCGCGTAATAGCGTGCATCTTGCAATATGGTTATGATGTATATCAATACCAGGGCAATAAGAATGACAATTCCAATCAAATCGAGAGCGTGGAGCTCAAGTGTGGATGAGAACCAAGGCAGTTCCAACACAAAGGTTCTCAATGGCTTGGCAAAAACCAACACGGCATTGGCGATTATGCATATCAGTCTGAATTCTGTGGGTCCAAGTTTGGCATAAGTCAGTCGGAACTCGCCTTTGAGATGTGCGTTCATCGACACATTGAGAGTCAGCATCAAATAGACAACTAACAGTAGGCACGACAGGTCGAAACGCATGAAAGGCGACAAGCCAACGCCCAGAAACATGAAAGCCTCGTTGATTGCATCCGTGGTGTGGTCTATATAGAAACCGTAAAGCGGGCGCTGCTGTTTTCTGAAACGTGCCAAGGTGCCGTCAAGTGAGTCACCGTACCAGTTGATGACAAAACCTAACGATGCAAGCCATAAAAAATTAATATTGTAGTTCGATAAGATGTAGCCTGCCGCAATGACCACGGCGCCGATAAATCCGATGAAAGTCAGCATATCGGAGTCAGCCCATTTCGGCTGTCGTTCCGCTAGCCATAAAAGCGCTTTTTTTTCCACTCCGTTCAAGAATGAAGTCTGGATTCTCACCGATTGTTCTGTTGACGGTTGTTTCTCCATAAACAAAAATTATATGAGTGCAAATATAAAATTTTTTTATAATACACACAATCCGAATCTCGATAAAACTCTTTTGCACCCCAACGTTGCCAATAATGATGGGTTTTAAGTAGGACGGTCGTAAGACCTTTTATCCCAGCATCTCCTGGACGTCTTTCTCGAAATCCTTTGGCTCGGTGGTCGGGGCGAAACGTTTTACGACGCTGCCGTCCTTCGAGATGAGGAATTTGGTGAAGTTCCAGAGGATGTCACCATCTTTCTTTGCACTCTTGCTAAGGCCTTTGAGCATGGTGTGAGTGGCTTTGGCTTTCAAGCCTTTGTATTCCTCTTTCGGAGCCTGCGACTTCAGATATTCGAAGATAGGATGCGCTTCTTCGCCGTTGACGTCGATTTTCTTCATCAGCTGGAAGGTGACGCCGTGGTTGATGCGGCAGAACTCGGCAATTTCCTCGTCGGAACCCGGTTCCTGGTGCGCAAACTGGTCGCAAGGGAAGCCTATGATGACCAGTCCCTGGTCTTTATATTTCTGATAAAGTTCTTCCAATCCGTCGTATTGCGGAGTGAATCCGCATTTTGATGCGGTGTTGACAATCATCAGGACTTTGCCTTCAAACTGGCTGAAATCCATTTCCTCGCCTCTGTTGGTGAGGGCTTTGAAATCATAAATCTTTGACATAATATACAGTTTTATTAATTTTCTTTCAGTTTTGCGATGACGTCGTCCAACATTCTGAAAAGCTCGGGCGCAGTTTCGTATGTGACGCTTTCGCAGATGACGGCGTTGCCTACTTTATCAGGAATTTCGGCCAATATATCTTGAAACTCTTTCCCTTTCTTAGTCAGCTTTACAATCATCTGGCGGGCATCCTTCTCACCTTTGTTGCGAGTGACGATGCCTCCTTTTTCCATTCGTTGGATGAGCGGCGTCACCGTGTTGGTCTCCAGATAGAGACGCTTGGCGATGTCGTTCACCGGTTGCGCGTCCTTCTCCCATAGGACCAGCAGCACCAGATACTGCGGAAAGGTCAAGCCATGTTCCGAGAGCAGCGGGTGGTAGACCTGTGTGAGAAGGCGCGATGCGGTGTAAAGTCTAAAGCAGAGCTGGTTGTCCAGCAAAAACTTCTCGTTCATTACATTTGTTTGATGAGCCAGTTCTGATAGCCGATCTTCTCGATGAGTTCGAGCTGTTCCTCGCTCCAGAATTGATCTTCTTCCTCGTCGAGCAAGTAAGCTTTCAGCATGTCGTAAGTTATTGGGTCGTCGGCCACTGTTGCCATGCATTTGCGAAGGATATCCACGCCCTGTACTTGGATTGCGAGGTCAGCCTTGAGATACTCAAGAGGGTCGCAAATAAGCTCGCGTGCATCGTGTTTCTCGACTTTAGGGCAGCCGCCGAGGTCGATGATGCGGTCGATGAATTTCTCAACCCATTCCATCTCCTCGTTGAAATGACCGATGTACTTTTCACCGAGTTTGTTGAAACTTTCAGATTTGAAAATCTGTCCCTGTACTTTGTGTACGAAAGCGCCTTCTGAAAGTCCTGTTACGAAGAACTGTAATGCTTCGATTGATTTCTGTTTGTCCATGTTTGTTAAATCTAATTGTTAATATTTAGTTTGAATTATATCGTTCACGATGCAAAATTACAAAATATTTTTATATCGTGTACGATATTTTTAAAAAAATTTTCAACAGCTTGTTTTTGAGCTTAAAATCATATAGTTATTTGGCGTAAAGTGCCACTAAAGTCTCGTATTTCTCCTGCTTGCCGCTGATAGTCTTCGGCTCGCCGATTTGTTTGCCGTATTCGTAAATCTTCTCGAAAGAGAGTTTCCCTTCCTCGAAATCGCGGCCGATGCCGTTGTCGAAAGAGGCGTAACGTGCTTTCTTCATGGCAGAGATCTCGCTATTCTCAAGGATGTTGGCGGCGCTTAGCAGTGCTCGTGCCATGGCGTCCATGCCGCTGATGTGGGCGATGAAGATATCCTCCGGATCGGTGCTGTTGCGGCGCAGTTTGGCGTCGAAGTTGGTGCCTCCTGTGGTGAAGCCGCCGCCACGGATGATTTCCATCCAAGCCTGGGTGAGTTCGTAGTTGTCGATAGGGAACTGGTCGGTGTCCCAGCCGTTCTGCATGTCGCCGCGGTTGGCGTCGATGCTGCCCAGCATGCCGGCGTCGACAGCACATGCCAGCTCATGTTCGAAGGTATGGCCGGCTAATGTGGCGTGGTTGACTTCGATATTTACCTTGAAATCCTTATCCAGACCGTGGGCTTTGAGGAAGGCGATGACGGTCTCGGTGTCGACGTCATACTGATGTTTCATCGGCTCCATCGGTTTAGGCTCGATGAGGAAGGTGCCTTTGAAGCCGTGAGCGCGACCATAGTCGCGGGCTTTTGTCAGCATCATGGCGAGATGATCTTTTTCACGTTTCTGGTCGGTATTCAAAAGACTCATATAGCCTTCACGGCCACCCCAGAAGACGTAGTTCTCGCCGCCGAGTTTGATGGTGGCGTCGATGCTGTTTTTGATTTGCACCACAGCGCGGGCGACGACGTCGAAGTCAGGGTTGGTGGCGGCGCCGTTCATATAGCGTTTGTGGCTGAAGACGTTGGCGGTGCCCCAAAGCAGGTGTATGTCGGGATACTGGCGCATCTTCTCTAATGCGTAGTCGGTGATGATGCGCATGCGTTCTTCATATTCCTCGACGGTGGCGCCTTCTTCGACGAGGTCGACATCGTGGAAGCAGAAGAAGCGGATGCCCAGCTTGTCCATCAGCTCAAAGCCTGCGTCCATTTTGTCCTTGGCGCGTTGGATGGGGCATTCTGCCTTGTCCCATTCATAGGTGCGTGTCTGACCTCCGAAAGGGTCACCGCTGGCCTGACCCAGCGTGTGCCACCATGCCATCGCAAAGCGGAACCAGTCTTTCATCGGTTTGCCCATGACGATGCGGTCGGGTTCATAGTAATGGAATGCTAAAACGTTCTTTGATGCAGTACCTTCGAAAGGTATCTTGCCGATTTGTGGGAAATATTCTTTTGTCATATTATTTAGTTTTTAATTGATTTTCCAATAACTGTTTCCAACGTCTGTAAGCTTCTTTCAGTGGGGCTGAATAGTCATTGCGAGGCTCTATTGTCGACAGCTGTTTCAGCGAGGTGAATGCCTCGTCTTCGTTGGCATATATGCCGGCTCCGAGTCCTGATCCACGTGCTGCTCCTACGCTGCCGTCGGTGTCATAGAGACGTATGGTGGCATTGCTGACAGATGCCAAAGTGTCGCGGAAGATAGGGGAGAGGAACATGTTGGCGTGGCCGGCGTGAATCTCTTTGATGTCGCCCATCAGCTCCATCCCGTATATGAAGGCGAAAGCGACGCCTTCTTGGGCTGCACGCAGCAGATGTGCGCGGGTGTGACGATTGTAGTTGAGTCCGTGGACGGAGGCGTCGATGTTCTTGTTTTCAAGCACACGCTCAGCGCCGTTGCCGAACGGTATGATGCTGATGCCTTCGCTGCCCACCGCGACGGTGGCGGCGAGGTCGTCGATCTGGTTGTAGCTTAAGTCGGCGGCCACATTATGTTTCAGCCAAGAGTTGAGGATGCCGCATCCGTTGATGCAGTGCATCAGGCCAAGGGTATGGTTGACGTGTAGGAATGTGTTGATACGTGACTGTGACACCGTGTCAGTGTTTTCCTGAATTCCGTAGACGACGCCTGAAGTGCCTGCTGTCGAGGCTATCTCGCCCGGATGCAGCACACGTAATGATAAAGCATTGTTTGGTTGATCGCCGGCACGATAGGTGACAGGTGTGCCGGCCTTGAGACCCAGCTCTTGTGCGACAGCATCACTCACCCGGCCTTGTTCACCGAAGGTAGGCACTAATGGCGGTATGATATCTTTCGAGAAGCCGAAATAGTCCATCATCTCGGAGCTCAGGGTTCCTTTTGAGAAGTCCCACAGCATCATCTCGCTCAGTCCGCAGGCGGTGGTAGCCGGTGTGCCGGTGAGGCGCATAGCCAGATAGTCGCCGGGGAGCATGATATAACGTATCTTACTGAACAGCTCGGGCTCATGTTCCTTCACCCACGCCAACTTGGAGGCGGTGAAGTTGCCCGGAAGCGGAGCCTTCTCACCGTAAGGCACGCCGCGTGAGTCGCACCAGATGATGGCGTCGCGCAACGGCTGCAGGTCCTTGTCGAGGCATACGAGGCCGTGCATCTGATAGCTGATGCCAATAGCCTTTATAGAGTTTAGAGTGTAGTGTTTAGTGTTTAGTGCTTTTTTAAAATAGCTCCACCAGTCTTCAGGATTCTGTTCCGCCCAGCCTGGTTGGAGAGCTTTGATAGGAGCCTCGTTCTCAGGCCAATGCGCGGACATGACACAATGCCCACTCTCAGCATCCACCAACGACACCTTCACACTGCTACTTCCTAAATCAATTCCCAAAAGTAAACTCATAACTTTCAATTTTTCTTCTTCCAAAGTCTGGACATATCCTCCAAGGTCTTGCCTTTAGTCTCAGGCACCAATTTCCATACGAACACTGCCGCCACGATGCACATCACGCCGTAGAGGCCGTAGGTGAACCAGTGGCCGAAGTCGTCGTTAGGGGTGATATGCATATTGAACATCGGCACGAAGGTGCTGCTGACCACGAAGTTGAAGATCCACTGTGCAGCCACTGCTATTGCGACGGCAGCGCCACGGACGGTGTTAGGGAATATCTCAGAGATGAGCACCCAGCAGATTGGGCCCCATGAGAACATGAACGAGGCTGAATATATCAGGATGCTTATCATGGTGACGAGTTCCAACCCTGCGTGACCGAAGCTTAGGGCGACGCCGAAAGCGCCCAATGCCATGCCCAGTGAGCCGGTGATGAGCAGCGGCTTGCGACCCCATCGCTCAACGGTGAAGATTGCCACCAAGGTGAAGAGTATGTTAACAACGCCCATCATCACGGTGTTGAACATAGGGTTGGTCATACCCATGTCACCGAAGATTCGCGGAGCGTAGTAAAGCACCGCGTTGATACCCACCACCTGTTGGAACACGCTGAGCATCACACCTATAAATATAACTAACCAGCCGTATGTGAACAGCTTTTCTGTGCGCACGGTGATGGTGCTGCGGATGTCGGCGAGAATCTCCCGGGCTTTTTCCATACCGTTGATACGCGCAAGGATTTTTAGGGCGCTGTCGTCTTTGCCTATCATCACTAAGAAACGTGGTGACTCAGGCACGAGACAGATGAGGATGATGAACAGCGCGGCGATGACAGCTTCTGAGGCGAACATATAACGCCATCCCGTTGTGATGGTCCAAGGGTCACTACCAGGAATCACCCGGCTGATGCCGTTGCCTATCGACTCGATGATTGGATTCTCATGCGAACCTAATATCAGGAAGTTGACGAAATACACCACCAACTGTCCGAAGATGATGGCAAACTGGTTCCAGCTCACCAGTTGGCCGCGTTTGTTGGCAGGGGATATCTCGCCGATGTACATAGGACAGATGGCGCTCGCCAGTCCCACGCCGATGCCGCCGATGATACGGTAATGGTTGAAGGCGTTGAGGATGGTCATAGTAGGGGTGCTTTGCAGATGGAACGGGAATCCGGGTTGGGCGGATCCGAGTGCCGACACGAAGAAGAGCACGCCTGCCACGAAGAGCGTCAGCTTGCGTCCCAGACGGTTGGCAAGCCATCCGGAGATAAGGGCTCCGATGACGCAGCCAATGAGTGCGCTGCTACATGTGAGTCCGTGGATGAAATCGGTATATTGGAAGTCAGCAGCACCCAGGAAATAAGCCTGCAAGCCTTTCTCGGCACCAGAGATGACGGCAGTGTCGTAGCCAAAAAGCAGTCCGCCGAGCACGGCTGCTAACACGATGCTGTATAAATAGCCTTTGTTCGTGTTCATAGTAAATTTTTTTTGCAAATATACAAAAATACCGTACCTTTTCACATTGTAACTATACTTTTTTAATTTAAAATTTACGTCATGAACAAGAATTTGATTAGAATTATGAGACTTGTTTTATTTGTGATGATGACAAGTCTTATGGTCATTGCTTGTAAGAAAAACAAGGATGACAATGCAGGCACTGCAAACGTTTTGTCGCCTTACGACATGAATTGTCCTGTGGGTTTCGGCATGAACCTGACTGGTGTCTGACTGAGGCTATTAAAGCATATCTTACAAACAGAGCCCGCGCTTCAGCAAGCTGAAGCGCGGGCTCTCGTTTTCTCCGTTGATTTGGATAACGGGAGTTACTTTATGACGATGTTTTTCCTGTAGTCTGCTATTGGTGCCACAATCATCTTATGGCGATTCGCAATGCGATAGGTGAGACCCAACTGGCGGAACTCATCGAGGAAAGCATCGAGGTATCTGTCGTCTTCAAACCGTTGCATCAGGCTGATACAGATCGTGCCGCCTATAGCACCCATCTCAATGGCAAGTGCGTACGGCGCGAAGACTTCTGTGTACATCTCGCTGACGTATTTTTCGGCGGCGCCCATATTAGCCTTGCCGACATAGCTGACGCAGGCTGAGGCAGCCGATGGCACCACGCTGTATGCTTGGACCATTGCCTGATGACGGGCCTCAAGAGTGGGTACTCTTTCGAACATGTCTTGTGTAGCCTTACTTTTCAAGAAACGCTCAATGACATTGTCCTTGCAGGACTGCAGAATCACCATGCCTCGGTATATGGTCTGCTGCATGTCGATATCTATCCCGCGCATCTCGTCGGTATATGACAACATCAGTGATGATGCCATTGACTGAGCCGCCTTCGGACAGCCCACGGCGGGACGCTCGTTGATAGCCAGCACCATCAGAGGCACTCCTTCTGATGAGTCGGGATGCAGACGGGCAATGGCACGGTTAAGTAACAGCGACACGAGAGTGGCAGGCGATGTGTCGGCTGAAGACACATACTTCATCATCTCTTGCTCTTCAACAACGATGTTGATGGCTTCCACGTCATCGGTTAACTTCGTCTTGCTCTGTGTGAGAAGATTGATGCTCTTCGGGCGTTCAGGCAGAGGCATCGGGCGAAGGTTTTCGGGTTTGACCTTTGTTGCAGGGTCTTCCCATTCCTCCGGACTGATAATGTCGCCTGCCAAACGGATGCGTTCTGTGTTCGTTTCAGGACTCAGTGTGGCATCATAACGACGACGGGAATATTCGTAGAGCAGGGTTCGCAGGATGTTATAGCATCCTGTGCCGTCGGTCATGGCATGGAAGAAATCGATGGCGATGCAATCGTCCCAATAACAGAATGCCAGCAGATGGTAGTTCGACTCCGGACCAACCAGTTGAACAGGTCTTTCACCTTCACTGACCACCCACGGCTCGTTGTTGTCTTCATACACGAAATATTCAGTGCCTGAAGCATCTTTCCTGATGCCAAGCTTCACTTGATAATATGGATATCGCTGACGTGTAGACTCCACCGCTTCGCGCAATATATCACCGTTGACGGCATCCTTCATCTTCAAGATTATGCGGCACGTCCATGTCATCTGTCCTCCTGCCCATGTCAAGTAGAATCTTTCTGTAAGCAGTTTGTTCCCTTTATTGTAGTTCATGTTATTAATTTTTTTTCTTCTATCTGTTCATCAATCTGCTCTCGCCCCAAGTATACTGAGGATAAGCTTTCTTGAGGTCGTTAGCCGAGCCATCGACACCGCTGCCGCCGCTGGTGGCGAAGACATTGAGGGTTTTTCCGCTTAAGTCGTGAGCCTCGATGAAGGTGTTGACGATGGTAGGGGCGGTGTACCACCAAACAGGGAATCCGATCCAAACCACATCGTATTCGGCTATGTTCTCGCAACGGCCTTTTATTGCCGGACGTGATGATTTATCTTTCATCTCGATGGTTGAGCGGGAATTCTTGTCGCGCCAGTCGAGGTCGGCGTCGGTGTAAGGCACCTCAGGGGTGATTTCATAGAGGTCGGCGTTGAATTCTTTTGCCAAACGTTGTGCCGCGGCCTTTGTTGTGCCGGTGGCTGAGAAGTAAACTACAAGTGTTTTCATGTTGTTGTCGTTTTTGTTGTTTTGTGAATATGCAGCTAAGTTAAAACCCAAAATTGCCGCAAGAATGATTATAAGTTTTTTCATTGTTAAATATTTTTTGCAAATATATTAAATATCCAATTTGTAATACACACAATTTGCATCGCGGTAAAACTCTTTTGCGCCCCAACGTTGCCAATATTGATGTGTTTTGAGGCGATACAGCACTGGAATGAAGATGAAATCGTAGTCAGCTTTCATCTCAGGCATGATTGACATCAGCATGTCGTAGTTCAATCGGGTGCCACGATATTTTTCAGCGACGATGAACGAAAATACAGCGATATAACGCCGGGTGTTGAGGCTTTTTATCAGCTCAGGCCTGTCTTTTAGAATTTGCGGCGTCTCCTCCTCAATGCGATAGTCGCTCATATTAAGCAACCCTATCACATCACCGTTCCCATCTAAAGCTTTGACACTCAGAGGCCAGTTGAAATGCAGATTTTGCACCCAATCCTCGACTTCAGCGCGGTTGAAGCCATATTGACGCACCATCCAATCAACGGTCAACGACGCGTCATCTTCAGTCATTCTTTGTAATATGTACGACATTGTAAGTCAATAGTATTTCAGGGTGATACGACAGTTTTGCTTGGCGAAGGCCAGGGATTCCCATGTCTTCTTCGCGGTTCAGATAGATATATTGCTCAGGCAGATGCTCGGCGAACTGCTGGTTGATGATGGCGAAAGCGCCTTCCACATGACGGTCGGCTTTCTCCACGCATATGTCGAATGTATCTGTTGTGACAGCGGCTCCGTAAGTGAAAGCCACCATACGGCCGTCCACAAAGATACTTCCACCTATCATGCCAAGAGCGTCCCAATTCGAGAATATGGTCTCCATCACGCGACGCTCGGCAGTAAGACTAACGTTAACGTTAACGCTAACGTTAACGTTTTTGTCCTCCTGCCAAATTTCCATAAGTCGGCGACATTCGTCGAAGAGTTCCGGCGTAAGAGGACGATATTCAAAATCGGGATGCTCGGCGCGGAAACGATGGATATGGTTGCGCTTGGCGTTGAGATGACTGCCGTGCAGTTCGGCCAAGTCGATGCGACGATAGATATAATCGTATTGGTTGCGAACCGGCTCAACGGAAATTGAGTGTGAAGTTTGGAGTTGTGGCACTTGCGAGTCTTCAAGTCCAATCAGTGTCAAATCTCCATTGCTATCGTCTAATAAAGCTTCAGTCAGTTCCAACGACAACTCTTCTGCCGTACAAACCATATACGCTCGCTGACCGTCGAAAGTATAGCGCAGCACCACGGCGTTTTCAAGCACGCACACCTCGGTGTAGTACCAAAACTGCCATCCAACAAGGTTAGCGAAGGTGTAGTTGCAGTTACGCCGCCCCGCGTGAAGCATCATTGCCTGCATCGTAGGGCGGTCGTTAAGTGTTAATTGATGGAACGTCATTATGCCTTGCTAAATTTCTCCTTGAAAATCAAGCCCTGCTGTTTGTGAACAATCGCACCTTCTGCCAGATGGGTTACGAAAAACTGTAATGCTTCAATTGATTTCTGTTTGTCCATGTTAATTAAATTTAATTGTTAATTTATTTAAATTATATCGTTCACGATGCAAAATTACAAAATATTTTTATATCGTGTACGATATTTTTAAAAAATTTTTAACAATTTTTCAATATCGTTTCCCATCATTTCCGGGCTTACCATCGGCTCAAAGCGGATGATGGTCTTGCCGTCGCGTGAAACCAGGAATTTCCCGAAGTTCCATTTGATGGCGTCGCCGTTTTCGAAGCCGGTGCCAGTCTTCTGATGAATCTGAGTGAGCATGTCGCCGAACTCCTCGCCGCCTTCAGGATAGCCTGTAAACGGAGCCTGCGCCTTCAGGTAAGTGTAGAGAGGGCTCTCATTCTCGCCGTTGACGTCGATTTTGTCAAAAATAGGGAAGGTCACGTTGTAAGTCAGCGAGCAGAAGCTCTGAATCTCGTCGTTGGTACCCGGCTCCTGACCCAAAAACTGGTTGCAAGGGAACGCTAGGATCTCAAGTCCTTGGTCTTTGTATTTTTGGTAAAGCGCTTCGAGGCCTTCGTATTGTGGAGTGAGGCCGCATTTGCTTGCCACGTTGACAATCAGCAGTACTTTGCCTTTGTATTGTGCCATTGACACTTCTTTTCCGTCGATATCCTTGACGGAGATGTCATAAATACTTTGTTTTTTGCTGCAGCCTGCAAAAATCAGCATCGCGAGGGCTGAGAAGATGAGTAGTTTTTTCATTGTGGATTTATTTTTCTGCAAAGATATGGAAAATTAAATAGATTATCCCACATATTTTAATCCAACGATAGAAAGAATCAGCGTTGTCAGGAAAAATATCCTCCAAAACGTTGCAGGTTCATGAAAGACGAAAATGCCCAGCAGCACCGCTCCGACTGCTCCGATGCCAGTCCAGACGGGATAGGCAACGCCGATGGGGATAGTCTGTGTGGCTTTTGCCAAAAGCACGGCACTTAAAACATAGAAGAATGCAAAGCCTGCTATCCAAGCCCAGAATTCGGTGCCATCAACAAGTTTAGTTTTTCCTAAACAGAAGGCGAAGGCGGTTTCGCAAAGACCTGCTATGATGAGGATGAGCCAGTTCATTTCATCAATACTTTTTATTGATACTTAGTGAACTGGTATTTTTCTCTCAGTTCGGCTTGTTTTTCAGGAGATAGTGATTTAATGTAGGATTTCCAGCCTGGGCAGAAGTTGATGTGCCAACGCCAGAAGCGGCCTATCAAAGATTTAGGTTGAGCGTCATAGCGAGCTCTAATTTTGCAGTTTTCACAAGGATGTGCCATATTGTTATTTTTTTGCAAAGATAACACTTTTCCCGAAACAAAAGTATTAAATTAGTCCATATAAAGAATCCATAACCTGCATCCTACACCGTTTTTGAGCCACAGGGCAT
>Ga0265298_10000666_pt1 | contig 50157 bp, 42 predicted proteins | sample AusTroGonzalo_MG_3_FD_193486 | JGI IMG/M metagenome (GOLD analysis project Ga0265298, IMG submission 193486) | Bovine rumen microbial communities from tropical cattle in Woodstock, Queensland, Australia - Gonzalo_01 | ecosystem: Host-associated > Mammals > Digestive system > Stomach > Rumen ...
GCTTCAGTTCCGGAGCCTTTCTCCCGGGATTCCGTAGTCTCCGTGCCGCTCATCACGTCTGCATCGGCCGAGGGTTGGGACAGGTGATGGCGGCGGATGAGCGCTTCTCCCAGCGGTCCGCCCAGCAGGGAGCCTGCCACAAGGCCGAAGGTGGCCGCTGCCATGGTGATGGACGAGGCCCCGGCGAGTCCCAGCTCTTCCAGCAGCGGCGAAAAACCGCCCGAGGTGCCATGCCCGCCGCTCATGGGGATGGAGCCGGCCGCCATACCAAAGAGCGGATTCAGCCGGAGTCCGCGGGCTATCCCCATGGAAATGAGATTCTGCGCCGTGATAAGGACGGCTACCAGGGCTATCATCAAAAGAAGGGGTCTGCCGCCACGGCGGATTACCTTCAAGTCGGACTGGAAGCCCACGGAAGTGAAAAACAGCATCATGCAAAGGTCTTTCACCGTACCGTCAAAGACGCACTCAATCCCCAAAAGGGAATGCAGCAACAGCGTAAGCAGTGAGATTAGTAGCCCCCCAGACACTGGGGCCGGGATGCAGAAACGCTTGAGGAAAGGAATCTTACGGGTGAAAAAGAGTCCCAGGAGCAAGGCCACCACGCCCACTCCCGCACTTGCATACAAATCCAGTGACAGAACTCTTTCCATAGTCCGTTAAAGGATTCCCCTGCCTGCCTGCCGGGAAAGAAGCGGTTAACCCTCCAGCGCATAACCGGAACCCAGGCGGGCTTCCACTACATTGATAATGTAGTCTCCGGTCTTTTCACATTCGGCAATGAGATCGTTGAGCACAGTACCCAGTTCGTAGCTGTAGATCTGCTGGTCCAGGTTGGCGATATTCTCTTTCTTGAGCTCGTTGCGAAGGTTGTTGATGCGCTGTTCGGTTTCGTTGGAGGAATTGATATCGATGTTCTCCCGGTGACCTCCCAGGGCGGCGTTCATCTTGGTGAGCGCCTCGTCCACCAGCACGTACATCTGGAGGATGCCCTCGTTCAGCTTTTCGTCGAACCACACCTTGTGCTCCAGTTTCCTTCTCATGATGCGGGCCAGGTTGAAGCAGCTGTCGCCTACGGACTCCAGTTCGCCGATTTCACGCATCATGGCCCGGATCTTCAGCTTGGTTTCATCGGACAGATGGGCCGATCCCACATCCCCGAGATACTTGCCGATTTCGTTCTCCATCTGGTCGCTATAATCTTCGCCCTTCTGGATGCGCTCGAAGAGTTTGTCAAAGGCCTGCTCGTCCTGGGTGGCGTACAGTTCCCGGACCATGCCGAAGAGGCGCTGGATCTTTTCGCCGAAGACCACGATTTCCTTCTGGGCCTGCAGGACGGAGATTTCCGGCGTCTTCATGAGACCGCCACGGATGTACTGCAGACGGAATTCATCTTCTTCTTCCGACTTCTTGGGCTTGATAATGAGACAAACCAGTTTCTCAATCTGCGGAATGAGCCATATTAGAATGGCCGTATTGATTACATTGAAGAAAGTATGGAAAGTAGCCAGGGCAAAGGACAGTTTGGTGGGATCCTGCTCTGTGGCATTGGGATCCAGGCCCACTACGCCGCACACCATCCGCACGAAGGGGAAGAACAGGATGAGCACCCAGATTACGCCGAATACGTTGAACACCAGGTGTGCCATGGCCGTCCGCCGGGCCTGTGTGTTGGCGCTCATGGCCGCCAGGTTGGCGGTGACGGTGGTGCCGATGTTTTCACCCATGACCAGGGCAATACCCTGGAAGATGGTGATGGCACCCGTAGCGCAGAGTACCATGGTGATGGCCATCAGGGCGGCCGAACTCTGGACCAGGGCGGTAAGGATGGTACCAATCAGCAGGAAAAGCAGGATGGTGCCGTAGTTGGTCTTGAAACTGGCGAAGAAGTCCACGATGGCCGGCTTGCTGGCAAGGTCCATCTCCACCCCCGTGGCTTTGAGCATGCCCAGGGCGAAGAGCAGGAAGCTGAGGCCGAAGAGGAAATCTCCCACATATCTGTGCTTACCCAACTGGATAAGGATAATGCCTATCAGGAAAACCGGCCACACTACATTGGCTATGTTGAAAGAGAACCCGGCCGACATGATCCAGGCGCTCATGGTGGTGCCGATATTGGCACCCATGATGATGGAAATAGCCTGTGAAAGGGTGAGCAGCGCCGCATTGACGAAGGATACCGTCATCACGGTGGTTGCGGCAGAAGACTGAACGGCTACGGTTACCAGGGCACCGGTGGCAACACCGGAAAAGCGGTTGGTGGTCATAGCTCCCAGAAGGTGTCGCAACTGGGGACCGGCCATCTTCTGGAGAGCCTCACTCATAACTTTCATGCCATAGATAAGGAGGGCAATCGAGCCGAGGAGTTTCAGGATTATTAGCATAGGTTTTATTGTTTGATGCAAAGATACGCACTAAGAAGGATTCTCTCAATACCGGGAGAAAAAAAAGTTTATTTTTTTTATGGGGCTTTTCGATTATCTTTGTGGAAAGATTATCAAATATGCGTTTTCTCGGTAATATTTTATGGCTCCTGCTGGGTGGTATTGTGATAGCCCTCATCTATTATCTTGTCGGCATCATAATGTGTATCACCATCATAGGCATACCTTTTGGCATACAGTTGTTCAAATTCGGCACCTATTCCCTATGGCCGTTCGGCAACCAGCTGGTGGACAAGCCCAACCAGCCGGGATGCGTGTCCGTGGTGATGGATGTAGTATGGATTCTATTTGGCTGGTGGGAAATTGCCGTCATGCATTTGGTATTCGGACTGCTGTGCTGTATCACCGTGGTGGGCATTCCTTTCGGTATCCAGCACTTTAAGATGATTATTCCCACCCTTCTTCCCTTCGGTAAGGAAATCAGGCCCGTCAGGAGATAGCATATGCGGGTGGTCATTCAAAGGGTCTCATCGGCCTCGGTCACTATAGACGGGGTGGTGAAAGCTGCCATCGGCCCGGGGCTGCTGGTACTGCTGGGCATCGGCCACGGGGATGAGGAGGCCGATATGGATTATCTGGTGAAAAAGACAGCGGCGCTCCGTATCTTCAACGATGAAGCCGGCGTTATGAACCGCAGCGTAGTGGAGGTGGGCGGTGACGTGATAGTGGTGAGCCAGTTCACCTTGATGGCTGCTACAAAAAAAGGCAACCGGCCCTCCTATATAGAGGCGGCCGGTCACCAGAAGGCCATTCCGCTTTATGAAGAATTCTGTCACCGGATGTCCCTCGCCATCGGCCGTCCTGTGGGAACGGGAGAGTTCGGGGCCGATATGAAGGTGGCCCTGGTGAACGACGGGCCGGTGACCATCTGCATGGATTCCAAGAATAAGTAAAGCTACCGCCTGAGTCTGGACTAATAGAATTTGGCAATTTCGTCCAGTGGACGGTGGACCGGGGTGTTGGGGTTCTCGGCCCGGTAACCCAGGGCGATTACCGCCATGACGGCTTCGTTTTCCGGAATGTCGAAGAGGCTGCGGAGGGCATCGGCATCGCGCATACCCATGATGAGGGTGTCAAAACCCATGGCGCGTGCCTTGAGCACAAGGTAGGCGTTGCTGAGGCCATTGTCGTAGGCACCCCAGAAATCGCCGGTGGCATCTACGGGATTCTCCCGGAAGAAGCCGGATTTGGCTTTTTCGAAGGTGGAGACAATCAGGACGGGAGCGTTGATAACCCTGTCCTTGTTTCCGCCGATCATCTCCAGCACGGCTTCGCGCTTTTGCTGGCCGATGGCTACATAATACTTGCTGGGTTGCTGGTTGGCCCAGGACGGGGCGTTCTGCGTGGCCAGTAGCAGTTCCCTCACTTCCGCCTCGGAAATGCTCTTTCCGGCCTCGTAGGCACGGATGCTGCGCCGGGAGGCGAATACTTCGTCCAGGGAAGGGGCCGATGCGTTATTGTTCCCGGCACATGCGGAGAAAAGGAGCGCTGCGAAGGAGGCGCAAAGGATGGTAAAGGTCTTTTTCATAACAAGGTTCGTTTTATTGCATTTGTCTCAGAAGCACTTGGATGCCGGAAAGCTGTCCGGCCAGGGAGGAGAGGTCCGTCTGGGAGAAGTGATAGGGGATGAGGACCTTAGGTTTCAGTATTCGGGCAGCGTTCACGCACTGTTCCACCGTCATGGTATAAGGCTGGTTCACGGGCAGGAAAGCTACGTCGATATCTTTGATGCCCTCCATTTCCGGGATGTCTTCCGTATCGCCGGCAATATAGATGCGCAGCCCGTCCAGGCTTAGCACGAAGCCGTTGTCCCTTCCTTTCGGGTGGAACTGTGTGCGGCCCTCGGAATAATTATAGGCCGGGACGGCGTCCAGGCCGATGCCGCCGGCGAGGGCCTGGGAATCCCCGTTGGCCATAACGGAGCCATAGCCAAGTATTTCCGCGCAGCGGGCATTGGTGATGAGCATGGTTTTCCCTTCCTGAGTGAGCGCCGCTACGGCATCCTTATCAAGATGGTCTCCGTGCTCGTGCGTGACCAGGATATAATCGGCTTTGGGGAATTCCACCGCATAGTCCGTGGGCTTACCCAAGCCGCTCACCGGGTCTATCTGGAAGGACTGTCCTTTGTAGGAGATGGCAAGGGAGCCGTGTTTAATCAGGGTAATGACCACGGGCACGCCGCTCTTGGTGAAGAAGGTTTCCACTTCGTAGCGGGTTGTGGCTTTTCCGGCCTCTGTCCAGGCCACATAGCCTCCCAGCATGTTGTACACGGTGTATCCGGCTTTGGAGAGTTTCTCCGCTGCGGCGGCACTGCGGCGGCCGGTGCGGCAGTAAACGGCAAGGGGCGTTTCCTTGGGATAGGAGGTTTCCATCCGGGACAGGAAATCATCGGCATTCCAGTCGCAGAGGGCGGCTCCGGGAAGGTGGCCTTCGGCATATTCTTCTGCGGTGCGGACATCCACCAGCACCGCGTCCCCATCGGTGATAGTTTGCTCAAACTTGTTGATATCCAGGTCTTTATAACCGCTTCCGCAAGCGAATAAGGCCAAAAGGGAGAACAGGGACATGTGTTTAATTGCGTTCATGGTTATTGTTTTTTGATTCTTTTGCTCACGCCGATAGCACCCGTGGGACAAACCAGACGGCATAAGTGACAGCCCACGCATTTCTGCGCCAGCAGCCTGGGCTGACGGGTTTCCGGAGCGAATTCCAGGGCCTGGTGGCCGCCGTCGGCGCAGGAAATGGTACAACGCCCGCAGCCGATGCACTTGGACCGGTCGAACTTGGGGTACACTATGGTGTCGCGGTCCAAATCGTGCGGCAGGTAGAACTTGGGCAGGAGCTCACCCACCAGATCGGCCAGATTCTCTACGCCCCGTTCGGCCATATAGTGCTGCAGGCCCAGGATGAGGTCGTCGATAATCCGGTATCCGTACTGCATCACGGCCGTGCACACCTGCACGTTACGGCAGCCCAGCTGGATAAATTCCAGCGCGTCCCGCCAAGTCTCTATGCCACCGATGCCGCTGAACTGGATGCCCCTCATGATTTCGGTCTTGGCCATGGCCAGGATGTGCCGGAGCGCGATGGGCTTAACCGCCTTTCCGGAATAACCGGATCCCGTCTGGCAGCCGTTCACTTCCGATCCTTCTCCCAGGGTGACGCTCTTGATGGTATTGATGGCCGATATGGCATCGGCCCCACCGAAATAGGCGCCCACCGCGGGCTGTGCGATGTGGGCGATATTGGGAGTCATCTTGGGGATTACGGGAATCAGCACGCTGCGCTTCACGTAGGCGGTGTAGAAGGTGACCAGTTCCGGGTTCTGACCCACGTCGCTGCCCATGCCGGAAAGGCGCATCTGCGGGCAGGAGAAATTGAGTTCCACTGCATCGCAGCCGGCTTCTTCGGCCATTTTGGCCAGGTCTATCCAGTCCTGCTCGCTCTGACCCATGATGGAGGCGATGACCACCTTCTCCGGGAAATCCCTTTTCAGGCGCCTGAGGATGTCAAAGTCCACCTCCACAGGATTCTCACTTAACTGCTCCATATTGCGGAAGCCGATGAAAGGCTTGCCTACTGCGTCGAAACGGGGTGAAACTTCCCGGATTTCCTGCAGGCAGATGGTCTTGTAGAACACACCCGCCCAGCCTGCCCGGAAAGCCCGCGCCACCATCTCGTAATTGGTGCACACGGCCGAGGAAGCCAGGAAGAAGGGATTCTCGCAGGGGATACCGCAGAAGTCTATGGCCAGGGAGGGAAGTGCTGCGGCTTTTGGCGCATCCGGCAGTGCCTTGGCCATTTCCCGGATGCGGATGGGTCTGTCGTAGTGGATACAGGCTTTCTCGGCCCTGGCAAGGTCCTCTTCGCTGCAGCCTTCCAGCCATTTTGCCGCCAGTTTTTCGTTGTCGAAACGGACGGCACGGAGAGCCCGGGCCGGGTCTCCCTTCCCACAGGCTTTGGTGCAGGGCGCATCCTGACACAGCAGGCATCGCGCGGCTTCTTCATTTAGATGCATAAGTATGTGGTTTAGACGCAGTTTAACTTTATCGATGCTAAGATAGTCATTTTCTTCGCTTCCTCCAAACGGAAAAAATGCTAACTTTGCACTTATGATTACGCTGGAACAAATAAAGGACCTGCAGGAGCGGGTTGATGGCCTGGAAAGCTGCCTGGACATAGCCGGGAAGCGGAAAGATGTGGAGGAGAAAACCCGGGAAACCCTGGCGCCGGACTTTTGGGGAGATCCCAAGGCGGCGGAGGCTTTCCTGAAAAAGCTCGCAGGCGTCAAGTCCTGGGTTACGGATTTTGACAAAGCCCTGAACCAGGCCGACGACCTGGAGGTTTTGTATGAATTTGCCAAAGACAGCCTTTCCGGCAGCGAGGACGAAGCGATGGAAACGCCTGAAACCAAGGAACTTGACCGGGCGTATGCGGATGCCTTGGAAGCTGTGGAGGCCTTGGAACTGCGGAATATGCTGGGGAACGAGGGAGACAACCTGGGAGCCGTACTCACCATCAATTCCGGCGCCGGCGGCACCGAAGCCAATGACTGGAGCGCCATGCTCATGCGCATGTACCTCCGCTGGTGTGAGAGGAACGGATACAAATACACCGTGACCTCCCTCCTGGAAGGTGAAGAAGCGGGCATCAAGAGCTGTACCATTGAAGTGGAAGGGGACTATGCCTACGGTTATCTCAAGGCCGAAAACGGCGTGCACCGGCTGGTGCGAATCTCTCCTTTCAACGCCCAGGGAAAGCGCCAGACTACTTTTTCCAGTGTTTTCGTGTATCCTTTGGTAGATGATTCCATCAACATAGAAATCAACCCTTCAGACCTGGAATGGGATACTTTCCGGAGCGGCGGCCACGGCGGCCAGAACGTGAACAAGGTGGAAACCGGCGTGCGTGTGAGGCACCTCCCTTCCGGCATCATGGTGGAAAACACGGAAACTCGCAGCCAGCAGGACAACCGGCAAAGGGCGCTGTTAATCCTGAAATCCCGCCTCTACGACATTGAGCTCAAGAAACGTCAGGAAAAGCAGGCCGAACTGGAAGGCCAGAAAAAGCGCATCGAATGGGGTTCCCAGATTCGCAATTACGTGCTTCATCCGTACAAATTGGTGAAGGACCTCCGTACCGGGGTGAGCACGGCCGATACCCAGGGCGTGCTGGACGGAGACCTGAACGAATTCATGAAAGCCTATCTGATGGGAACTGGTACGGCCGTAACGGATCCGGACGAGTTGGATTAGTTCTTCCGTATCACCGGGTTCAGCGCAGCCAGAACACCGGGCAGCAGGAACAAAATGATAATCAGGATAGCGGTGGACCCTATGGCCAGGCTGCGGAGAATCCCTGCAATCATGACGTCCGAAATGCTTATGGACATCACGTAGGGAACCACGGCCAGGATGAGCCCGGAAGTGAGGATGGAATGCGAAGAACCCTTGTAGGCTGCTTCCAGGGCCTCTTTTCTGCCGGCTTCTTTCCGGGCGGCCAGATAATAGGAAGTGAAGAGGATGGAGTAGTCTATGGTGGCACCCATCAGGATTCCCTGGACAATGAGGTAGGCCAGGTAGTAAAGCGTATTGCCGCCCAGGCCACTGGCCCATATGTTGGCATAGACGCCGGCCAGAACGGCCATTACCAGTGGAATCGGCACCAGCAGGGAACGGAAGGTGAGTGCCACTATCAGGAAGATGGAAAGAGCGGTGAGGAGCGTTAACAGAAGCACTTCCCGCGGGAAGCCGTCCTTGAGCTCCTTGTACATCTGCGATTCCCCAATCCAGTAATGCGGCTTTTGCAGTGCCTCGTCCGCTGCCGTCCTTACGCGCAGCACATAATTGAAGGTGGGCTCCGACTCCGGCTCATAATCGCTCAGGATGGCGGCGGCCGAATAGTCCGGCCCGCGGAGCATCCCCACCTGGGAAAGCAGTTCTTCCCGGGCCTGCAGCACCAGGGTGCGGGTGCTGTCCGGAACCACCCCTGCCAGGGCCGGGCTCACCAGGAGGGTATCGGCCAGATAGTCCAGCAGCGTGCCGGGCGAGAGGGCCATCTCCGGATCAAAGCCCTTCCGGGCGCCTGCCCATATGTACAGCAGGTCCATCTCTTCCCGCTTTACAGGGATATCGGCTGCGGAAAGGGCGGCGTACATTTCGGCAGCGGAATAGGACTCGCCCGAGAGGGCCATGTCTATCAGCCTCTCCTGGGGAGTAAGTTCCGGCTCAGGTTCGGGTTCAGTGACAGGTTCCGGTTCGGGCTCAATGACAGAGGCTGGTGCCTCGGAGGGAACATCGGCAAAAACCTCTGTTTCCACCGGTACAGGCTCTGTTTCGATGACAGGGACGGATGCCTCGGAGGGAGCATCGGCATTCTTATCAGCGACCGGAGAGGCATCTGTCCCTGTCGCTTCCGGAACAGGCTCCGGTCCGGCAGCTATCACCTCGTTCAGTGTCGATTCAAAGTCCGCAATCTGTTCGGCCGTTCCTTTGGGTATCAGGGCAGCGTATATCTTTTTGGTGAGGATATTCTTCTTGATATAAGATACGAACTCCTTGGGCGTCATGGTCCCTCTCCGCTTTCCCGCCAGGCGGTAAACGGTGTTCACCTGGGCGTTGTCCTGACCGGTGAATTCGACCATTTCTGCTGCTGTATAGTGTCTTGTGGCCTGCTCATAAGTGAAGGGGGCTGTGGGGGTGGGAGCGATGACGGCAACCGTATCGGGGATAAACGGGGTATCTTCCATTTTGGTTTCCGGCAAGGCTGGAGAGGCCTCCGGCAAAGCATCGGCCTTCTCTTCAACGACGACGGTGACCTCTTCGGGTATCGGTTGCGGTTTGGGGACCGGTTTGGGTTTCGGGGCCGGCTTTGAGAGCGTCTTCATGATTTGCTCGGGGTTGAAGCGACCTTCCGGAATCATCCCTCGGGCCGAGAGTTCTTCGGCCGTGGCCTGCAGTTCCGGAAGGGTGAAACGTTCGTCCCGCTCCCGGTGAGAATGGGAGTAGTACACCAACTGCAGCAACTCCTGCGGAATTTCCGGGGTGTCTTCGGCCAGGCTGTCGGCCATTGAACTCAGTTCTTCCACCGTAAGCGGCCGCTTCACCAGGGAAGGATAGCTCACACACTGACGGACCAGCGGGTCTTTTCCTATATCGTCCAGCAGGGCGGGCACAGCATCTTCCTCCTCATTGGCGTACAGCAGCATCAGGGCATTACCCTGGATATGGGCGGCTGTGGCGGTGCTGTTCCATTGGGGGGAGAAGGTGAGCGGAGTGCGGCGCTGCAAGAGGGTAAAACTAACGAATACGCCCAGGAACAGGAGGGCTATCGGCATGCGGAAACGCTCCTGGAAGCGCGCCAGCGGGGCTGCCGGCAGTCTGGGAACCTTTTTTCGGGTAGCCTCTACCCCGCGGTCTCCCCACAGGATGAGGGAAGGCAGCACGGTGAAATTGCAGATGAGCGAGATGGCTACGCCTTTGGCCAGCACCACGCCCAGATCGGCCCCTATCTTCATCTTGATGAAGCAGAGCATCAGGAGGCTCACGATGGTGGTGAAGGCACTGCTCAGAACCGTTGCCGCGGCACCGTCCACGGCCGTTTCCATGGCCGATACCGGGAGCTTTCCCTTCAGTTTTTCCTGACGGAAACGGTTCATCAAGATGATGGAGTAGTCCATGGAAAGCACCATCTGCAACACCGAGGAAAGGGTGTTGGTGAGCATGGAAACGCTGGGAAGCAGGGCGTTGGTGCCCATGTTGATGGCTACGGCATATCCCACGGTTATCAGGAAAAGCAGCACTTCCATGACCGATGAACTCATGATCAGAAGTACCACAAACAGCAGGGCTACTCCCAGGGCCAGGGTCTTGGGCAGGTCGCTGGGCATGAGGTCGTTCCCGTCGGCAAAAACGCTGCCGAACTCTTCCATCTGGGGTCCCAGGCCGGGCAGCTGCTCCTCCAGCAGATCCATCCCATGTTTCATGGGGGAACTGTCCGGGAGGTACACCACCATATTGGTGTTGATGTTGATGTGCGGAATCAGCAGGGCGCAGGTGATGGCCGCCGCCGTCATCAGGATGAACAGCAGCAGCCGGTAACGGACCAGAAGATGAGGAATATGCGGGATACGTCCTTCCATTTGGGAGGCAAAGATAATCCATTTTCCGGGAAAAAGCAGTATCTTTGTATGATTCAATCACCCAGCTATGGATATAATTAATAACGCTTATGTTTCCGACAAGTACCAGTACACCATGGGAAAGTCATATCTGGAATGTGGAAAGCAGGACCAGATAGCCGTGTTCAATCTCTTTTACCGCAAGGCTCCGGAGAATAACAACTGGGCCGTGGTCAGCGGCACGGAGGAGGTGATTGAGATGGTGCTCAGGCTGGGCAGCGAGCCGGAGGAGTTCTATGAGAGATTTCTACCGGGAGAGGAATATAAGGAATTTCGGAAGTATCTGAGTACCATGAAATTCACGGGAGACGTATACTGCATGCGGGAAGGCGAAATCGTGTTCCCCAATCAGCCGATAGTTACCGTGGTGGGGCCGATGATCCAGGCCCAGGTGCTGGAAACTCCCATGCTTTGCATCCTGAACCACCAGATGGCGGTGGCCACCAAGGCTTCCCGTGTTTGTCGTTCCACGGACAAGCCGGTTTCTGAGTTCGGTTCCCGCCGGGCCCACGGCCCCTGGGCGGCGGTGTATGGCGGCAAGGCGGCCCAGATTGCCGGCTGCGCCAGTTCTTCCAATATCCTCACGGGCGCCTTTAACGGGGTGCCTTCCACCGGCACCATGGCGCACAGTTTTGTGACATCTTACGGCAGCACCGTGGAGGGAGAGCATCAGGCTTTCTGCGATTACATCAAGACCCACAGGGGAGAGAATATTATCCTTCTCATTGACACCTACGACACGCTCAAGTGCGGGGTGAAAAACGCCATCCGAAGCTTCCAGGAGAACGGAATTGACGATTCGTATGCTCCCGGTTACGGCATCCGGCTGGACAGCGGCGACCTTGCGTATCTGTCGCAGGAGGTGCGCCGCATCCTGGACGAACACGGGCTCACCAAGTGCAAGATTTTTGCCACCAACGGGTTGGACGAGTATTTGATAACGGACCTGGAACGGCAGGGAGCAAAGATTGACAGCTACGGCGTAGGCGATGCCATCGCCACATCAAAGGCTGCTCCCTGCTTCGGCAATGTGTACAAGTTGGTGCAAATAGACGACGAGCCCGTCCTCAAGCGCTCGGAAGACAAGATCAAACTCATTAACCCGGGTTTCCAGGTTACCTGGCGCATATCGGCCCAGGACTCCGTAAAGGGGAATTCGCTGGACGGTTATGCCTTCAAGGTGGACGTTACCTGCCTCCGGGGGGATGCGCTGGACCTGGCCATCCAGCATGGGCAGGCCTTTTCCGTACGCGACGAATACGATTCCTACAAGAGCAAATCCTTTGAGGAAGGCGCCTACGAAGCCCGTCCGCTGCAGCATCAGGTGATTTCTGCCGGCAAGCGGGTGGCGCCCAAACATACGCTGCAGGAGAAGAAGGCTTTCTATAAGGACAACCTGCACCACCTGTCTCCCGCTGAGCGCCGCCTCATCAACCCCCACTATTACAAAGTGGACATCTCCGACGCCCTTTACGACGTGAAGATGTCCATCATCGGCAAACTCGTCAAGGAAATTGAGGAGTTCAAGATAGATTAAAGCGTACTCATCCGGTCCACACACAGTTCTACAAGCTTGCGGATGGCGGGCTTGTAGTCCGGGTTGGAGCTCTTGAGATAGCGGTTGGCTATGATGCAGCAAACCGTGGAGGCGTTGTGGCCCAAGTGGGCGGCCAGGCCGGCCAGGGGAGAACTCTCCATCTCGAAGTTGGTGATGCGGTACTTCTCTCCGCCGGAAGTGAAGCGGAAGCTCTCGATGTCCTCCAACATATGGGGCATGGCCAGCGGCACGCGCACAACCCGGCCCTGGGGACCGTAGAAGCCGTTGGCCGAAATGGTTACGCCCTTCACCGTAACGTCCCGCATGAGATTGATGATCTTGGGGGAGGCCCTCACGAAGTAAGGGGAGGGCAGCACGTCCAGCCAGCCCATGTGCTTCTTGAAAGAAGATTCTACGCGGGGGATGGTAACTTTGCTGCGGTTGCCGTACCAGTTCATCACGCCGTCGAAGCCCACGCTGATGTGGGCCAGCACATAGCTTCCCAGGGGGATATCGGCGTGCAGGGCGCCGGAAGTGCCGATACGGAGGATATTCAGGGCCTTGTGCACGGGCTTAACCTCGCGGGTGTTGAAGTCCACGTTGGCCAGGGCGTCCAACTCCGTCATCACAATGTCGATATTGTCCGGGCCGATGCCGTGGGACAGGGCCGTGATGCGCTTTCCGTTGCGCTTGCCGGTGATGGAGACGAATTCGCGGGATTCGTGCCGGAACTCGATGTCCGTGAGGTATTCGCCAATCATATCTACGCGGGAGGGGTCTCCCACCATGATAACATTATCGGCCAGTTCTTCCGGCTTCAGGTGGATATGGAACACCGAGCCGTCGCCGTTGATAATGAGTTCAGATTCAGGGATTCTCATAGTGCAATGTGGTTGTAACACACAAATATAATCATTTTTGGGAATATTCGCTATAAATTCCTGCCCTTTACGGCTCTTGGCTCAGCACTTCATACAGGCCGTCTTCGCTGAGCACTCCGCGCTTGAGGTCCTTGGGAAGCCGTCCTTTCTCGTCCATTTCAAAATCCTTCTTCCACTGTCCGGAGCGCATATACCAGTCCAGCGCATCGTAATCGGCCTTCATTTCCTCATAGCGGGTCCCGGATTTCAGCGCGCTGGAAAGGCGGTCGAAGCGCTCCTCCATCTCCTGCACCCGCGTGATTGTGTCATCGGTAAGGGCCTGCTCGCGCCAGGGCGCGAAAAATGACTCGATGAAATGGTAGGCCGAAAGGGCCTCTTTCTTGACGCCGTGTCCGTACCAGAAGGCATTCACTTTCTGTCCCGAACTGTATTCCATATAGATCCGGTAGGAGTGTCCGCCGGTGATGGGCTCGTTCAGATTGTATCCGGCCAGTTTATACACCTTCCTCTTTTCCAATTCTTTACAGAGGCTGTCCACCACCTCCCGCGTTACGTTATATTCGCCGCAGATGACGGGATCCTCGAAGCGGTTTCCCTCTCCCAGGACTACAATCACTTTGGGGACGGAATCTACATCGGCAATGAGTTCACAATAGTCTTTTCCCAGGCCGGCCGCACCCGTACAGGCGTAACTGCAGTAAACCAGCTGGCCCTTGGGGGCAGGTTTGGTGGACGCGCATCCCAGCAGAGCAGAAAGCATAATCAAGAGTGTTAATTGATATTTCTTCATTCGTGGCAACTGTGGTTGTTAGTTTTACAAAGATAAGAATAATCTGGCGAATACAGGGCGGTTTTGTGTTGGGCTTCAATAATTATTGATGGTAAAAGAATTTTGGCAATTTTTTGAAAAAATTGCCAGGAAACCTTATCTTTGTGCCAGGAGACATTGTTATGGAGTATAAGAGCATCATATCACCTAAAATGCGGGCTGTGGCAGATGTGCTGATAGCAACGTTTACAGGTATGAATCACTGCATTACGGAAATGCCGCGCAACTTGATTGTGGAGGTTCCCAAAAGTATGTGTGAAGATGTCCGGACGGCTTTGAAACAGAAGTTCCCGGATGTGGCTCTTATGAAAAACGCATATCCTATGATGGATGATTTGCACGACTTCATACTGGTAAAGCCTCTCATCTCGGAATCTCCGGTCTATATGGAAGACGGGGTACTTGTTCCGGAACTGGAGAAATTGCTGGTGGACCGGGATGCAGACAAGGAATATGCGGCTTTGGGAGACAATACCATACAAACGGAGTTTCAACGTGCATTTGAGCTGTATCCCGTCAATATCTCACGTCTTCTGAGATATGCAGGCAGGAAGGGAAAGAAGGAAGAGATCAGGAACCGTGTGGAACGCATAGACAAACAGCGTGTTTCTGTGGTCCGTACCATTCAGGAATTCTTCAGGCAGGAGCCCGTGCAACGTGCCTGGCTCTTTGGTTCGTTCTCCCGTATGGAAGAAAGGCCGGACAGTGATATTGATATCTTAATAGACCTGGATCGTTCTGTTTCAATGGGGCTTCTTCAATACGCTGGAATGATTAACAGGTTGGAAGGCCGGCTGGGCAGAAAAGTGGACCTGGTTGCCAGCGGCTCTGTCAAGCCCTTTGCAAGGGATAGCATCAACAGCGATAAAGTACTTATTTATGAGAGAGCCTGAGCGGGACTTGGGACGGCTGCAGGACATTGTTGAGGCTGCTGATCATATTGCCGATTTTACGGACGGCTTTTCGCAGGAAGAGTTAAGCAATGATAAGCTCCGCTATTTTGCCGTTGTCAAGAATGTGGAGATTATCGGTGAGGCTGCCTATATGCTTTCCTTGAGGTTCAAAGAAGATCACTGTGCCATTCCGTGGAATGACATTATACGTATGCGCCACGTTCTGGTTCACGGATATGCCACCATTCTTCCTGAACTACTTTGGCATACCGCTTTGGTGGATGTACCAGTCCTTAAAAAACAGATCGAAGGTATTATCTCTGAGTCGGTTGCTGACCATCCAGCAGGCGAATAGCTTTTCTCGTTCTGCCCGGGCCGTTCCCGTCACATTTGTCGTCTGCGCCTGCATTTTTGGCCGATTTCGTTGGCGCAGAAGTCTGCGCCGATGTTTTTGGCGTTTTTTGAGGGGACAGAGGTAAGGTTGAGTGATTATAACATCAAGGAAAGGTGCTGGCAGATGGATTGCCATATACTAAGAAATAATCCTTTATCTGAAAACCCTGAAACTGAATACTTGTGAGCCGAGCAGTCCAGTCCCGTCAACGGCTTCGATGATACCTATGAACTCGGTATTGATATCTGAAGCGGAGAAGGGAATTTCGGCAACCCCGTTTTCGTCAGTTAGTACAGCGGGACACCATTGGAGAAGGTTGCGATAGTCTGGCGCCGCAGAAGAGAGATCTACAGCGTCTGGCTCGTAGAACTCCCTTTGGGGATAATAGCCCTGCACCTTCCACATGCCATTCATTTCCAGCAAGTCTTCCTCGCTCATCTCCGGACCAGTGTATGTGAAATCCGGGACCACTTCCGACACGACAAACACCTCACCGTACCTGCTTTCAGGGAAATACTCGAGTTTTATCAAGGCATACTTATGACCGCGTTTTGGTTGCATGCGTTTACCCCCTTTTCCGAAATATTCCGTAGCCAAGAATGAGCCCTCAGGGTGGTGAGTATAGCCATTATAGTCATTTAAAAAACCCTTGATTCCTTTATCTTCCCATACGCAATCGCAGACCCATGCTCCGGTAGACATAATGGCAAGACTATCCAGATACCCCGTCACTTTATCACGGGCAATAGCAATGCGGTGGGCCGAGACCTTCGCCTCGTCCAACACAGTCACGTCGGGGTCGAAATAAAAGACTTCTTCTCTCTCTTGCTCGAAAACATAATCTTGGGACAGGTGTCGCGTCCGACCCTGCCGAAGGAAATCGAGGTTGTCAAACGGGTTTTCAAGCACTAGTTTTGGTTTTGGCCTTGTAATGAAGGGCTTAAGGTAAAAACTCCCACGCATTCTGTCAATATCTATCGGATCTATCTCAAATCGTCCCAGCGAATCCGTCATAACCATACAAGTATCGCTTTGCGGCGAGAAAGCTTGTATAAATTGGAGCGAATGCTTGAGGTCTCGGCCAGTAATCCCGTCCGGCAGCACCGGACGGCTCTCTTCGCGGACAAAACGCCGCCAGCCCTGCGTCATCAGCAGCAGATCCAGAGCCTGGAGGCGGTCGGCGTTACCCTCGTCAAAGTAATAGGTCGGATTGAAGATATTTCCGCGAATTTGCTCCGAGAGATAGGAGTGAGATAGTATATTCTCATGACCCGGCCTGTATAGGTAGGCTTTATCGAAAATGCTCACCGCTAATTCCGCCAGAACGGGATTTCCAGCCGCGTCTGTGACTTGGATGCGGACCTTCCCGGTGTCGCGAAGAGCATAATGTTCCTGGTCAGGCGTGGCCGTGACGGTCAGGCGTTGCTCCGGGTTCACATACACCAGCCGTTCCGCAACAGGCCGTCCGTCTCCGTCCGCCAGGGTTAGTTCGACAATGCCCTGGAAAGGGAACAGTTTCTTCGGAAGCCGGACCAGTTTCTGGCCCGTCACAGTTCCCTGGGCGCTGCCGCAAGGGATTCCGTTCAGTTTGGCAAGAATGGAGAATGCGTGCGGGGCATCGTCCGGTGCGAAAATCTGAATGTCGATGCCGGAAACGCTGTTCCGCGTCACGCGGAGCGACAGGCCGCCGTGTTTGATTGAGGGGAAAGGACAGAGCCTGCCGTCGTCCAGCATGACTTCATATTTTTTCCCTGGCTGTGGCGTTACGACGAACTGCCCCATCCCGTCATGCAGGCTCTCGATGCGCGCAATCTCCTGTCCGTTTTCCAACACCTTGCCGGAAACATCCTCCGGGAAGCCGTTTCCGTAGGTTGCCTTGAAGGCGACCACAGAGGTGACGCTTTCGACCAGGTCACCCCCTTCCGGAAACAGGTTGAAACTGTGCTTGGACGTACACCGCTGCAAAGAATCCTGCCGGACAGCCTGTGCTGTGATCCCTTCCATCTGACCCACATTGTCCACCACACGGATCCGGCGTGGATGGAGCGCCTCAGTAGTATCAGTGGTGAAGGAAGATTTGGCATAGCCTTCCAGGAAATACTCGCCTTGCGGCCAATTCTCGCCAATATAAATATGGCCATCACACCTGCCGTCGTGAATCGGATACTTCTCACTCCAAACGAGACTGTCCCGTTCGCTGCGGATTTCAAGGTATAGCGTCTTGCTCTGCTGCGATAATTCCATAGTCTGCCTGTCCATCAGGTAGGCCTTGAAGAAAAGGTCTTCACCAGTCTCCGCAATTTCCTTGCTTGGCAACAAGTATACGAAATCTTCTGCGCCTGTCTGGGCTATCGCCGGAATTGCAGTCAGTGTCACAATAATAGTTATATAGAGTCTTCTGCTAGCCATCTCATTTGAGTTTTGTAACTTAACGTGAATTCGATAAAATTTAACTGATTGATTATTAGGAAAATATAGAAATATTTAGTATTTTGGAATAACGACAAACCAAACACAAAAGATTTCGCTATAACAATCGCCAAGGACAAAAATACGGAAATTATCTGTATGGTGGATGACTTCTACCATGCTAATGACAGATTTATCAAGAATAACGGACTCGCACCCAAGCGGGACAAGCCCATCATCGAGCAGTTATTCTGCAAGCTGCGCTGACGTTTTTGGCGTTTTTTGGGGGGACGGAGGTTTTGCTAAAGAATAAAAATCTGTTATAGTTTACAGGACTCTAAAACTGATTTGTCTGCCCAGCACTCAAGACTTATTGCCAGCAGGACACCTGGGCCATGGTTGAGATTCTAAGGGCAGTAAGGGAAAAAATAAAGTAAGTGCCTAAGTTCGCCAGTCTTGCATTTCCCATCCATTCTCCGTATATTGCGAAAAATTTCGCAACGAAAAATTTCGCAATATGGAGAATCCTTTCAAATTCGGGTCAGTTGTAGACGGAAAGTACTTCACGGACAGGCGTGAAGAACGCTCTTTCCTCGCTCAAATCCTGAACAGTCCCAATCACGCCGTGCTCATCAGTCCCAGAAGATTCGGTAAGAGTTCTCTGGTCGCAGAGACGTTGAAAAGGGAAAAGAGGGAAATCATATCTTTGAATATGCAGGCTGTTACCAGCTCCGTAAAGCTGGCAGAGGCATTATACCGAAAGTACTTTGCGCTTCATCCTGTTGAAAAGGCCAGGCATCATCTGTCCCATCTCCGAATCATTCCTTCCATATCGCTCAATCCTTTATCCGGTAGTCCGGAAGTGTCTTTTCTGCCTAACGTGGACTCGAAAGTGATCCTGGAGGATGTCTTTACCCTATTGGAAAAGGCCGGAGGGAAGAAAAGACTAATTGTGGTTCTGGACGAATTCCAGGAGATTCTCACGATAGAAAAAGGACTGGATAAGATTCTCCGCTCCATTATGCAGGAGCAGAAGAACATCAATTACATTCTGATGGGAAGCCAGGAAGATATGATGAAAAAGATCTTCCTCCGGAAAAAATCCCCCTTTTATCACTTTGGCAGCATCATCCATCTGGACCGGATTCCGGCAGGGGACTTTAAACAGTATATTGAGGAACGTCTTCCCGCCAAATGCCGGGACAAAGGCGTATCAGAAGAAATCATCTCCTTTACTACCTGCCACCCCTATTATACGCAACAGCTTGCTTTTCAGGTATGGTATGAATATCAGCAGGGAGTAGATATCGGCTCCCTGGTTACTGTTGCCATAGAGCATATCGTACGGGCCCATGATTTTGACTATTCCCGCCTGTGGGAGTCAATGAACAAAACCAACCGGACCGTGCTTCTGAAACTGGCTATGGGGAACGCTTCGCCGATGGAGAATCCTGAGCTCCCGTCAAGTACCATTTTCAGCGCTTTGAAACGCCTTGTTACGGCCGGTATTCTGCTCAAGAACGGGAAATATGTCTATGATGACCCGTTCTTCAAACTGTGGGTGAAGCAGATTATCTAGCCATTGCGAAAAATTTCGCAACGAAAAAATTCGCAGCGAGAAACCACAAAGTGTCAAGCACTTCTACCGCCTCATTTGAACATGCGGAATGCCGTCCTCGAGGAATTCGGCGGAGGAGACGGTGAAGCCTTCTTTCTGGTAGAAGCCGATGGCGTAGGTCTGGGCCTCCAGGTATAGGCATTCGGCGTGCATGGTTTCGAGGGCGTACAGGACACCCTCGTGAAGGATCTTTCCGCCAAGGCCGGTACCGCGGGCGGCGGTTGATGTGACCACCCTTCCCACCTGGACGGTGCCGGGCTCATCCTTCTTATAATAAAGGCGCAGATAGGCCAGCACGTGGCCCTCATTGTCCCGGTAGAACAGGTGGACAGCATCGTAATCCTTCCCATCGGCCTCGGGATAGGGGCAGTTCTGCTCCACGATGAAAACGGCCTCGCGCGTCCGGAGAATCTCATAGAGCTCCTCCGTGCTAAGCTCCGGGAAGGTTTTGATCTGCAGTTCCATACCTTATTCCATCAAATAGTCATCAATAGTCTTAGCTATTGACAGGATGGTCTGGTAGAAGAGGATGTTAGAGCCTTTGAGGGGCTTCCAATGGTCTTCGGAGGCCTTGCCGCGGAGGAATTTGTCCGTGTAGATGGTGCCGAAGTTGCCAACACAGACCTCCACCTCGTCCTTGTCGTTCACCCTAAGGGCGCGGATGGGAAAGGTTTCTGTGTAGCCTTTCTTGTTGTCAAACACCAGACATTTCATGTCCACTTTCTCCTGGCGGTTGTTGGTGGTGTTCACAAAACCGCCGGCGGCCTTCACCAAGTCCCGGATGGCATCGTGGATGGCATTCCCGGCCTCAAGGTAACTATCGGCCAAATTAATCAGTTCTTGTCTCATGGTCTTGTATTATAAGGTTCAGTGTCTGGGATTCGCAGGGTTGGAGCAGGCGGGTTTTGCCGAAGGCGCGAAGGATGGGGTCCTTGATGATAACCACTTCTTTTCCAGCCACTTTACCGATATTCGTAATGGTCACGGAAACAGTATCGCCAGCGTAAACCGGTTCACTAAGTTCAAAGCTTGTATAGGAAAGGCCGAAGCCGAAGGGGAAGGAAACGGCGGGCGAACCGGGCTTGTCAAAGTAACGGTATCCCACGTCCAGGCCTTCCTCATAGACCGTATAGCCCACATTCTTTACATCGTTGTACCTGGCACTGCCGCCGGCCATGGAACCGGGCCCGGAATAGTCGTAAGGGAAATTGGCCGATGAGGGCAGGTCGAAATAATCAGCCGGGAAGGTGACGGGAAGGCGCCCGCTGGGACATACGCTGCCGCTGAGGATGCGTGCCAGGGCATTCCCGCCCTCCTGTCCGGGCTGCCAGGCCAGGACGATGGCGTCCGGCAGATGCTTCCAGGAAGCTGTTTCCACCACGCCGCCCACATTCAGTACAACAATCACTTTCTTGCCGATACCGTGGAACACCTCGCAGACATCCAGCAGCATCCGTTTCTCTGCATTGGTGAGCAGAAAGTCGTCTTCCAGGTGACGGTCCCCGCCTTCGCCGGCCTGTCGGGAGAGCGTAACGATGGCCACCTCGGCCTCCTGGACAGCCGCTTCCACCGTAGAGCGGGAAAGCGGCATTTCCGGAGAACCGGGGCTTCCCAACATGCTGGAAGTGAAGGTCTTTCTGGGCGGATTCTTCTCCAGGTGCCGCCTGTAAAGCGAGGCCAGGGACTCCTGAATGTGAAATCCTTCACCGGAGAGGCCCTCGTCCAGATTCACCACATAAGGCCGATGCACATGTCCGGAGCCTGTTCCACCCGGCAGAAGTTGATAGCTGCCTACGCCGAAGAGCGCTACTGAGGTGCCGACGGCCATCGGAAGCGTTCCGGAGGCATTTTTCAGCAGGACGATGCCTTCTTCGGCCGCTTCGCGGGCAACAACGGCATCGGCCTTTAAATCCGGCTTCAGGGACGGCTTGTATCCCTTGAAGGTGGGAGTCTTTACCACCAGCTCCAGCACCCGGCGAACGCAGAGGTCCAGCTCGGCCTCCGTAAGTTCCCCTTTCTTTACTTTCCGCACCAGTTCCCGAATCTGGGACCCGTTGCCCGGCTCCATGAGGTCGCATCCGGCAGCAATCTGACTGGCGGTGTTGCGCCTCCCCGTCCAGTCCGTCATTACCAGGCCCTGGAAGCCCCATTCGCCACGCAGCACATCTGTCAGAAGCCACTTGTCTTCCTGCGTATGAATTCCGTTCAGACGGTTGTAGGAGGCCATTACGGTCCAGGGCTGTGCTTCCCTGACTGCTATCTCGAAGTTTTTGAGATAGATGTCCCGAAGCGGTTCATCGGCCACCTGCGAGTCGTTCCAGAAACGGTTGGTTTCCTGGTTGTTGGCGGCAAAATGCTTTACGGACGTGCCCACTCCCTGAGACTGGACTCCGCGCACATATGCCGCAGCCACCTTGCCGCTTAGCAGCGGATCTTCCGAAAAGTATTCGAAAGTCCTTCCGCAGAGGGGATTCCGCTGGATGTTCATCCCCGGTGCAAGCAGCACATCCACCCCGTACTCCAATGCTTCATGGCCGATGGCGGCGCCCACCTGTTCCACCAGTTCTGTATTCCAGGTGCTGGAAAGCAGGGAGCCGATGGGAAAGCCCGTGCAGTAGAAAGTCTCTTTGCTCCCTTTCCGTCTGGGCTCGATACGCACGCCGGCAGGTCCGTCGCTAAGAACTACTGCGGGAATACCCAGCCGGGGGACAGCCCGAGTCATCCCGGCTGCTCCGGGCACGGGCGTTTTGAACCCGAATATACCTGCAAGCATGCTTTTATAACCGGCTCCCACCACCAGGGTGGCTTTCTCCTTTAAACTAAGCTGAGACAGGACTTCGTCAATATTGTCTTGTCTCAAGGTTACATCTTGTGCCATAACGGAAAGACTGAACAGGGAAAAGACCAGTATGAGTAGCGTTTTTTTCATATTAAGATGCCCGTGCCCGGCTCTTGTTTACCAGCAGGACACCGCCAACCACCAGGGCAGTGGCCAGGACCTTCTGCCAGGTGATGAAGTCCATACCCAGGACGATGCTCACAACGGTGGCCAGGATGGGCTGCATATAGGAATACATGCTAACCAGCGTGGGCCGGATGCGCTTCTGTCCGAAGGGGATGAGGAAGTACGCCACAAAGGTGGCAAAGAACACCAGGTATCCAATTTCCCAACCCACTTTGGCAGGAAGGGCCGCGAAATCCGTCTCCAGCAGTCCCCGGGCCGATAAGGGCAGGGCCAGGACCAGCGAAAACAGGAACATCCATTTCATGAAGGTGACCACACTGTATTTGGCAATGAGCGGGCGGAACAGCGCCAGGTACAGGGAAAAACTAAGGCTGTTTGCCAGCAGCAGGACAATTCCCCAGGGATCCGTGGCCCCGGCGCCGCCGGAATGTACGGAGTTGAAGATGAGGAAGAGGATGCCCGCAAAGCTGAGCGCCACGCCGCCGGCTTTCTTCCCCGTTATGGGCTCCTTGGCGAACAGGAAGGCGAAAAACATGGTGAAGATGGGCCCCAGGGTGCCCATGATGGCTGCGTCTATGGCGCTTGTATGGGCAATGCCTACCAGAAAGGTTACCTGCGTAAGGAACAGGCCCAGGAAGGAAGCCAGGGCAATCCGGGGGAAATCGGCCCGCTCCACTTTCTCCTTGGGCTGGAATAGCGACAATAGCCAGAACAAGGCCGATGCACCCGCCGCACGGAGCGTGAAAAGCACCATGGGGGACACCAGCGCGCTGTTGGCTATGTCCTTGCAGCACACCACGTTGAGGCCGAAGATGACGTACGCTCCGCCCACAGCCAGGTGTCCGGCCAACTGTTCCCTGTTCTTTGTCAGACTCATAGGGTACAAAGATAAGAATTATTCGTATCTTTGGTCCCTGTTATGGGCAAAAGCCGTCTCAAATATCATTTGCTGGCACTGGCCGTAGTGGCCGTGTGGGGCGTCACGTTCGTGTGCACCAAAGTGCTAATCGGTGCGGGGATGCATCCGGTGGCCATTTTCTTCATCCGGTTTGTGATGGCCTATGCCGGCATCTGGGCATATATCGGCATCACGGGGCAAAGCCGCAAGCTCTGGTACGGCTGGAAGGAGGAACTGGTTTTTCTTTTTCTGGGTATTACCGGCGGGTCCTTTTACTTTCTTACGGAGAATACGGCGCTGGCCTATACGCAGGCCACCAACGTGGCGTTCCTGGTTTGCTCCGCACCGCTTTTTACGGCTATCTTTACACTCATTTTCAAGCGTTTCCGGAAAGGTCGCTTTGCCGATGGCATGGAAGACATCCGCCTGGGCTGGCCGCTTATCGGCGGCACGGTCCTGGCCCTTACGGGCATGGCGCTGGTGGTGTTTGACGGCCAGCGGCTGCAGCTATCGGCCGCAGGGGACCTGCTGGCCATCGGCGCGGCGCTCTGCTGGGCGGCGTACAGCCTGTACATGGGACAGATGACGCACGATTACGGTGCAGTCACCGCCACCCGAAAGGTGTTTTTCTACGGCCTCCTCACCATCCTGCCTTTCCTGGGCGGGGTTCGCGACTCTTTCTCTCCTTCCATCCTGGAGCAGCCGGAAGTGTGGGGTAACCTGCTGTTCCTGGGCCTTGTAGCCTCCCTGGTCTGTTTCATTGCCTGGAACCTGGTGATGGACAAACTGGGCAACGTCACGTCCACCAATTACGTGTACCTGAATCCGGTTTTCACCCTCCTCACGGCCATGGCCTTCCTGGGAGAACGCATGACCCTGCTGGCTGCAGTGGGTTGTGCGGCCATCCTCACCGGCGTCATCTGGGCCGGAAAGAAATAGAAGTTTTTTGCTATCTTTGTGCAAACTGACAGAATAATGAAACGTTTTCTCCTTTTTGCGGCGGTGCTCTTCACCGTCCTGCCGGCCCGGGCCGATGAAGGCATGTGGCTGCCGTCCATGATTTCCCAACGGATTGCCGACATGCAGGCAAAAGGCCTCAAATTATCGGCCGAAGACATCTACAGCGTAAACCATTCCTCCCTGAAGGATGCCGTGGTGCTCTTTGGCAGCGGCTGCACCGGGGAACTGGTGAGTGACGAGGGACTCCTTTTTACCAACCACCACTGCGGCTACAGCTATATCCAGCGGCATTCCGCCGTGGAGCACGACTATCTGAAAGACGGCTTCTGGGCCCGCAACCGCAGCGAGGAACTGCCCAACCCGGGTCTCACCGTCCGCTTCCTGGTGAAGATGGAAGACGTTACTGCCGTAGTGCTCAAAGGTGACAAGCCCAAGTTCACGGAGGAGCAGCGGAACGCCCTCATCAAAAAGAACATAGAGGCCTTGCGCAAACTGGAGGCCGATCCGGCCAAAGGCCTGGTGGCGCAGGTGAATTCCCTGTTCTACGGCAACCAGTACTTCCTGTATGTGTTCCAGGAATTTCGCGACGTACGTCTGGTGGGTGCCCCGCCGTCCTCCATCGGCAAATTCGGCGGTGAGACGGACAACTGGATGTGGCCCCGCCATACCGGCGACTTCTCCATCTTCCGCATCTATGCCGATAAGGACGGTCTTCCGGCCGATTATTCCCCGGAAAACGTCCCCTATCACCCCAAAAAGTCCTTTACGGTTTCCCGCAAAGGGGTGAATGAAGGCGACTTCACCTTTGTGTATGGCTGCCCCGGCAGCACCCAGGAATATGTGCATTCGGAGGCGGTCCGCTACACCCAGGATATATCTGATCCTGAGAAGATTGCCCTCCGCACCCAGCGCCTGGAAATCATGAAGAAATACATGGACCAGAGCCAGGCCGTGCGCATCCAGTATTCCTCCAAGTATGCTTCCGTAGCCAATGCCTGGAAGAAGTGGCAGGGAGAGGAAAAGGGCCTCCGCAAGAACAAGATCGTTCCTTTGAAGCAGGAGTATGAGAAGCGTTTTGCCGAGTGGGCCGTGGGTACCCGGTACGAGGGCCTTACGGACCGCCTGGCCCAGTTGTACACCGCACGGGAACCCATCTACAGGGCCTATGAATACTATAACGAGACCGTGCGCACCATCGAACGGCTCAATATGGCGACGAACCCCAACTTTAACCGGAAAGATTACTACGAACCCATTGATTCAGAGATGTTTGTAGCCATGATGGAAGCCTTTGACAAGGCGCTGGATGACAGCTACAAACCGGAACTCTTCCTCCAGAAACGCGCGGAATACGGTTCCATGGAGAAGTGGCGGGACGCCGTCTTTGCCGACAGCCTGGAAGCCCGTGAGCTGTCCAAAGCTTTCACGGATTATGTGAGCGAGAACCTGGCACCGCAGGTATCGGCCATCAACCAGTCCATCGAGAAATGCTATCACGACTATATGCAGGGTCAGATGGAGTTTGAGCCTCAGAAGGCTTTCTATCCGGACGCCAACCTCACTCTCCGCATCGCCTACGGCAAGGTGGCAGGTTACAGCCCCTCCGACGCTGTTTATTATCGGCCTGTTAGCACGCTCAAAGGCATTATCGAGAAAGACAATCCGGATATCTTCGACTACGACATTCCGCAGGTTTTAAGGGATATCTATGCCCAGGGCGGGCACGAGGCCCAGCCTGTATGCTTCCTGGCCACCAACCATACCACCGGCGGCAATTCCGGCTCTCCGGTGCTCAATGCCGAGGGCCAGCTCGTCGGCATTAACTTCGACCGCGTGTGGGAAGGCACCATGAGCGACCTGGCCTTCGACCCGGAAATCTGCCGCAACATCTCCCTGGACATCCGCTATCTGCTCTTCACCATCAAGGAGATCGGCCATGCCGATTATCTCTTTGACGAGATGAGGTTCGCCGATTAGTGGAAGCAAACCTATTGATTGCTAATCTATTAATAGGTGATGCTGTGCACCGGCAGATGCACAGCATCACCTATTAAATAATTGACACAGAAGCAGTTGGGCTCCACCTATAGCGATAACATGATATCGTTCAGCAGTCCGCCTGCGGTTTGGCGGGTGCCGGCTCCGGCGCCCTGGATGAGCATGGGGGAGGGGTAGTCGCCGGTGGTGATGAGGATGGCGTTGTCCGTGCCCTTCAGGCCGAAGAGGGGACTGTCGGGACCCACTTCCTGCAGGCCGACGGAAGCATGGCCCGCCGCATCCACCGAAGCTACATACCGGAGCTTCAGCCCTTTGGCCGATGCGGCTGCATGGCGCTGGGCAATATCGGCCGGAATGGGCTCCAGGGAAACTTGCGTCTCTTCCAGCGGAATCCCTGCCTGTCGGCTCAGAATCAGAATCTTACGTAAAACATCCTTGCCGGAAAGGTCGATTGAAGGGTCCGGCTCCGTGTAGCCTTTCACCCGGGCGTCTTCCACCAGTTCATCCCAGCCCGTTCCTTTATAATTGTCCAGCAGGTAGTTGAGCGTGCCGGACAGGACGGCATCCATGCGTACCAAGGTGTCACCGCTCTGGACCACTCGGTCCAGGGTAACCAGAACCGGCAAGGCGGCTCCGGCCGTGGTTTCGTAACGAAGGGAAACGCCCGCTTTATGTGCCTCCCGCTGCAGGCTCTTGAACTGGGCGAAGGTGCCGGAGAAAGGAATCTTGTTGCAGGCCACTACGCTGAATCCGCTGTGGAAAAGGTCCGGATAGCGGAAGCCGATTTCCTCGTTGGCCGTGCAGTCCAGGAAGATGGCGTTTTCCAGTGACAGGCCGCAGAGGGCGTCAATGTAGGAACCCGGCTGGCCGTTTTCCAGCAACTGAGCCGCCCGGGACAAATCAATCCCTTCTGTGTCGATAATGTATTTCTTGCTTCTGGCCAGACCGCAGACCCGGAGCTCTTTTCCAGAGCGTTTGGCTATGGCGGCAGCATTGTCCAGCAGCATCCTCACCAAGGCTTTTCCCACCCGGCCATAACCCGCGATAAACAGTGGAATCACCTGGGTATCAAAGCGGTCGAAGAATTCATGGTGGATGGCGCGGATGGCTTCCTCGGAGCGGTGGGAGGGCACAATGACGGAGATGTTCCGTTCGGAAGAACCCTGTGCCGTGGCCCGGACCGGAATACTGTGCCGGCCCAGGGCGGCCAGCATCTGGCCGGTTGCGCCGCTGTGGCCTAGCATGTCGTCGCCAATCACGCACACAATGGAAAAGCCCGTCTCCACCTTCAGGGGATTCAACTTTCCCAGTGAGATTTCATAGGCAAAACAGGCTTCCCCGGCTTTCCGGGCGCGCTGGGCATCGGCCTCTGCCACGGCAATGCACATGGAGTGGACGGAAGAGGCCTGGGTGATGAGGATGATGTTGATGCCTTCGCGGGAAAGGGCGTCGAAAAGCCGGGAACTGAACCCCGGAACACCCACCATGCCGCTGCCTTCCAGCGAGAGCAGGGCAATACCTTCGGAATGGGCGATGCCGGTTACCCCGCCGCGCGAATGCGGGGGATTCTTCTCCACCAGTGTGCCAGGCTCTTCGGGATGGAAGGTGTCTTTCACGTAAATGGGAATCCCTTCAGCCACAACGGGTTGGATGGTAGGCGGATAGATCACTTTTGCGCCAAAATGGGACAACTCCTGCGCCGCCCTGTACGAGATATGGGGGATAGGACGGGCCGATGGAACCACCTTGGGATGGGCTGTGAGGATGCCGGGGACGTCGGTCCAAATCTCCACCCGGCGGGCATGGAGTCCTGCGGCAAACAAGGCGGCGGTGTAGTCGGAACCGCCGCGGCCCAGGGTGGCGGGCCTTCCGTCGGAGTCCCGGGCAATGAAACCCGGAACTATGAGCAGTTCGGCGTGGGGACAGTTCTCCAAAGCCTCCCGGATGCGGCGGTAGGTTTCGGCCGTATCCACGCTGCCGCCCCGTACCAGGATGATTTCCCGGGCGTCCAGCCATCGGCATGCAGCGCCCTGGGACAGGAATTTGTCCGTGAGGATGCGGGTGGAAAGCAGTTCACCAAAGCTCTCAATGGCCGAGAGGCTGGCGGGAGAGAGCTCGCCCACCAGGAAGACTCCGCGGGCGAGGCTTTCCAGCTCCCGGAAGAGGCCGTCCACAGCATCCTGCGTCTTTTTCCGGTAGCCTTCCGGCAACAATTCTGTAATGATTTGCCCATGCCGCTCCTGCAGCGCTTCCAGGGAAGATTTATAAGCCTCGTCGCGGGCCGCGGCCAGCCGGCCGATGCGGATAAGCTCATCGGTACAGCCGCTGATGGCTGAGCAGACAACCAGCGTCCGGTCCTCTTCCAAGGCTTTTTCTACTATATTGATTACCTGCCGGATGGAGGCGGCGTCGGCTACGGAAGTGCCGCCGAATTTGAGTACTTGCATAGTTTACATTAAAAGGGCCGTTAGTTTGGCAGTTTCCAGCAGGAAGCCGTCGTGGCCGAAGTTGGAGGTGATTTCAAAATACCGGGCTCCGGGAATCCAGGAGGCCCATTCGCGTCCTTCCCGGGGCGGGAAAAGGGCGTCTGTATCAATGGCAACCACAATGCATTTTGCCTTGATACGGCCCAGCGCCGCCTTTACTCCGCCGCGGCCCCGTCCCACATTGTGACTGTCTATCAAATTACAAAGAGTATAGTAGGAATAGGCGTCGAACTGGCGCCGGACCAGTTTTTCGCCCTGATACCGCTCATATGAGGCCGCCCGGCCGGCGAACAGGGTGTCGGGGTCCTCTTCCGACTGCGTGAGACCGTAACCCTGGAAGCAGCGGTAGCTGATCAGGGCCTGGGCGCGGGCGCATTTGAGGCCGGCGGACCCTCCTTGCAGGGAAGCGGCTTCGCGGAAAGTGGGATCGGCCTCCAGGGCCATGCGCTGGGCTTCGATGGTAGCGCTGAAATAGGGCGATACCCGCGGCGCGGTTGCCAGGAAGGCGCAGCGACGGAACAGATCCGGCTCCGTAATGGCCCATTCCAGCGCCTGGAAGCCGCCGGTGGAACTCCCTATCAGTAGGTCTATCTCTTCGATTTCCAGGTGTTTCCGAACGGTAATCATGGCCGATACCAAGTCCCGGACCGTAATGCGGGGAAAATCCAGCAGCCAGGGTTTTCCCGTGGCAGAATTGATCCTTGCGGGACCTTCGGAGCCGTAAGGGGACCCCAGCTTGTTCACGCACACCACGAAGTTGGTATCCGTGTCAATGGGCTTCCCCGGCCCCACCATCTCCGGCCACCAGTCCTCGGGATTGCTGTTGGCTGTAAGCGCATGGCAAATCCAAATCACCTTTCCCTGCCGCCGCTCGGAAGTATGAAAGACTATGTGTGCATTTTCCAGCACACCCCCCGCCTCCAACGGAATATCCCTTATGATTTCCTGTTTCTTCATGCAAAAGCTTGTTCCAAATCGGCAATGATGTCTTCGGGATCTTCCAGGCCGATACTTAGGCGAATTAGGTCCGGAGCGATGCCGGCGGCCCGGAGCTGCTCGTCGGACAGTTGCCGGTGGGTATGGGAGGCGGGATGAAGGACGCAGCTGTGGCAGTCGGCCACATGGGTTTCTATGGTAATGAGCTTGAGGGCGTCCAGGACGCGGTTCTCGAAAGCTCTTCCGCCTTTCAGACCGAAGGCCATTACCCCGCTGCAGCCGTCCTGTAGATACTTCTTGGCCAGGGCGTGATGCGGGTCGCTTTCCAGGCCCGGATAGTGCACCCAGGCCACTTCCGGGCGGCTTTCCAGCCACTTGGCCACCTGCAAGGCGCTGTCGCTGTGACGGCGCATCCTCAGGTGGAGCGTCTGCAGGCCGAGATGCAGGTAGAAGGCGTTCTGCGGGCTCTGGGTGCTGCCCAGGTCCCGCATCAAGTGCGTAGTAGCCTTAACAATGAAGGCGGCCTTTCCAAAACTCTTGGTATAGGTGAGGCCGTGGTAAGAGGCGTCGGGGGCGGTGAGGCCGGGGAAGCGCTCCGGGTACTTGTCCCAGGGGAAGTTGCCGCTGTCCACCACGGCGCCGCCCACGCTCACGCCGTGACCGTCGATATACTTGGTGGTGGAGTGGGTTACAATGTCGGCTCCCCATTCAAAGGGGTGGCAGAGGTAGGGGGTGGGGAAGGTGTTGTCCACCACCAGCGGCAGGCCGTTCCGGTGCGCAACCGCCGCCCAGCGCTCTATGTCAAATACTTCCACTCCGGGATTGGAGAGCGTCTCACCAAAGATGAGCTTGGTGTTGGGGCGGATGGCGGCTTCAATGTCGGCATCGGGGGAATCGGCCGGGAGAAAACTCACCTCTATGCCGAATTTCCGGAGGCTCACGCCCAGAAGATTGAAGGTGCCGCCGTAGATGTTGTTGGCGGCTATGATGTGGTCTCCCGCCTGGGCGATGTTCACGCAGGCGAAAAGGTTGGCCGCCTGGCCGGAAGAGGTGAGAATGGCCCCTATGCCGCCTTCCAGGTCGTTTATCTGGGCGGCCGTGGTGTCCACGGTGGGATTCTGAAGACGGGTATAGAAATAGCCGCTCTCTTCCAGGTCGAAGAGCCGGGCCATCTGGTCGGAGGTTTCGTATTTAAAGGTGGTACTCTGGATGATGGGAACCTGCCGGGGTTCGCCTTTTTTAGGGGAGTAGCCTGCGTGCACGCAGCGGGTATCAATCTTTGCCATAGTAAAATTCGTTTCTGCAAAGTTATGTTATGCAGAAAATTATTACAAGGCTTGCCATAATTTTGGAAAATATTCCTAAATTTGCAGAAGTAATCAGAAAAAAAAGAAAAACCATCGGCCCAAATCGGCCTTTGACAGAATAATATTCTTATGAGCGAAATGGTCCTGGATGCAGTGGATCTGCAAATCCTGCGCGCCCTGCAGGAAAACGCCCGGCTCACCACCAAGGAACTGGCGGCACGGGTGAATCTTTCCACCACGCCGGTTTTCGAGCGCCTCAAGCGCCTGGAGCGGGGCGGCTTCATCCTCAAGTATGTGGCTGTGCTGGACGCGGAGAAACTGGGCCGGGGCTTTACGGTCTTCTGCTCGGTGAAACTGAAGCAGATGAACCGCTCGGTGGCCAAAAACTTTATTTCAGTGATAAAAGATATCCCGCAGGTGGCCGAGTGCTATAACATCTCGGGAGAATACGACTATCTGCTCAAGATCCAGGCGCCGGACATGAAATACTACAACGAGTTCATCATCAATGTCCTGGGCACCATCGACTCCATCGGCTCCATCCTCTCGTCCTTCGTGATGGACGAGATCAAGAACACGCACGCCTTGTATTTGTAGCGGAATTACTTGACAGTCAGGACATATTCGGTGGATATGCCGCCGAATTCCTCCAGCACCATCCGGCTGATGCGGCCGTCTTTACCGTAATCCAGTTCCAGGCCGGAATAGCCCTTGGGCTGAACCTTCCTGGCCTTGATGACCACGTGTTTGCCGCCGTTTTTCTGGGTGACGGCGCAGTCGGCATCCATTTCTTTGGCCACCTTTTCATATTCTCCGGTAATGCTGTACAGGAGGGCGTTGCGCTGGGAGGCTACCAGTTTGTTGGTTTTGGTATCCACATCCAGGGATACGCCGCGAAGGTCCATCCGCACCAGGGGACCGTCAATGATGAAATAATCCCCGTCCGGGTTGGTATATAGCATGGCCAGCTGGTCCGGAGCGGTGAAGGAAATGTTCCCTTCGCTTTTGATGACTTTGCCGGAAACCTTCAGGGTTTTGGCCTGTTTGAAAGTTCCTTCAAAACTCTGTGCTCCGGCAGCCAGGCAGCACAGGAGAGCTGCTAAAACAAGTATTTTTTTCATGACGGTGCTTGTTCTTCAAAAATAATGCCTGCAAAGGTAATACATTTTTATTGTTGATAATTGCGAAAAACGCTAAATTTGTAAACTATAATTCTTGCCTGCATGCAAATACAGATTTCCGACGAGCTAAACGCTGTCATCAAATACGCCCGCGAGGAAGCCATGCGCACCGGAAGCTACGGCATCGGCCCGGATCACCTGTTCCTGGGCATCATCCGGCACGAGGAAAACGCGGCTTTCCAGACGCTCAGGAGCGTGGGGGTGGAGCCGGTGGACCTGAAGGCTTTCATAGACCAGCGTATCTTTACCAACGAAACCATTCCCTACGAGCAGATAGACCATATCACCTTTTCCCGTCAGGCCCAGAATGTGCTCAGTATCACGGTCATGGAGGCCTCCCGCCTGAAGAGTCCGGCGGCCATGCCCCAGCACCTGCTGCTGGCACTTTGCCGTACGACGGACAGTTACGGACAGGTGTACCTGCGTTCCCGGGGCGTGGATTACGGCCGCTTGCTTGCCTTCATGGAAGATGAAGGAATGCTCCGTCCGGCGGGGGAGGAAGAGCAGTCCAAACCGGAAAGCCAGCCCGTCCAGGGAGAGGAAGAGCCGACCGATAAGAAACTGGACATTGAGGAATTCGCCTATGACCTTACCAGGGCTGCCCGGGAGGGCAAACTGGATCCGGTGGTGGGGCGCGATATGGAGATTGCCCGCGTGATAGAAATCCTGGGCCGTCGCAAGAAAAACAATCCCATGCTCATTGGCGAACCCGGCGTGGGAAAATCGGCCATTGTGGAGGGTATAGCCCAAAAGATTGCTACGGGGGACATCTCGCCCGTGTTGGCCAGAAAGCGCATCCTTTCCCTGGACATCGCTTCGGTGGTGGCCGGCACCAAATACCGCGGAGACTTCGAGAAACGCCTTAAGGCCATTATCAAGGAGGCTTCGGAGAATCCGGACCTGATCCTGTTTGTGGATGAGTTCCACACCATCGTGGGTGCCGGCGGCGCTTCCGGCAGCCTGGATGCGGCCAATATGCTCAAGCCAGCCCTGGCCAGGGGAGAATTCCAGTGCATCGGCGCCACTACCTTGGACGAATTCGCCAAGATCGTGGAAAAGGATGGTGCCCTGGACCGCCGCTTCCAGAAGATTGTGGTGGAGCCCACGGATGTACCGCAGTCCATAGAAATCCTGCAGCACCTGAAACCCCGCTATGAGGAGTTCCACGGCATCACCTATACCGACGAAGCCGTAGAGGCCGCCGTGCGCCTTACGGACCGCTACATCTCGGACCGTTCCCTGCCGGACAAGGCCATCGACGCGCTGGATGAAGCGGGTTCCATGGTGCGCCTGTCCCTGGCCAAGAAACGGGGCCGGGAGAAAGTGGTGGACGCCGAAGACGTGGCATCCGTCCTTTCAAAGATGACGGGCATCCCCGTGAATAAAGTGGCCGAGAGCGAGGGCAACCGTATCCTTACCATGCGTAAACGCCTCAAGGACCGCATAGTGGGGCAGGACGAAGCAGTGGAGACCGTGGTGCGCGCCATCCAGCGCAACCGGGCCGGCTTGAAGGACCCGCACCGTCCCATCGGCACCTTCCTTTTCTTCGGGCCCACCGGCGTGGGAAAAACCCAGCTGGCGCGTTCCCTGGCCGAGTATCTGTTCGACAGTGAAGAGAATATGGTGCGTCTGGACATGAGCGAATACATGGAGAAGTTCAGCGTTTCCCGCCTGATTGGGGCGCCTCCGGGTTATGTGGGCTATGAGGAAGGCGGTCAGCTGAGCGAGCGCGTGCGGCGCAAACCCTACTGCGTGGTGCTGCTGGACGAGATAGAGAAAGCCCATCCGGATATTTTCAACCTGCTGCTGCAGGTGATGGACGAGGGGCGGCTCACGGACAGCAACGGCCGCACTGTGGATTTCAAGAATACTATCGTGATTATGACATCCAATGTTGGCAGCCGGGAGATGGAGGAATACGGAAACGGAATCGGCTTCGCCACTGCAGGCCGGAGCGTGGAAGCCGACCGTAAGAGCGTGGTGGAAAAGGCTGTGAAAAAGGCGTTTCCGCCGGAATTCATCAACCGGGTGGATGCCCAGGTGTACTTCAATTCCCTGAGCCGGGAATCCATAGAGGCCATCATAGACATTGAACTCAAGGGCCTGAGGGCCCGGGCGCTGGAGGCGGGTTACAAGCTCACCATTACGCCGGCCGCCAAACGGATGATTGCCGATGCGGGATTCGATCCGGCCTACGGGGCCCGTCCTTTGAAGCGTGCAGTAATGAAGTATGTGGAGGACCCCGTGTCCGAATTCATCATATCCGACAGAGTGCTGGTCTCCCGGAAGAAAGGGGCGGAGGATGTGCGTACCCTTCGCGTGGGGCTTTCTCCCGACAAGGAGGGCACCGTGGTGACTAAAGTTCCGTCGCCTCCTCAAACTGGAGGTCCAGATCGGCAATGATATCCTTGAGGGTTTGCAGGGAAGCGTCCGAAGAGAGGAAGCAACCGAGGGTTTCCATATTGTAATCCGTGTTTCTCATAACCGTTTGTTTTTAATTTCTGATGCAAAGGTACGGCCATCTTGCGCCAAACCATTGCCCAAGCGAAAAAAAGATGAAAAAAATAGCATTATTGGTCGCCATCCTGCTCCTGGGGTTCTCCGCAGGGGCCCAGGATACCTATCATTTTGCCCAGCGGGATACACTGGCCCTGCACCTGGATATTTACGAAGCCACTCCGGGTTCCGAAACCACTTTCCAGGGTAAGGAGAAACCCCTTATCCTGTTCATCATCGGCGGCGGGTTCGTCCGGATAGAGAAGGGCGACTATGTATTTGACTGGTTCGACATCCTGAATGAAAACGGTTATACCGTGGTTTCCATCGACTATCGCCAGGGAATGAAGGGGTATAAGATGAAACGGAGCCTGTCGGGCCTGTTGAAGGCTTCGGACCAGTTCCTGCTGTCGCAGCAGATGGCAGTGGAAGACCTTTTCTCGGCTGTCAACTTCCTGATTGAGAACAGGGAGGAGTTGGGGGTGAATCCGGACAATATCGTACTGGCCGGCAGTTCGGCAGGTGCCATCACCGCCCTGGCCGCCGAAAACCAAATAGTGAACGGGCTGGCCGAAGGCTTGCCGGAAGGCTTTAATTTCCGCGGCGTAATGTCGTTCGCCGGCGGCATTATCAGCACGTCCGGTGCGCCTTCCTATCGGCAGAAACCCTGCCCCACGCTGCTCCTGCACGGGACGGCCGACGGAGCCGTAGCCTACAAACACTACGGATACTTTGGGCGAGGCATCTGGGGCAGCGACTATCTGGTAAAGAAACTCAGGAAGGTGGAAGCCGATTACTGCATCTATCGCTATCCGGACCGCACGCATGACGTGGCGGCCTATATGATAGCCGCCTGGCCGCTGGAAAAGGAATTTCTGGAGAAGAGCGTCATCCTGGAAGCTCGCCGGGTGATAGACGCCACCATCGACGACTCCTCCCTGCCCAGTTGGGGGAACATTACCACCGATGATATTTATTGATTATCCAAATATTTTTCTTAACTTTGTACGTTTATAAGCAAGACAGAATCTATGGATAATAATGAAGAGAAGAATCCGCTCGAAGGTGCCCAGGAAACCGGGTACATCGAGCAGGTGGAGATAGATCACGAAATGCGTACAGCCTACATCGACTATTCCATGTCGGTGATAGTGTCCCGCGCCCTTCCGGACGCCCGCGACGGCCTCAAACCCGTGCAGCGCCGCGTCCTGTTCGGCATGGACAATATGGGCCTGAGTTACGGCGGCCAAACCAAGAAAAGCGCCCGTATCGTGGGTGAGGTGATGGGTAAATACCACCCGCACGGAGACTCCAGCGTGTACGACGCCATGGTGCGTCTGGGCCAGGAATGGAACCAGCGCTATCCGCTGGTGAAAGGCCAGGGAAACTTCGGCAGCGTGGACGGTGATTCCCCCGCCGCCATGCGTTATACGGAAGCCAAACTCCAGAGAATGGCCGAGGATGTGTTGGGAGACATGGACAAGGATACCGTGGACATGGCCCTGAACTTCGACGATACCCTGGAAGAACCCACCGTCCTGCCCACCAAGGCTCCGCTGCTGCTTCTTAACGGTGCATCCGGCATAGCCGTGGGCATGGCCACCAATATGGCACCCCACAACCTGGGTGAATGCTGCGACGCCATCTGCGCCTATATCGACAATCCGGAGATTACCACCGATGAACTCATGCAGCACATCAAGGGCCCGGACTTCCCCACCGGCGGTATTGTCATGGGAAAGAGCGGCATCAAGGAAGCCTATGAAACGGGCCGGGGCCGCGTGGTCATCCGTTCCAAGACGGAAATCGAGGTGGACGAGCACGGCCGTGAAACCATCGTGGTCACGGAAATCCCCTATATGGTGAACAAGCGGGAGATGATAGAGAAAATCGCCCAGCTGGCCGATGAGAAGAAGGTGGAGGGTATCTCCTATATCAACGACGAAAGCGCCCGCGGGGAAACCCGCGTGGTGATCCGGCTCAAGCAGGGGACCAATTCCGGAGTGGTGCTCAACCTCCTGTTCAAGTACAGCCCGCTGCAAAGCAGTTTCTCCTTCAATAACGTGGCCCTGGTGAAGGGCCGTCCCCGCACGCTCAGCCTCAAGGAAATCATCGGCCAGTTCGTGGAATTCCGTCACGAGGTAGTGGTGCGCCGCACCAAGTACGAGCTGGACAAGGCACAGAAGCGCGCCCACATCCTGGAAGGCCTCCTGAAGGCCATGGACATCATCGACGAGATTGTCCACATCATCCGCTACGAAACCAAGAACCGGGACGATGCCAAGCAGATGCTGCAGGACCGCTACGGTTTCACCGAACCCCAGTCGGCCGCCATCATCGCCCTCACCCTGGGTCAACTCACCGGCCTGGACCGCGAGAAACTGCGCAACGAGTACGATGAACTGATGCGTTTCATCGAGCGTTGTCTCCAGATTCTGGGCTCCGTGGAAGAGCAGTTCAAGGTGGTGAAGGAGGAAACCATGGACCTGAAGGCCCGCTATGGAGACCCCCGCCGAACGGAAATCACCCTCTCGGACGACGAATTCAATCCGGAGGATTTCTATACCGATGAAGACCAGGTGATTACCATCTCGCACCTGGGTTACATCAAGCGCACTCCGCTCACCGAGTTCCGCACCCAGAACCGCGGCGGTGTGGGTATGAAGGGCAGCGCCACCCGGGACGAAGATTTCATCGAACACATCTATATCGCCAATAACCACAGCACCATGTTGCTGTTCACCCAGAAGGGACGCTGCTACTGGCTCAAGGTGTACGAGATTCCGGAAGGCACGCGCACTTCCAAGGGCCGCGCCATCCAGAACGTCCTGATGATAGAGCCGGACGACTGCGTGCGCGCCTATCTCAATGTAAAGACGCTGAAAGACGAGGAATTCATCAATAATAATTACATCATGATGGTCACCCGTCAGGGTGTTGTCAAGAAGACTTCCCTGGAAGCTTATTCCCGTCCCCGCACCAATGGCGTTAACGCCATCAACATCCGTGAGGACGATGAATTGCTGGAAGCCATCCTCACCAACGGGCGCTGCAATATCATGATTGCAGCCCATAACGGAAGGTGCGTAAGGTTCGCCGAAGAAGAGGCCCGGCCGCTTGGCCGAACGTCAACCGGCGTTCGTGGCATCAATCTTGAAGAAGGGGATTACGTGATCGGTGTAGTAAGCCAGGATCCGCAGGCAGAAGACGCGGCAAAACACCAAGTCCTTGCGGTTTCCGAAAATGGTTTCGGCAAACGTTCCGATCCTTTGGAATATCGTCAGACCTCCAGGGGTGCCAAGGGTGTAAGAGCCCTGAACATCACGGAGAAAACGGGCAAACTGGTAGCCATCAAGAGCGTCACGGACGAGGACGACCTGATGATTATCAACCGCTCGGGAATGACCATCCGTATGCCTGTCAGCACCATACGTGTTGCCGGACGTGCCACTCAGGGCGTAAAGCTCATCAACATCAAGGAAGGCGATGCCATCGCGGCCATCTCCGTAGTCGCTCACAGTGACGAAGAAGAATCCCAGGCTGCCGAGAACCAGGAACTTTCCACGACTGAATAATCTTTTATACACTTAATTGATATGAAAAAGTTATTTTTCGCTCTCGCAATCGTCTGCTCCCTGCAGGCTGCGTACGCTCAGAAGCCGGATGCCGATATGCAGAAGGCTGTAGACAAGGCTCTCTCCGCCGCTCAGGACGCCAAGAAAGCCACCAAGGCTGCCACCTGGATCAATCTGGGTAAGGCTTATTGGACCGCTTATCAGAATCCTCTTTCCAATGTCACCCCCGGCATTGACAAGAACACCTTCGGCATGATGTTCAAAGAGCGCCCTCAGGCTACCCAGCAGGTAGAACTGGAAGGCCGTCCTTATGAGAAAGTGGTTTATTCCCACATCAACGCCTACTTCAATGCCGCCGGTATCCTCACCATTGCGGAGGTAACCCATCCTTCCGTCCAGGGAGACCTGCTTGGAGAGGCAGCCAAGGCCTATTCCAAAGCTTTCGAACTGGGTGCCAAGGAAAAGGATGTGGATCCCAGGCTCCAGGAAATCGCCGAGGCCCTGTATAACGACGGTTTCTCCGCCTATCAGCTGGGTGACCTCAAGAAGGCCAGCGATCTGTTCAAGGGTGCCGCCGACGCTTCCGCCCTTCCCGGTTGCACTGTGAGAAACGACGATGCCGCCTACAACGCAGCATTTACCGCCCTTCAGGTAAAGGATTATGCCCGTGCCGAGGAATACTACAACAAGTGCCTCGCTAACGACTACACTTCCGAGGGTAACATTTATGCTTCTCTGTCGGAGATTGCCTTGGCCAAGGCCGATACCCTGAGCGCCAAGAACTATCTGGCAACCGGTCTCACCGCCTATCCGGACAATGCTTCCATCCTCACCAACCTGATCAATCTTTATCTGGCCACCAAGGAAGATCCTTCCAAGATCGTGGAACTGCTGGACGAAGCCAAGAAGGCTATGCCGGACAACCCTTCCCTCTACTATGTGGAAGGCAATATCTACACCGGAATCAAGGATTACGAGAAGGCTATCGCCGCTTATGACAAGGGTATTGAGATCAATCCCAATTATGATATGACCTATTATGGAAAGGCCAATGTCGCCCTCAAACAGGCCGATGACTTGATTGACGAGCGTGAGGCCCTGGATGTCCGCGAGTACAAGAAGTACGACGAACTCACCGCCAAGGTGGTGGAAATCTACAAGGGCGCCATCGAGCCTTTCGAGAAGTGCTACGAGGTTAGCCAGATCCCCGAGGTGAAGGCCGCTGCCGCAGACTTCCTCAAGCGTCTGAACTTCCAGCTCCGTAACGAGGATCCCAAGTTCCAGGCTGCCTATGAGAAGTGGAATGGTATCGTAACTGCCGAGTAATTATCTGAAATAAATGATGAAGCCGACCGTGAGGCCGGCTTCATTTTTATTCTTCCTTGTCCTTCTGTTTGTCGAAGGCGTTGACTATCTTGGTTACCAGGGGGTGACGGACAATATCATCGGCGCTGAAACGGATGGTGGTTATGCCCTTGATGCCGTCCAGCAGTTTGATGCCCTGCAGCAGGCCGGAATCCGACGGGCGGGGGAGGTCTATCTGGGTGGCGTCGCCCGTAACGATGAATTTGGCGCTGGGACCCATGCGGGTGAGAAACATCTTGAGCTGCCCCAGGTTGGTGTTCTGGGCCTCGTCCAGAATCACGCAGGCCCGGTCCAGGGTCCGGCCGCGCATATAGGCCAGCGGGGCTATCTGGATGGTGCCATCGGCCATGAAATCCTGTAGTTTCTTGGAAGGAATCATGTCGGAGAGGGCATCGTAGAGCGGCTGGAGATAGGGGTCCAGTTTGTCTTTGAGGTCTCCGGGCAGGAAGCCCAGCCTTTCGCCGGCTTCTACGGCGGGGCGAGTGAGGATGATGCGCTTGATTTCACGGTTCTTGAGGGCACGCACGGCCAGGGCGATGGCTGTGTAGGTCTTTCCCGTACCGGCCGGGCCGATGGCGAAAACCAGATCGTGGGTGAAATAGGCTTTTACCAGCTCCTGCTGGGTCTTGTTCCGGGCCCGGATGGCTTTCCCGTCCGTGCCATGTACGATGACGGCATCTCCGGAAAGAATGAAGCGGTCTTCTCCCCGGCCGGAGAAAATATCCTCCACATCATAGACCGTGAGGTTCATCTTGTGATGCCGCCGTTCCACCAGCTGGGCAAAGCGGATGTTGAATTCCGCTATGTCGCTTTCGTTCCCTTCCAGCATCAGCTCGTTGCCCCGGGCCACCACCTTCAAGTGGGGAAAATAGGAGCAGAATTCCGTGAGTATTTTATTGCCGACCCCGAAAATCTCTATGGGGTCCATAGCTTCCAGATGGATGGTTTTCTTCATACGCATACAAATATACGACATTTATTTGGCTTGATTTTGGAAAAATGCGTATTTTTGTAGAATTAGGAGTTCAAGTTTCGCATTTGCGAAACTACCTCTTCTTGAGCCCGAAGGGCGTCAGTAAGTCCCTTCCCCGAGGGAAGGGATTTAGGGATGGGGTAACGTAAATAAAAGAAAGTGCGGTGGGTAAAGTTTCGCAAGCGCACCTTACATTCTTATAATCAATTACTTTTCACTTGCGAAACTTGAGTTAGGAGGATTAGGCTATGAAATTGAAACTCATATTGGCGCTTGTGCTCACAACCCTTCTTACCGGCAGTTGCGATTTTGTCCGGCGCATTGCCGGTCGGCCTACTACTGCCCAGGTGGAAGAAATCCGGCAGGAGCGTATCCGTAGGGAAGAAGCCCGTCACCAGGCGGTTCTGGATTCCATGGAGCAGGTGAAAAAGCACCTGGCCGATTCCATCGCAGCCCGGGAAGCCTATCTGCTGGATTCCCTTTCCCAGGCCAAGGGAACGGTCCTGAATCCTTCCAAGATGGGTGGACTGTTCACCACTAAGTTACAGGCCAAGTACTGCATCGTGGTGGGCGCTTTCCGCAACAGGGCCTATGCGGAGCGCAAACTGAACAAGTGCAATGACGCAGGCTATACAGCTACCATAATCAGCTTCCGGAACGGGTTGCTGGCGGTATCGGTTTGTCCTTCAGACGATTTGAACGAGGTGCTCAGAACCCTTCGCCAGTTGCGAGGGAAGGGGATTTGCCCGGAAGACGGATGGATTCTTGTGAACGAGTGATGAAACGAGCCTTTGCTTTTTTCCTGGCCCTGGTGGCCTCTGCCCCCCTTGCTTTCGCGCAGTTCCGTAACGGCTCTGCGCTGGATGCCCTTGAGGATTCGGAAACGGTCCGGGCCTTCAAGCAGCATGTGTCTTATCTGGCTTCCACGGAACTGGAAGGCCGGAAAGCGGGCAGTGAAGGAGAAAAATTGGCAGCGGACTATGTGGCCGATTATTTTAAGAAATACGGGATAGACGTCCTGAGCCCGGAAGGCGGTTCCACCTTTGGAATAGCCCGGGAGGCGGATACCCTGGAAAGCCGGAATGTGCTGGGCTTCCTGCAAGGCTGGGACCAGTCCCTGAACGGCCGGTACATAGTGGTGGGCGCCCGTCTGGACAATCTGGGGGCCGATACGCTTGTTGTGGACGGAGAACCCATGCGGCGCATTTATTACGGCGCCAACGGCAATGCTTCCGGACTGGCCATGATGCTGGAACTGGCCCAGAAGCTTTCTTATTCCCGGACCCTGTTGCGCCGGAGCGTCTTGTTTGTGGCTTTCGGCGCCTCAACCCAGACCTGCGCTGGTTCCTGGTATTTCCTTAACCGTGCTTTCTCGGATGCAGACCGCATAGACGCCATGGTGAATCTGGACATGGTTGGAATGGGAGTGGATTCCTTCCAGGCTTATCCCTTGGCCAATGAAGACCTGAGCGTGCTGGTGAATACCCTTAAGACAGAATTGCTTCCGGTGCAGCCTACTTTGGTGAACACAGAGCCTTATCCCGGAGACCATCTGGCGTTTTACAGCAAGGAAATCCCCTCCATCCTGTTTACTACGGGCCGATACGCGGAGCACGACACCGGACGGGACAGTTGGGAAATCCTGGACTATGACGGAATGGAGCGGGAACTGGAATACGTGTACAATTACGTGCAGCGGCTCTGCAACGGCCAGCGGCCGATGTTCCGGAACGACGACATCGACTCACGGGAGCCTGCCCGAGTGGGGACAGTGGCTTTCAGCGACGTGGATGTGAAGCCGATGTTCCTCAATTCCACGGATCCCCGCACTTTCCTGGAAAAATGGGTGTACCAATATTTGAAATATCCCGAATATGCCCTGAAAAACGGCATCCAGGGCCGTGTGGTGGTGGATTTCGTGATTGACGAAAAGGGAGAGGTGCGGGATGTGCAGGTGTCCAGGGGCATTCATACCACCCTGGACGATGAAGCCGTGCGGGTGATTTCGGCTTCGCCCAAGTGGCGTCCGGGCCGTCACCGCGGCAAGAAGGTGAAAGTGGCCACAACGGTGGCCGTGGACTTCCGCCTGGACAAGAAAGGTACTTTTGGCATAAATGGTAAAACAATAAAATAGGAGATGGATTACAATTTTTTGGAGATTGAGAAGAAGTGGCAGGCCTGGTGGGCCCAGAACAAGACCTACAAGGCCGGAAACGAGTCCGAAAAACCTAAATACTATGTGCTGGACATGTTCCCTTACCCCAGCGGGGCCGGGCTGCATGTGGGGCATCCGCTGGGCTATATTGCCAGCGATATCTTTGCACGCTACAAGCGCCTGAAGGGCTTCAATGTGCTGCATCCCATGGGCTATGACGCCTTCGGCCTTCCCGCCGAGCAGTATGCCATCCAGACGGGCCAGCATCCGGAAAAGACCACCCGCGACAATGTGGCCCGCTACCGCCAGCAGCTGGACCGGATTGGCTTCTCCTTCGACTGGGACCGGGAATTCCGCACCTGCGATCCGGACTATTATAAGTGGACACAGTGGGCTTTCCTCAAGATGTTTGGCAGCTGGTATGACAACAGGCTGCAGAAAGCCCGTCCGATAGAGGAACTGACGGCGGCTTTTGAGAAGGAGGGGAGTGCCGCCGTGGATGCGGCCTGCAGCGATGGCCCTGCCTTTACGGCTGCCCAATGGAAGGCTTTCTCCGAGAAGGAAAAGGCCGATGTCCTTATGCGTTACCGCATTGCCTATCAGGGGGAGAGCACGGTGAACTGGTGCCCGGCCCTGGGTACGGTGCTGGCCAATGACGAAGTAAAGGACGGCTTCTCCGAGCGGGGTGGTCATCCGGTGTTCCAGAAGAAAATGACCCAGTGGCAGCTGCGTGTGTCGGCCTATGCCGGACGCCTGTTGGAAGGTTTGGACCGTTTGGACTGGACGGATTCCCTGAAGGAGATGCAGCGCAACTGGATTGGCCGTAGCGAAGGTGCCGAGATGGTATTCCACGTTGTGTGCGACGGCGCCGAATATGATATGACCATCTTCACCACCCGGGCCGATACGGTTTTCGGCGTCACTTTCATGGTGCTGGCTCCGGAGAGCGAGTGGGTGGAGAAACTCACCTCCAAAGAGCAGAAAGATGCCGTGGAGGCCTATTTGGAGCAGGTGAAGAAGAAGACCGAACGGGAAAGGATTGCCGGTAAGGCAGTTACGGGCGTTTTCTCCGGTTCCTATGCTGTGAATCCGCTCACCGGCGACCATGTTCCGGTGTGGATTTCCGAATACGTGCTGGCGGGCTACGGCACAGGTGCCATCATGGCCGTTCCTGCGCACGACAGCCGTGACTATGCCTTCGCCCGCAAGTTCAACCTTCCCATCGTCCCGGTAATCGAGGGGGTGGATGTGAGTGAGCAGAGCGTGGATGCCAAGGAAGGCAATATGTGCAACAGCGGCTTCCTGAACGGACTTCCGGTGAAGAAGGCCATCCCTGCCGCCATCGACTATGTGCAGGAGCACGGCATCGGCCGGCGGAAGATCAATTACCGCATCCGGGATGCCATATTCTCCCGTCAGCGCTACTGGGGAGAGCCTTTCCCCATTTACTATAAGGACGGTATCGCAACTCCTGTTCCTATGGATGAACTTCCTTTAACGCTGCCGGAAATAGACCAGTATAAGCCCACCGAGGACGGACAGCCGCCGCTGGCCCGTGCCAAGGACTGGACCTATAAGGGTTATCCGCTGGAAAAGAGCACCATGCCCGGTTTCGCCGGTTCCAGCGCGTACTATCTGCGCTATATGGACCCGCACAACGACAAGGCGCTGGTCTCCCGCGAGGCCGATGAGTACTGGCGTAACGTGGACCTTTATGTGGGCGGCACGGAACACGCTACCGGCCACCTGATTTACAGCCGTTTCTGGAACAAGTTCCTTTTCGACCTGGGTTATGTTTGCGAGGACGAGCCTTTCTGCAAGCTCATCAATCAGGGCATGATCCAGGGCCGCTCCAATTTCGTTTATCTCATTCCCGGCACCAACAAGTTCGTATCGGCCGGTCTCAGGGACCAGTACGAGACCATTCCGGTGCACGTGGACGTGAATATTGTCTATAACGACAAGCTGGATTTAGAGGCCTTCCGGGCCTGGCGTCCGGACTACAAGGATGCGGAGTTCGTGCTGGAGGACGGCGAGTACATCTGTGGATGGGCCATCGAGAAGATGTCCAAGAGCATGTACAACGTGGTGAACCCGGACAAGATCTGCGACATTTACGGGGCCGATACGCTCCGCCTGTACGAGATGTTCCTGGGCCCCATCGAGCAGGCCAAGCCCTGGGATACCAAGGGGATCGACGGCGTGAACCGCTTCCTCAAAAAGTTCTGGCGCCTTTTCTGGGATCGCGAGAAGTGGCTGGTGACGGACGATGAACCCACCAAAGACGAATGGAAGGCCCTGCACAAACTCATCGGCAAGGAGCAGGAAGATATAGAGCATTTCTCCTACAATACCACCATATCGGCCTTTATGATTGCCCTCAACGAACTGGGCAACTGCTCCAAACGGGCTATCCTGGAGCCGCTTACCGTGCTGCTGAGCCCGTTCGCCCCGCATATCGCGGAAGAGCTCTGGCATCAGCTGGACCACGAGACTTCGGTGGTGTTCGCCTCTTTCCCCGAATTCCGTCCGGAACTGGCTGCCGAGAATATGGTGAAATACCCGGTTTCCTTCAATGGAAAGACCCGTTTCTTCCTGGAGGCCGATGCTTCCGCCGCTCCTGCCGATGTGGAAGCTGCCGTACGGACTCACGAACTTACTCCCCGCTATGTGGCCGACAAGGCTATCGCCAAGGTGATTGTAGTCCCTGGCCGGATTGTAAATGTAGTATTAAAGTAGCTTCTTTATGAAACCACTTACCAGAAAGATTCTGCTCACTGTTTTTGATTATCTGCTGATTACTTTCGGTGCCACGCTCTTTGTGATGGGGTGGACATCGTTCCTTTTGCCCAACGGCATCATTGACGGCGGACTCACCGGTATCTGCGCACTGCTCTCCATGGTTACCGGCGTTCCGGTGGAATACTGGAACTTCGGCATCAACGCCTTGCTGCTGATTATAGCCTGGATAGTGCTGGGACGCAGTTTCGGCATCAAAACCATCTATACCATCATCCTCACTTCGGTTTTGTTCCGTGTGCTGGGGGGCGATAACTTGATGGTGCTCAAGGCCATTCCCGGGCAGCCACTGGCGTTGGGAGAAAAGATCCTGGTCCCGGTTATCGGCGGCCTGCTGGAAGCCGTGGGGCTGGGACTGGTCCTCCTGCGGGGGGGGAGTACCGGCGGAACGGACATTCTGGCCTTGATTATCAATAAGTTCTGGCCGGTTTCCTTGGGCCGTTTCTATCTGGTTTCGGACTTTATCGTCATCGGCCTGCTGATGTTCATCCCCGGTCACAGCTTTGCCGACGTAATCTATGGTTACATCTGTATGGGTGTCTTTGCCCTTGCGCTGGATATGGTGATGATGGGTAAGGAATCGGCCGTACAGGTGCTGGTATTCTCGGAGCATTTTGCCAAAATCGGCGATTTTATCAACAAGGAAATGGGACGCGGCGTCACAGCCCTCCGTTCCATCGGCTGGTATACCCAGCAGGACAAGCAGGTGCTTCTGGTGATGATTCGCAAAACGGAACTCCCCGGCCTGGTGCGCACCATCAAGGAAATAGATCCCAAGGCTTTTGTTACCGTGGTCCCGGCCAATAATGTGTACGGCGAGGGCTTCGACGAGATGAAAACTGGACTTAACAAGAAAAAGAAGAAGTAGTAGTTATGTTTTTGAAGAAAACCATTCTCACCCATATCAAGGAGTGGCTTCTGGTCACGCTGGGTATCCTTATCTACGTAATGGGATGGGTGATTTTCCTGATTCCCAACAACCTCGTGGGCGGGGGCGTTTCCGGTATCAGTTCCATGATCCAATACGCCACCCAGGGCGTTATCCAAATGGGTTACAGCTATTTTGTGCTCAATGCCATCCTCATGGCGGCTGCCGTCATCATTCTGGGTATGGGCTTCGGCGCCAAAACTTTCTATGCCATCATCCTGGCCTCCCTGGCCATGCGCTTCATGCCGGGGCTGATTCCGGATACCATCATCAATACGCTGGCGCTGCAGAATGGCAAGCTGATGTCTGTGCTCATGGGTGGCCTGATGGCTGGCATCGGTATTGGCATGAGCATTTCCAACGGCGGCAGCACGGGCGGAACGGATATCATAGCCCTCATTTACACAAAATACCATAACGTATCGCCCGGTAAGGTAATCCTGTTCCTGGATTTTATCATCATTATGTCCTCCCTCATCGTTCCGTCCTATGTGGCGGATGTAGACCCGCAGACGGGTGCTGCCCTGACGGGGGCCGATGGAAAACCGCTCACGCACCTGATGCCGTTTGCCGATAAGATTACCACCGTGGTCTATGGCCTTATCCTGGTGACGGTTAACAGCTATGTGCTGGATATGTACATTTCCGGTTCGCAGCAGAGCGTTCAGCTGTTCATCCTCTCTTCCCAGTACGAGAAGATTGCCGATGCCATTACGCAGGATCTGCACCGGGGCGTAACCGTATTGGACGGCAAGGGCTGGTACACCAAGCAGGACACCAAGGTGCTGATGGTCCTTACCCGCAAGACAGACCTGAATCTGCTCCTGAGGTACATCAAGCAGATAGATTCCACTGCATTCCTTTCCGTTAGCTCCGTGAACGGAGTGTACGGAAAAGGCTTCGATACCATTAAGAAATAGGTTTTCCACCTTGCTCTTTGAAATATTCGGGATACGCGTGTCCGGGCCATTCCTTATTCAGTCATGATCCTGCTGCTTTTGTCGTTGGGTTTCATTGCTGTGCTGGCGGTGGCTGTGGCGGTTGGGCTGTACCTGCGCCTGCGCAAGATGAAGACCCATCCCGGGGCTGCCCGAGGCGGGCAGTTCCATTCGGCCTCTTCCCATGAAGGAAGCGGTGCGACGGACTTCGAGATGTTGGCGATCGATCAATTCCTGTACGACAAGGTTTGCAGGTATATGACGGAACACAAGCCATTCCTGGTAGATGCTTTTTCGCTCCAGGATCTGGCCAATGCCCTTTATACCAACAGAGTGTATCTCTCCAGGACCATCAACCATTTTTCCGGAAAGAACTTTCGGCAGTACGTGAACTATTATCGGGTTATGTATGCCATGGACCTTTACCGGAACAACATGAGCCTAAGGGTAGGAGAACTGGCGGAACTGTCCGGGTTTCATTCCCCTACGTCTTTCTTCCAGAGCTTCCGGCAGGTGATGGGGGAGGCGCCCAGTATCTGGTGCGCCCGGGTTAAGGAGAAATACAAGAGAAAAAAAAGATAATCCGTTCCTGCCCGGCGCTATCCCTGAATCCCTTTCCAGTTTTCCGGAACAGGGGCTGTTACATCCACCTCGGTCTTTTTGACGGGGTGGATGAACTGTATATGGCGGGCTAGAAGGGAGATGCCTCCGTCCGGGTTGGAGCGCCTGGCGCCATATTTCAGGTCTCCTTTGATGGGGCATCCCATGTGGGAGAGCTGGCAGCGGATCTGGTGATGCCGGCCGGTGTAAAGCTCCACTTCCAAAAGGAAATAGCGTTCGGTGGTCTGGAGCAGGGTGTATTTCAGGCGGGCCTCCTTGCCGTTTTTGGAGACGTAGGACTTGTTCTGGGCTTCGTTTCGCACAAGGAAATCCGTAAGGATGTCGCTGTCTTTCGGAGGGCGGTTGGCGGTGAGGGCCCAGTAAGACTTGTGGATATTTCCGTTTCTGAGCATATCGTTCAGCCTTTCCAGTGCCTTGGAGGTTTTGGCAAAGACGGTGACGCCGCTTACGGGCCTGTCCAGGCGGTGGGGGACTCCCATGAACACCAGTCCGGGTTTGCCGTCCCGCTGGGCAATAAACGCCTTAAGGGTTTCGCTGAGGGGTTCATCTCCTGTCTTGTCCCCTTGCACTATCTCTCCCGTCCGCTTGTTGAAGATAAGCAGATGGTTGTCTTCGTACAAAATGCGATGCTCAAGGTCCCGGTATTCCTCCGGGCCGATAGTCCTGTATATGCCCATAACACCTGCAAAGATACTACTTTTCCTTTGCATTATTCCGGGAAAGGTGTATCTTTGCAGCATCATGAAGAAGATTATCCTTATATTAAGTACGTTTTTAGCCGTTTGTGCCTGCGGCTCCAGCAATCAGTCCACCGCCTCCTCCTCTTCCGGAACGGCCTACAATATCGGCTATGGAGAGCAGATCAAGGACGATATGACCACATCAGTCTCCAAGGTGAAGGCTACCAAGCAGTCGGAATCCTATTCCACTATTTTTGAGATGATTCAAGGCCGTTGCCCCGGCGTACAGGTTAACGGTAACCGTGTTCTCATCCGTGGCGTCGGCACCAATTCGGATGCTACGGATCCGCTCTTCATCGTGGATGGCGTGCAGGTGTCGGATATCAGCGGCATCCCGCCCACTATGGTAGAAAGCATAGAGGTTCTCAAAGATGCGGCTTCTGCCTCCATCTATGGAAGCCAGTCCGGCAACGGTGTAATTCTCATTACTACCAAGAAGGAGTAACGGTTAACGTATAAAGTTCATGAATTCCGTACGCTCTTCCCGCTTTGGCGTGGAAGGGTTGCCTGCGTGAATCTTTTCCAGCAGCCAGGCCATATTATTGCCCAGGGTGCGCATGGTTTGCATGCCCTCTTTGTCCATTTTTACTTCTCCCTTGCCGGAACCATAGGCAATGTTCCAATACTGGGAAGTTACAACCGGCATGTTCATCATTTCAAACATCATGTTCATGGTCTGCAGTGTGGCTGTTGCGCCGCCCCTGCGGCAGATGGCTACAGCTGCGGCAGGTTTGTTCTGGACCAGATGCCCGGCCGAATAAAACAGCCGCTGCATCACGGCCAGAATGCCCCCGTTGGGTTGTCCGTAGTAGACAGGCGTGCCGATGACCACGGCATCCGAACCGGCCAGCTTGCCGGCGATTTCATTGCAGGGGTCATCCTCGAAGACGCAGCCCTTCCCGCCGTTCCGCCGGCAGCCGCCGCAATTGATGCACATCCTCACAGGCTTGTTGCCAATCTGATAGATTTCGGTCTCAATCCCGTGCTGTTTTAACTGCTTCTCTATTTCCTGCAGGGCACAGAAGGTGTTTCCATCGGCCCGGGGACTCCCGTTTATCAGTAATACCTTTTGCTTTTTGGTTTTCTTGCCCGCCATGGCCGATGCCGGTGAACCGAGGACTGCCGTCCCTGCCGCCGCCAGGGCTGCCGTTTTTATGAATGACCTTCTCATCATAGTAGTCAATTGCTTGATTGTTAGATTTATGCGAAGATAATCAAATCATCGGTAACTACCAAATCCTTTAACGTCTGTGCCTCCAAATGAAAGCGACATAACTTTGAGCAAGAAACTGGTCTGTTTGAACGAGTTGACGAGGCTATGTCGGGAAGTTTTTGTATATTTACCGTCAAATCAAATCCAACTTCACGAAGTATCAGAAATGAAGCCGAGTTACTCCAAAGCCTCCAGTATGACTATCATCGTCGTAATCTACGGGATGGCCATAGCCATCGGCATTATCACTTTTGACAAGGCTTCGGCATCGATGCCGGAGATTGGGTCGCTGCTGCTCGCAGACGTGGTGGCTACTGTCTTTGTCTGGCTCATGGGGCTTGTGTATCGGAATGTTTCCGTTTATGACCCCTACTGGAGCGTTGCCCCACCGGTGTTTTTCACTGCTTGGGCACTGTTGAAGGGATGCTGGACGCTGCCT
>Ga0265298_10000668_pt1 | contig 50078 bp, 75 predicted proteins | sample AusTroGonzalo_MG_3_FD_193486 | JGI IMG/M metagenome (GOLD analysis project Ga0265298, IMG submission 193486) | Bovine rumen microbial communities from tropical cattle in Woodstock, Queensland, Australia - Gonzalo_01 | ecosystem: Host-associated > Mammals > Digestive system > Stomach > Rumen ...
GAATACGCCAAGCGCCGGAGCCTTGAGCAGCTTATCCTTGATGTCGTCCATCGGCAGCTCCTCGTATTCGGTCTCTTCATCCACGTCGAGATGGAATAGGGCTGCGAAGGTTTCGACATCGATGTCCATATATCCGCTGAAGAGTATCTCCATCAGATGCTCCGCCACGAAATCCCAGATGATCTTGACATCTTCGGCAGCCGGATCCAGAGCGTCAACAAAGTCCAGGCGCATCGTGAAGTGTTTCTCGGCGAGGCTGTCGAACTGTTCGGTTTTGGCTCTTTCACGTTCTGTCCGTTCACGCTCTGCCTTCTGCTCCGGAGTCTCCACTCGGCTCTGCTGCTGATCTTCCGCCTTGCGCTTGTAGAGGCTGACGTCGGTCTCTTTTTCGATGTAGAAGTATTCCACCGTGTCGGCGTCGTCCGGTTTTTCGAGCGGAACGACATTCCACTTGGACAGGTTCCTGACGTAGCTGTATTTGCTCCAGGTCTGGCCTCTGTCCTCTTCCGGCATCTCCTTTGCAAAGGTCTTGAGCAGGCCGAGCCACTGAGCCTTCGCATCGGCGAACGCCTCAGCCTTCACGCAGTCCTGATATGTGCTTTCGAAGTTTCGGGTGCCCATATCCTTGAGGGCCTTGTTCCTCAGCTCAAGGTCTTTGATGTTCGACAGCTTGTTGAGGTCATTCAGGCTGATCTGCCGAGCCGCCGCCTTTTCGAGTTCCTTCTTATCGAGCTTGGCCCATTCCAGGCGCTTCTTGATCGTCGCCTGTGAGAAGCCCGTGTCCTTGGCCAAGGTCTTGATGCTCACTCCGAGGTCGATCATCATCTGGAAGCCCTGCGCCTGTTCGTACGGCGTCAGGTCCTGACGCTGCATGTTCTCCATGAGCATGGTACGCAGCTGCTCCTTCTCGTCCATGTCGACCACGATGCACGGCACCTTTTCGACGCCGGCCAGCTTCGCTGCGGCCAGCCTCCTGTGTCCGATGACCACGGTGTAGACGTACTGCTTCGGCGTGGTGTTCGGAATCGGCTTAGCCACGACGGTGAGATTTTGGAGCACTCCGCAGGCCTTGATGGAATCTGTCAGCTCCGTGAGGTCGCCGAGGTCCTTCCTCGGGTTGTCCGGATGTTCCTTGATCTGTTTCGTGAAGATGTACTGTAGTTTCTTTTCGCTCATTTTGTTTCGTCCTTTCGCTTATGTGTCAACGGTTTTCCGCAGATGGGGCAGAAGTTGATGTCTGCCTCGATAATCAAGTTCTCGCATGCCCGCTTGCCTTTGCCCGGAATATATGACTCTATGAGTACATGGCCGTTGTCGAATATCTCCAGCGACAGCTGATGCAGATCGGCATCGACTTCGTTCTCGTAGAAGCCAACGGCCAGGGCCTCGCATAACGGACAGCGTTTGCGCCGGACCATGTCAGTCCTCGTAAGGGCTTTCCATGCTCCAGTCCCAGTAGACCTGGTCCTTCCAGCCTTTGCGGAAATGATTCTCCTTTCCGTCGCCCCAGAAGAAGTAATAGTCCGAGGGGATGATGCGTCCCACATTCTCGGCGCCGTTCTTTTCGGCCCACCATCTGCCGGCCACGTCCGCAGCCAGCTCCAGCAGGTAGTCCGTGACCGGAGTCTTGTCCGAAGTCTTTGCAAACTGGTGCGGCGCCGTCATGACCGCCATGAGGGTATCGCCATATCCAGCGTCGAGGCGGTTGAAGATGATCCATGCCACAGCTGCCTGCCTGGTCTTCGAGCGGACCCCGTTGCACTCGGCGTAGAGTTTCTGCGCCAGCACACGGATTTCGTCGGTCGTGATAGGAAACTCTGGGAGGCTCTCTGCGGGGCTTTTTTCCTCGGTCGGGTTTTCTATTGTCGAAGCGTCTTCCGCCTCGCTATAGGCCGTTATAACGGCGACTGGGTACTCTTCTAAGGCCTTCATGACCTGCGGAGTATTTGTGGCGCATACGGCTTGTACTCGCAGGATGCCTGCAATGCCGAAGGCCAATACTGCGACGATCGCAGCGATCTTGATTTTGTTTGTCATTGTGAAATCTCCTTAAATGTCTAACAGTTCCTTTGCCTTTTTGAGCTTCTCGAAGGCTCTCTTCTGCCGGATGTTCTCGCCTGTAAAGAGAAGTGGGACACACATCTCAAGGATGCGGTCATATATCCTCTGGTGGCCCACATCCGGTGCTCGTCGGAAGTCGTACTCAAGGTCAAGGTTTGTTGTGATGATCAGCGGCTTCTTTGCTTTGTAGAGCTCGTCGATGATGAGATAGACCGTCTCCAGCGAATATTCACTCTGACGTTCTGCGCCGAAGTCGTCGATGACGATCATCTGATAGTGCTGCATCTCCGCCAGAAGATCAGACTTGTTGAAGCCGCCCTGCAGGATCCGGGGGAAGCTCGTCATCATGACCGGGACTTCCTGCTCTATCAGAGCGTTGGCTATGCACGCTGCGGCGTGGGTCTTGCCGTTTCCGGTGTCTCCCCAGAGGAGAAGCCCGATGTTCTCTTTCTTCATCTCCGGCCATGAGTCCACATAACGCTTGCATTTGAGTAAGCCTTCGCTCTGGGTCGAGTTCAAAAAGCTCCTTCTTGCGAGCTCCGGGTCTTTGATTCCCTGCGCCCTCAGATGATCGATGCGCTGCCGGCGCTCACGTTCTGCTTCGGCCTTGGTCTCTGCTTCGTGCTGTTTTCGCTCGCATTCGCAATCGATCCTGACGGTGTATTCCTTCCCAAGCATGTTGAGGGTCTTCTGTTTTGCGTTGTGGCATTTACCGCAGAACCAGAGGCCTCCCTTGACGTAATCTCCGTCTTTGATGTAGGCGGGCTTTTCAATCTCTTTCATAGGTCGTACTCCGTTCTTTGATATCTTCCTGCCTGCGCTGCTTCCTTGTGGTCATCGTAGTTGCCTTCCAGCACCTTCAGGAAGTTCGTCGGTTTCACGAACCAGTCGAAAGTGATGATCCAGCCTTTTTTACTCTGTCCCTGCAGGAAGCTGCTCTGCTTGATCCGCTCTATGGCTTCGAGCACTTTGTCGACGCCGTGCTGGTTGATTCTGGCCTTGAGGTTTTTCCCTCTGGTGGTATCAGCTGTTATGGCGGTGACTTGGCCAAGCCCTAAGGCGTTCCATGCGTCCTTTACTCGTCGGACGTCTCCCGTCCGACATACAGACTCGGTAGAGTCTGTTATATCTTTCTCTATACTCTTACTCTTACTCTTATCGGACAAGGTGAGGACATTGTCCGTTAATAGGTGGACATTGTCCTCCTTTTGTCCGTTGTCTGTCTTACTCCGATAGTTCCGTTTCTTCTCTGCCCACGGGGTCTCGCTGCCGATCATCTTTTCGACTTCGCTCATGTAGAATGTGCCATCGTCGAGGATCTCCATCATGTTGAGGTTGGAGAATATCTTGATAGCGTTCCGTACTATGTCGATGTTCGTATTTGTGATGGTCGAGAGCATCTCCTCGTTGTAGGGGATAGTCTCCGAAAACCGGAGATTGCCGTTGTGGTCAACGCTTTCACATAAGAGCTTGAGGTAGAAGAGAATATAGTCTTTCCCATTCGGCTGCGCCTCGATAATTCGGATGTCGTGCCTCTTGAAAAAGTCTCTTTTCAGTTTCAGCCAGTAATAGCGTTTTTCTTCGGCCATTTCACACCTCAGTTAGAACGGGATATCATCGTCAGTCAGCTGCGAGAAGCCTTCCGGAATGTCGCTCGGTGCGGTCGATCCAGCAGCAGCTGGTGCGGCTGATCCGGAGCTCTGCGCCTGGTCTCCGCTCGGAGCCTTGTCGAGGAACTCCACACGTTCTGCTACGACGTCTGTCGTGTAGATCTTCCGGCCTTCCTTTTCATAGCTTCCGGTCTGGAGCCTTCCGGTGATGCCTACGAGCCTGCCTTTGCCGAGATACTTATCGACCAGCTCGGCGGTCTTGCCGAAGCAGACGATGCTCGGAAAGTCTGCGCCCTGGTCTTCGCCCTTGCTGTTCTTGCCACGGTCAATGGCGAGAGAGAAGCGGGCAACGGCCGTCTGGCTCTGGGCTGTGTACCTGACGTCCGGGTCTCGTGTCAGGCGCCCGATCAGTTCGACTTGATTCATTCTGCGTCCTCCTTCTCGTCCGGCTCTGACTCTCTGCTCAGGCCTATCTTGTCCAGAAGAGCGAAGAACTCGTCCATCGTCACTTCGACCGGAGCGAACTCCACGGTCTTATGTTCACGCACGGCTCCGGCAATGATGTTCGGAGCGACGATCAGAATGTCATGGAGCGAGCTGTCCGGGTATTTGATGCCGCTGTTATGTTTGATGGCGTGCATCACCTGCAGAATGGTGTCTGCCTTGATGAGTGCGTTATAGTCGGAAAGGGGAATTGTGACCATTGGGCCGTGATCCTCTTCGATGACGAGTGTTGCGTTATTCTTCTGCATTGTGTTCTCCTTTCAATGCCATAAGGCTTTCATACGCTCGATTTCTTCCGGGGTGTCTGTTGGTATGCCCAGGGCTTTGCAGTCCTGAATCAGCTTGTCTATGAGGGCGGACATCTGCTTCGTGTCATAAACGCTGGAGCCGTACCAGACGACGATGTTCTTACAGCCTTCGAGCTTTGAGTCCAGCTCTTCTGTCTGCCATCCGATGCCCTTTGCGGACCATCCCTGCCGGAACTTCTCCGCCGCCTCCTCTTTGCAGCAGACGACACTGTAGACTCCGGGGATGTTCTGGATCGTCTCTTTGTAGACCTCCTCCGGACTGAGCTGCTGGTTCTCGGCTATCTTGCCGATCAGCACCCAGGCATAGGCGTTCGCATTGGCGCTGCGCTTCTTGCGGTACTGCTTGAGCTCGACATTGACGTCCTTGTCTTTCAGATCTTCGTAGAGCTCTGTGATGTCTCCGTCGAACTCAAGAAGCAGGCGCTGCTTTCCGCCGTTCATATATCCCATTGAGAAATCGAGAATCTTGGCTTTCATTTACTCTCCCACTTGGCCTTATAGACTTCGAGCAGGTTCATGTCCCGCAGGAAGCTTATAAACTCCGTGATGATATCTGCGATCGGCCTTGTCATTTCCGGCGTGTAGATCTCCGTGTAGAGGTCGTTGCCGTCAGAGACGAGGTAGGTGAAGCGGTAAGCTTCAGGAACGAGGTAGAAGTATGCCGAATGCTGAGGGCTGTCGAGATAACTGCCTACGAGATCAAGAGAGCCGAAACTCTTTGTCTTGTACTTGATGTCGAAGATCTCTCCGCTCTTGAGGGCATCCAGCACGCCGTACACGAGGAAGCTCATGCCGCAGGCTTCGAGCTCTCTCTGGAGGCGGACCTGATACTGACCGCCCCGGACATACTCTGCGACCTTTGCGGCGCCATCGAAGCCCTTCGGGTATTCCTTTGACTCGAAGGATTCGCCCGATACGGGGTTGACCATATCGAGCTGTACTTCCTTCGGTTTGAACTCGCCGTCCGCAATGCGGTAGACGAGCGCCTCGAAATCGCTTCCGGCTTTCATGGCCTCGTTTTGCTCGGACGGGATCCGATTGAGCGTGTCCATGAAGCTCTGCATCGCCTCGTCCTTCCCGTCCTCCCAGCAGCTGAACACATACAGCCATGCTGACAGGAGCGATTGAGTGATGAGGTATCTCGGCATTCTATTTCTCCTCCTTCGCCGGTTCGGCGTAGTAAGCCTTGAGAACTTTATCCCACTTAAGGCCGAGCTGCTTGGTCTTCTTCTGGAGCATGGAGCTCGCTTCCTTCTTCGAGGTCAGAACGTGCCCCAGGCTCGGGATGCTGTTTGCAGCTGCGGTGGCTGTTTCCGCATCGACCACGCCGTCGATGATCTCCTTGACCTTGGCCATCACTTCTTCATAGCCGGCCTTCTTCGGTGCGAGCGCTTCGCTCTCTGCCTGGATATTGGCCTTGGCTCTTTCGAAGAGCTGGGTCAGGAAGTCGTTCTGTTCGGTCTCGCCGAGCTGCGGGATGGCGATCTGTCCGGAGATGCCGTGGCAGCCCTTTGCGAAGAACTCCTGCTCCGGAGTGAAGCAGATAACTCTGCGGTTGCCGATCATCTGCACATATCCGCCGAAATCGCAGGGAGTCCAGACGATGTTCTTTGCAGCACCTTCACAGAGAAGTCTCTGCTGGGCGTTGCCGTCCTTGTCGGTCTGCTCCTGGGAGTGGAAAACGTAGATGATGTTCTTGTGCAGCACGTCCTTCACATAGCCAGTGAAGCGTGTGAACTCGGACTTGACAGCACCGAAGCCCTTGAGGGAGATGGCGCCGTTCTTCTGCTTGTTGATGGCCGGGTTGATGCGCATCGCCCAGTCCTGAAGGAATGTGACGAAACTGCCGCCAGTATCAACGATGATGGTGTCGAACGCCTTGATGTCGTCGCTCTCAAGATCCTTGAGAACTTCCTCGTAGGTGTCGCAGACGATCGTCGCCTTGCGGTGCTGCGCACGGACACGGGAAATGCCTCTGTCGAAGTCGATGAGGACAGGGTTCGGTGCGGACAGGGCCAAAGTGGTCTTGCCGACGCCGGGGCTTCCATAGATGATCATGCTGAACTTCTGGTCGCTGAAATTGAGATCTTCGGGTTTCTTAATCATTGATGTGCTCCTTTCGCTTAATGCACTTCTTTGGATGCGCCTTTTTCAGGCTGATTTGATACCAATACCGGGTACTTCTCGATGAATTGGTCATAGACATGTTGGATGATGTTGTTGGGGAGGCCCACGATGTCAGGCTCTCCGTCTCGCCAGCCCTGCTGGACGATGGCGATATTGCCGAGGATGGGGCAACCGTGTTGATGTGCCCCGTACAGGATGCTGCCGACGAGGTTGAGCGGAAGCTCTTTCGCAATGCCGTCCTCGTTGCAGACGAACATGAGCGGATGCTCAAGATTCATGGGCCTGACGGTTTCGATGTAGCCGCCGACGATCTTCTGAAGCCCGTCCAGGATCAGGCCGTTGACGACCTCCAGCTCTTGGATGGAGATTTCATTGTCAGTCGTGATGACGATTACTTTTTCAGTCATTGGGCTCATCCTCCGGGAAACATGCGGAGACGCTGTCGGCATCGAGTGCGTCCAGGCACTCATTACAGCCGAGGATCTCCACCGTGTACTTGTTTCTGTAGACCGTCTCGCACTCAGCTCCGCAGCAGGGACACACAGGCGCCGGGCTTTCGTCGTAGCCTACGGTCTCCATCTTTCGGATGACCGGATGATCAGGAATCTGCTGCATGGCTTTCCTCCTTTAACAATTCGGCCACCTTGACGTAGAGCCAGCCTTGCACCGATGTGAAGCCATCGGCCTTGACTTTCTTCTCCATGCGCTGGTAGTCCTTCGGTGTCATGCGCAGCGTTACCTGCCGGCTGAGTTTGCGCTTTTCCTTTTTGCGCTTCGGCTTCTCCGTCTTCGGCTCGGTCGTCTCGGCCGGATCCGGAGCGGCAGGCGTGACGTCGACCTTATAAGCTGCCTTGATAATCTCCAAGCCTTCGGGCCTGATCATCACGCCGTACTTTTCCGGACTCTGGCACTGACTGAGAAGCTGACGGTTGAAACCGGGATATGCAGCCTTGACGACCAGGGCGATGTTCTTGTCCTTGTCCTCGATCTGTGAGACAACGTCTCTCAGATGCAGGCAGTCATTGACAACGCCGCTGCGCTCGGCTACAATAGGGCTGCAAGCATCAGCGCCAACTGAACTCGCACCTGCCTCTGTCGCCACAGAGGCTTTTTCTTTTTCGCTCATTCCTTCACTCCTTTCTGCTGATCTCTTTGAGCTTTCCATTGCTGGAACTTTTCTTTCATCCCGGGCTGTTCGAAGAACTTCTGCATGTTGTTATGCACAGCATGGAGCAGGGAGTATCTCGCCCAGTCAGGGACCTCTGATGTGTTGATGTTGATGGTGCCCATTTATGCCTCCTTGTTCACAGTTTGTGAACAGATGCCGAAAAAAATTTGCCTGAATAAATCAGGCACCTCAACTTCGAGCTTGTCTGCCATAAGCTCGATCTCGGAAGCCGTGGGGTCCTGTTTGCCGTTGACGATGTAAGAAACCTTGCGGTGACTCCATCCTACGTCTTTTGCAAAGGAATCCAGGCTCCCATACTTACTGATGATTACACCTCGTAGTGTCATGTTCGCCAAGCGTATCGCCTCCTTCTCTTGTCAACAGTTTGTGAACAATTCAAATATACAGCACAACATTTTGATTGTCAACACATTTTGTGAACATTTTTTCCATTTGTTCTTGTAAAGTGTCCACAATTAAGATATAATCAACACTGCACGGAGGTTTGACTTATGGCTCGAAATTCAACATTTACAGAACGATTGAATATGCTGCTCGACAGATCCAGCAAGAGCGATTCCTCGATAGCTGACGATCTGGACGTTTCAAGACAGGCTATTTCGATGTGGAGAAGCGGCGAGCGCTCCCCGAAGAAGCCGACCATAGAAAAGATTGCAAATTATTTCGGCGTAGATATCGCCTGGCTCATGGGCTACGAGTCGAACTACGAGCGCTCTGATGCGTTGCGCAGGAACGCCTCCATCATCCTCGGCGGATTCGACCGGGCCGACATTGACGCAGCTCGTTATAACGGCGTGGAGATCAGCCTCGTAGAGAGGACAATTGAATCGAACGGCCCTATTACGCTTGACAGGGCAAAGGAGGTCGCAGAGATCCTCGGCGTGTCTATTGATGAGCTGACAGTCCTCGACAAGGAATACGAAGAAGACCAGCCCGAAATTGGGCTGGCCAAAGAGTTTATTACGTTATTCAGCAGCCTTCCTCCGGAGGATCGTCGCATTGTTCTTGGAGAGCTACGTGTTCTTTCAGCAAGGCAACAATCCGCTTCTGATCCTCAATAGGGAGTTGTACGAACAGATAGAGGGCGCTGAGCGTATCTTGAGATAAAGTATTCATTGTATGACGGCTCCTTTCTTTCAAAAGTTGCCTGTCGACAGGGTAAAGAACAGTATAACCCATTTGAAGAGGCATTGCACGGAATAGTTATATTTTCTCGTTTTAGGGTACAGACCAATGTTTTCCTTAAACGAACACGACAAGCACAGTAGCGGCTGATATAATAAAGCCGTGAAGTAGAAAGGATTGAAAAGTGAAAAGATTCCTGCTGATTGTTTTGGTCGTTTTATCGCTACTGCTTACCGCATGCGGCAGCAGCTCCCCGGCCTCATCTGCCTCGGCGACGTCCACCGATGCTTACGGAAACAGAATAATCAAAAGCCAGCATGATATCGCTGTATATCCGAAGGAGCTTCCATGCTATTTAACCTACAATGACGAGGCTGTCATCGTTAAGGACATCCGGCTGTATCAGATGGAGGCAAACTATGAACACACATTGTTTGCCATCGTCGAAATAGATCTGTCTGAGCTCTCCGATAAAAGCTACCATTGGATCTTCGAAGACAAGGACCTTTCCTATAACGTTTATCTGGACGGGGGGAAAAACAAGTTTGATTTTGCCACAATGGGGCAGCTCGGAGCTCCTACATCCTACACAGACACGAAGTGCCTCAAAATCTGTTGGGCCACAAGCTTCTTCGACAAGTACAAGGAAGACTTCGACGGAACAGAAGTTGTGTTGTCGGTATTCGCAGAACAGGAAGAGGGAGTCCCTTATCATATCAGCTTTAGGCCGAACACAGACACAATTCCGGGGCTCCCGCCAGAGAGTGATGAAGATTATCAGTTTATCGGGAAAAAGCTGCAAGATGAAAAGCGCTCCTGGGAAGGCTTTGACAACCGCAAATAGAGATGGCAAGGAAGGCAAAACACGAAAAACCGAATACTGCCGTCATCTATGCCCGGTTTTCATCCCACAACCAGCGTGAGGTGTCGATAGATCAGCAGGTCAAGGCCTGCACAGACTTTGCCAAGCGCAAGGAGCTGGAGATCGTCGGGGTGTACTCTGATGCAGCCATCTCCGGGAAGGAGACGGACAACCGGCCGCAGTTCCAGCGGATGCTCGCAGACGCACAGGACCACAAGTTCGGCTACGTCATAGCCTGGAAGTCGAACCGCATCGCAAGGAACATGGTCAAGGCCATGGAGACCGAAGCCATGCTGCGTGTGCTCGGCATAGACTGTCTGTACGTCGAGGAGGACTTCGACAACACCGCCGCCGGCCGTTTCGCCCTGCGGAACATGATGAACGTCAACCAGTTCTACATCGAGAACATGGCTGAGGATATCATCCGGGGAATGAATGACAATGCGCAGAAGTGCATCGTCAACGGCCCGGTGCCGCTCGGGTACCAACGAGGCAGCGACGGCAAGTATGAGATCAATACCGAAGAAGCAGAGGTCGTCCGCTCGATCTTCGACAAGTTCCTGGCCGGGGCACCGTTTGCAGACATCGCCTACGAGCTGAACGCCCGTGGTGTGAAAACGAAGTCCGGCGGGGAGTGGAACAAGGGAAGCTTCCACAGGATGCTTCGAAACGAGCGATACATCGGCACATACATCTTCGGGGAAACAGTGATTGAGAACGGTATTCCGCCGATCATCTCAAAAGAGATATTCTACAAGGTGCAACAGAAACTCAAAATGAAACAGACGAACTCAAGAAGGCGGTCTCCGGCAAGCTACATACTGACCGGCAAGCTGTTCTGCGGACACTGCGGATCTCCGATGGTCGGCGTGTCCGGCACCAGCAAAAGCGGTGCGCTGCATTGCTACTATGTCTGTCAGGCCCGGCTAAAAGAGAAGACCTGCAAGAAAAAGAACGTGCCGAAAGAATGGATCGAGGACAGGGTCATCGACTCCATCCGGCAATACATCATGAAGGACGAGGTGCTCGACTGGCTGATCGATGGCTTCGGAGATTTCAAGAAGCAGCTTGAGGCAGAGTCATCCGTGACGATCGCCGAGAAGGAGCTCGAAGAGGTCAGCCGGAGCGTGAAGAATCTGCTCGCAGCCATCGAGCAGGGTATCATCACAGACACCACGAAAGAGCGGCTGCTGGAGCTGGAGCGACGAAAACAGTCTCTCGAAATGGAGATCACCTTAAGCAAGCAGGCTCTGATGGATGTCGACGAGGACATGATCCGTTTCTGGCTGGAGGAATGGCGGAAGGGAGACTACGACGATCTGGAGTTCCGAAAGCAACTGATAGACATCTTCCTCAATGCAGTTTACCTGTATGATGACAAGCTGCGGATCCTCTTCAACTACAGCGACCGAAACAGCGAGGTCGCAATGAGCCTGGAAGAGATAGACGAGATCGAGGTTACGGCGGACGCCTGTGTTCGTATAGACGCACCAAAGCTCCACCAAATGTCACGATACGAACACCGTGTTACCCTCTACAGGGTCGGCGGCATATTCGTGTTGGAAGTACCAATTTAAGAAAATAGCCGGAGTGGCTTATAAACCACGCCGGCTTTTTCTTGCCTTCTCGTCTGTTTCTCCTGAAAAGAATAACGCATATCGTTATTTTCTAACAATTCGCTGATAAATAATCGGTAATCCGTTAGATTGTAACACAGGAGCGACGCACATGATTAAGATTACACTGTCCACTAAGCTGGGAGAGCTGCGGTGGACACAAGCGGACCTGTCCCGAAAGACGGGTATCAGGCCTTCGACCATCAATGAGTATTATCATGACCTGGCCGAACGCATCAACCTCGACCACTTCGACAAGATCTGCGAGGCGCTGGACTGCGAATTGAGCGAAATAATAATTCGAGTCCCGAACACGATTCCGATCATCGAGCGGAACCGTACTGGCCATGAAATACCAAGAGATGACGACTCCAAATAACGAGGGCAGAACGTTTTTGTTCTGCCCTTCGTTTTATTCTATGCCTTTTCCGTTCAGGACGACCTTGCTCCCGTCTGGAAGAACGAAGGCCAGCTCCGCACCGACAAAGTCGGCGATGATGGCCAGATCTTCCGCAGACCAGCGGCCATTCGTGAACTTATTGCTCAGGCTTTGCTTGGTCTTCATCTGAAGCGGCTCCATTAGCTCGCTGTGCCGATGCCCCGTCTCCAGGAGCAGCATCTTGATCTTCTTTGTGATGTCCATATCTTTGTCCTCCTCGTCTAAAGAATACACGAAAAGAGTTTACCTGTCAATAAAAATAATTTTCAATTTCACGAAAAAAGTTTACTAAAGCTATTGACAAGTACATCAAAATAGTGTACTATTAAGATGTCAAAAGGAACAGGGCACAGCCCATAAGAAGGAGGTGAATAGATGGAAGACAAAGAAAAAGCTCTGAAAGAGTTGCTAAGGCTCCTCGCAGATAATCCCGATTTAGCCGACCGGATAACAATCACGATAAAGCCCGCAAAACTCAAACAGAGCGAGAAACCTGAGGAATAAACCTCAAGTCCTACGGGAGGGGAACCTCCCCTCCCTTGTAGGATATCACGGAGAATGAATAAATACAAGGAGAAACACAAATGACAACCATCCAGACACAGAACTTCGGAGTTGAGATCGAGCTCACCGGAATCACCAGACAGAACGCAGCGAACATCATCGCAAACTACTTCAACGGAAGCAGCCGCTACCTCGGCACCTACTACCAGACATGGGGCGCAACGGACCGCAAGGGCAGAACATGGAAAGCTATGAGCGACGCCAGCATCCAGGTCTCCCGCAGGGTCAACGGACAGAGGGCTTCCGCCAATAACGACTACAGCTGCGAGATCGTCACTCCGATTCTTCAGTACGATGACATCGAGGACCTGCAGAACATCGTCCGCCTCCTCGTCGAGGCCGGAGCCGTAGCGAACAGCAGCTGCGGGATCCACGTCCATGTGGACGGCGCCAACCACACTCCGGAGAGCCTGACCCGCCTCGAAAACTTCGCCATCGGCAGACAGGACCTCTTCTACGAAGCCCTTGAGATCGGCGACAGAGCGAACAGGTGGTGCAAGAAGACCGACCGCAGCCTCTTCAAGGCCATGAAGAACAGCAACAAGGACAAGGCCTCGATGGAGCGCATCTGGTACTCCAGGGCGAACGGCGGCTACAGAGGCGGCATCGATCATCAGCACTACAACGAGACCCGCTATCACGGTATCAACCTGCACGCCTTCTTCACCAAGGGCACGGTTGAGTTCAGGCTCTTCAACGGCACGACCCACGCCGGAAAGATCAAGGCATACGTTCAGTTCTGTCTGGCCATGAGCGCATGGGCGATCAACTGCGAAAACGATAACCTCTACTTCAAGAGCTGCGCCGGCTACACCAAGGAGCAGAAAGCAAAGCTCATGACCCGGGTGCTCGTGAAGAGGCTCGGAATGAGCGGACCCGAGTTCAAGACCGCAAGGCTGCATCTCACAAAGGCTTTCAACGCATAGGAAACAGCAGACCCGCCCCGGAGGACACGAAGGCAGAAAGGAATGATCATGAATAATGTCCGTAGAAAAGGCCTTCAGGCTATCGCTGATCAGCTTGAAGAACTCAAGACCAGCCTTGAAGAGCTGAAGGAAGAAGAGGAAGAGTACAGGGACAACATGCCGGAGAACCTGCAGGGTTCCGAAAAGTATGAGCGAGCCGATGAAGCTTGCTCCAGTCTGGACGATGCAGTCTTTAGCATCGAAGAGGCAATCGACAACATCACGTCGGCAATCGAATAGGAGGCGCACATGAAATACTATCTCGCATACGGAAGCAATCTCAATAAGACCCAGATGAGCCTCAGGTGCCCGGACGCAAAGCCGTTCGGGCGGGTCCTGATAGAAGACCACGAGCTCACGTTCCGGGGCAACTCATCTGGATGGGGCGTGGCCAACATCGAGCCGAAGGCCGGATGCACGGTGCAGGCAGGGCTGTGGTACATCAGCCAGAAGGACGAAGCTTCGCTCGATATGTACGAGGGCTATCCGCACCTGTACACGAAGAAGGAGCTCGACGTCATCTGCGACGGGCAGGTCGTCCGGGCGATGGTCTACGTCATGAAGCGTAACCTGCGCTTCAGCAAGCCGTCGGAAGGCTACCTCAAGACAATCGAGGACGGCTACGCAGATTTCGGCTTCGATACCGCACCGTTGCTCGATGCGGTCGTCGGATCATCCATTAAGCAGGTGCTATAGGAGGGAACGATGGAAAAGGCAAGGATCGAGTTCGACAGCATGGGCCAGAGCGGAAACGTCTTCTGGATCCTCGGCGCCGTGAAGGATGCGCTCCGCAAACAGCGCCGTATCACGGATTACAACACGATGTGGGAGCGAGTGCAGAACTCCGGCAGCTACACCGAAGCCCTGGCTATCATGAGGGAATACGTCGACCTGGTCGACATCAGGGGACGGTACTGAAAAGGCGTTTGTCTCTCGCATGTTTTACGTCGCCGGAAACGCCGTTATAACGGCCGCTGTCGCACGAAAAGTACAAAGACAATAGAATACTCGAAAGCGTGAGCGGAACGCCGCAAAACGGCTCTAAGGGGCTCACACCAAAAAATGAAAAAAGACCCCCTGCAAAGAAAGGAATAGTTGCAGGGGGTTGCTTTATGCCCTAAAGGGCCTTGAAGTATGCGTTGATAAAACGCTGCCATGCTTTGACGGTCTTCGGACCCATGCTGCCGTCAGGCGTGCCGCATCCGAAGCCTCTGTCGTTGAGGAACTTCTGAATAGCCATGACGGTCTTCGGGCCGCACTTGCCATCTGGAGTGGCTCCTACGAGCTTCTGCAGGGCCTTGACCATCTGCGAGCCGGTAGCGATCAGCACGAACTTCCACGAGCTCTCTTCGCAACAGGGCAGATACTGCTTGTTGCTCTTTGGCTGTCCGGAGACGATCCCGTCAACGGTGGTGCCGAGCATACGCTGCGTGTAGCGTGTGGTAGTCGGGCCCCAGAATCCGTCAACGACTAAGACGTCCTTCTTCGGGTCGATCCAGTCGTCGATATAGATGAAGCCCTGGAAGTAATAGCTGCCATGGTCGCACTTGCCCACGGTGTAGGTCGTCAGCCAGAACGGCGTTGCGCTGTTGTAGCCGGACTGCGAAATGCGGAAGGTGTTGCCCTCGATCTCTTCGACCACGGCCACATGGCCTGCGCCGTCGGAAGGATCTCCGGCCTTGCCTTTTCTCCAGCATGCGATGGCGTCGAGCTTCGGCTCCTGGCCACGCTTGTAGCCGTCACCGTAGCCCCACCAGTTCTCGGCATTGCCTCTGGAGAGCTTCGGCCTGCTCTGCAGCAGTTCATACGCTCTGCCCCAGGCATAGCCGACGCAGTTGGCCAGAGCGCTGCCCGGGCTGTACTGCGGCTTTCCGAGGATGCACTCGTTCACGCCGCCGTAAGCGGTCGTAATGTAGTATGGGTTATCCTTTGCCGGAGCGGTCAGCCTCGGCACATACTCGCCGCCGCCGATTCCGCCTTCATGCATGCTTTCGACCTCAGGCACCTCGATTTCCAGCCCGGCTTCATACTCAGACTGGTAGAACTCATCGTCCACGATGATGTTCTGCACGTCGAACTTATCGTATTCTTCAGGCATCTTTCTTTTCCTCCTCAGGTATCTCAACCTGATCTTTGGCCGCTGCTGCCTTCTGGTACTGTGTGCCGAAGTAGAAGCTGAACACCATCGTGATGATGGTCTCAAGGAACTTGCCTTCGATGATGCCGTGGATCACGGCATAGACCAGCAGACCGAGGACCGTGAGCGTAATGATGCTCTTGATCTTGAACAGATTCGTAATCGTTTCTATAACATCTTTCATGTCTGCCTCCTATTGCTTGAGTGGCAGACGTCCGACCTGCGCCATTAAGTCATCCAGGTCTCCGTTGCCGCCCAAGCCTTCATGATATGATTTGTGCATCTCTCGCAGAATGCGTCGATCGTCAAGGTCGATTTCTCCGTCCTTGACGTACGCAAGGCCGAGATAGCGGATGCGGTCGTACATGACCCATTTGAGAGCCGTCTTGACGGCCTGCATATCCTCGCTTTCGACCTTGGTGTCGTCGTGTTTCTGCTTATCCTTCTGTCTCTTTGTCTCACCCTTCTGCCTGATCAGCTCGGCTATGACATTGCTGCCGATGATACCGGCAAAGATGGTGAGCAAGATCTGTATTGTGCTCATGTGCATCGCCTCCATAAAAAAACAGCGGCCGTCTGGCCGCTTACTGACTGTGCCTCATCAGCACAAAATCTTTAATTGTTTTCTCTCGCAAGGCATCGCAGTCGCACCACTTCATCAAGCCCAGGTAGCTCATGAACGCTGCTTTGCAGTAGTCGTACGGGAGCTCTCCCGTGGCGTAATGATCCATGATGTACCGCAGATGTTTTTTCATCTGCAAGGTCGTTGCCTTGCGGAGCTCTATCTTGTCTGGATAGACTTTTCTACCTACGAACTCCACTCCGTGCTCTATCGGCATGACGGCTGTCTTGTCGTTCAGCTGTAAGCCGAGATTACCCATCAGGTAATCGTCAATGGCTCCGATGTAGTCCCATGCTTCTGCCTTGGACGGAGCAAGGATGACCATGTCGTCCATGTAGCGGATGTAATACGGCACCTGCAGAAACCTCTTGATGTAATGATCAAGCGGTGTAAGTACCACATTGGCCGTCATCTGGGATATGAGCGAGCCGACCTGCATCCCGATTCCGGAGACACGTTCGGCTGTCGAAACGTCGGTGCAATGAAGCGGAAGGCCGAACGGCCTGCCATCACATCTGATCGCCGTCTCTAAAAACCACATCATCTTCGGATCGTCGAGCGGTCTGCCAAGCTCACGCAGCTGCACATCAATCGGGATCCGAAAGAAGAACTTCGCCACGTCGAGCTTGCCCATAAACCAGCCATCGGAACAAAGCATGCGCTGCCACTCCTGAAGCTTGAACACCGCTTTGATGGTGCCTCGATTCGGGATGCTGCCGTAGCTGTGCTCGTACATAGACCGGGAATAGATCGGCCAGAGGACGTTGTACGCAGCACAGTTGACTACTCGGTCATTGAAAGGCTGGGAGTGAATGATTCGGAGCTTTGGAAAATACTCGTAGAATTGATGAAGAGGGCCGGGTTCGTAGGTCATCCATTGGAGCCGGTTCATGTCGTTGATGATATTCTCTTCGAGATTTGCGGTATAGCTAAGTACCTTGTCCTGGTAGGTCTTGTTGCGCCTTGCCAGACGATAGCCGTCATACATATTGTCGAACGTTGCGAAGCGCTCGAATACATGCGAGAACTTTTCCATACCGCAGATTACCCTCAAAGGCCGGGCTTTACGAGTGCCGTAGCTGATCGCCCGGAACACCGGCATACCCGGCTGTACATTTTCTGGCTTGTTAGACCAAGGACTTAGACCCCTTTATACTTCCCGTGCACTGAAGGCAGACCCTTGAGTCTGCGATATCTGGCGTTCAGGTAAAGCGGAGCGGAAACCGATGTTGTCGTTGGAGTTGGAACGAGGATTGTTGCCGTTGAACGAAGCAAGCCCGTTGGCAGAATTGTTCCAATTGCCCCCGCAGTAGAACATGCGCTGCTACTATCGGTCTAATCCCTATGTGAAGCGGGCTGGCCGTTGACGGTCTTCAGCCAGCCGCCTAACATCTTCCCCATCTCCACCAGCATGCCGGACCATACCTCGTACTTCTTCATCGGAAGAAAGCCGAGCTTGTGAGATAGCCTGACATACGTCCGGAGCTTAAGGATCTCCACATCCATGTCCTGGAGCGTGGTCTTCTTGTAATACTTCTTCTGCGCCTCGATGCAGCGCTCAAGAAGCACATCCATGCTGTGCTTGATATCTGTAACGAGAGCGAACTTTTCGGACTTCGGGAACTGCTGGAGCGCAGGATATGCATACTCCATCATGTCGAAGATCTTCTGTAAAAGTTTCAACTCATCCGCCATCTATCAAACCTCACAAAACAATCACCATTCTACACTTTGCAGGGTATCAATTCTGCGAATTGTTCGGAAATAACGTATACCGTTATTTCAAAATTTTTTTGACCGCCCTACGGGCGGTAGAGGGCTCCGTTCCCACGGAGCCCACAGTTTGCAGTTAGTCAGTACACAGCTTACAAAGAAATGTAAGCGGAGCGGAAACCGATGTAGCCGTTGGAGAGGGAACGAGGATTGGCGCCGTCGAACGAAGCAAGCCCGCCGGCAGAATCGTCCCAATCGCCCCCGCAGAAGAACACGCGCTCGTTCTCGCCGTTATTGAAGTATACCGCCTGAGAACCGTAGAGCGCAGATGTTACCGGGTACATACCGAGCGCCTGCAGCACCAGAATTGCGCTTGCGTCTACGGACGCATCGGCGGAGATTCCTGCAAAGGTGTCCGATCTTCCGGTCGTAGACTGTCCCGCAAGCGTTCCTGTAATGTACTTCAAATGGCTGCTTACCCAGTCCATCTTGATTGAGTTTGCGGTCGTGCCGCTACCATTCGGAGTGATGAGGCTTCCGTCGGTGCCGTCGATTGCCATCCACTCGGTCCCAGCCGCAGCCTGGCTGTGAGCTGCGTCTGCCGCATTGTTGTTCACGAGGACCTGCAGCTCGCCCTTTACGGTGCGCACGCCGCCAATCCATTCCCATACGTTTCCGCACATGTCGAAGATGCCGGACGGCCCCTGGTCGTGGCTCCAGGTGAGCGGGCCTGTGCCAGTGGCCACTCTCTGACGTCTGTTGGAGCTGTCACGAGCCATGGATGGAATCGCTTTGTACAGCGATTCGCTGGAGTGCTTGCCGTAGTCATTGTTGCCCTTCGGCATGACGCCGTTCTGCTGGCACCAATGCATGATCAGCGACCACTCCATCCTTGTCATGAGGTGCCAGCCTTCGCCCTTGGCTGTGCAAGCTGCAAGCGCCTGGTCGAACGTGATGTTTGCCTTCGGGTCTCTGCAGGGCAGAGAATAGGCTCTGCCGTTCTCGACGATGTTCTGATACTTGCTGATCCAGATGTAGTCCTTCTCGACGCCATTTACAATGAACGCAGGGAAGGTATTTGTCGATGCCCCGATGCCGAGGTCGGCATAGGACATCTTGGGGATCTTGACCATGATGGAGGGCATGCCCTTATCATCAAGGAGAATCTCGTTGCCCGGGCACACAGCCTCAAGGGCAAGAGCGGATAAATCAAAGTTTGCCATTGTATTCCCTCCTTATGCGATGCTCCACAGCGTGAGCGTGACGGTGTCCAGGTCAAGAGGAACAGGAGTTACGACGGGCTCTTCGCCGCTATCGTCCACATCGTACTGACGGGCCGGAATGTCCAGCTCTGCCACATAGCGCCTTCCGGCAGCTGCTCCGAGGACGAGTGCATCGTCTTCGTCATAGCAGACGTCGATGTGTACGGCGTAGTCTTCCTGCCTCTTGGCAAGGTTGATGGTCAGATCATCATCGAAGGTGATCTTCTTCTTTGTGGCCGTATTCTGAATCTCGTAATCGATCTTCGGGCCGATGTTTTTCTCAACGATAATCATGGTCTCCTCCTATTTCATATAACCGCTGATGACCGTGTAGACGATCGTCGCAGTCGATGCGCTCCCGTCGTAGGCCATCTTGAAGCCGTTGATGAGCTTGTCCGTGATCTTGATGTCGCCGACAGCAAAGTCCGGAGTTACGCTCTGGATCAGCACGATGTAGTTCGTGCTCTCTTTCGCCTTCGCCAGGGCTACGGTCGACTGAGAATTGTTGAACGGGTAGGTCGCCGTATTGGTCAGCGTCTTTGTTCCGGTCTCGATATCCCAGCCCATCTGCCTTGCGTAGTTGAGCAGAAGGTTGGCCATGAGCTGCCCGTCGAAAATGCCTTCCTCCATGTTGTTGAAGTGGGCCTGATCTTTCGGAGTTCCCTGCTGCATGACGGTGCCGGTCCGGGTGATCTTCTCGGTGCCGTCGCCGTTAATGACTACAGCGTAGGTGTCCGAAGGGCTTACCACATGGTCAAGCCAGTATGTTCTTGAGTACATGCGTTATTCCTCCTCTTCCTCGATCGTGATGTCAAACCAGAAGAGCACGCCTACCTGGCTTGTCGAAATTGAAATGCTGCAGTTCCTGTGAGCCCACAGCTCGTTGGCCGAGTTATAAAGCTCGACCCTCGTGACTGTGACGGTGGACAAGGCGCCCGGCTCAATAGGCAGCTGCACCCTGACAGTGCCGTCCGCCCGGATGGCCACATCGTTGAGTGTCGTGTTGTAGCCGGTGCCGCCGATGTAATACTTCGCCTTCGTCACACGCCTTTTGATATAGCTCCGCAGATCGGAAAATGCTGCTGTGTCAAGCATATCGTTATCCTCCTTACATTAAGCTGTCTAAAGATGTTCCGCAGAAGCCGGCGTCGATGACCGCATTCGCAGCAAGCGTTCCAAGCTTTAAGCCCGGAGTGTTGATGCTGCCCTGCATGGCCGTCTGCGGTTCCGTGCCGCACAGCGGATTCGTGTAGATCACGCAATCCGTTGACGTTTTGAGAACGAAGCCTTCTCGGGAACGGTAGATGATCTCATTGTCCTCGATCTTGGACCTGAGCGACTTATAGATGTCGATGGTCTTGATGACCTCGTCATGGCTGACCTCGAAAAACTGATTCGTGATGTCCAGAATGACCTTGAAGTACGGGAAGTTTCCGCCGTACTCGAACCATTCATAAACAGACGATCCGGGGTAGAGGTCAGATAAGGCCTTTGCAACAGCGCCCTTGGTGCCAAGCGTCCGGTGCACCATGAAGCTGCTCTTGATAAGGTTTCTCTTTGCCTGCAGCGGGAATCGCTCATCGTACCAGTCGACCTTCAGGTCCTTTGCGAGGATGTCGAGAAGGTCTTCCGGCATGTTGTCGATGTTCGGATAGATCCGGATCCGGTCTATCTCGTCCTTGCGGGCATTGAGTACATCAGCGATGGCCGAAGCCAGAGCATAGAGATTATCGTCCTTCGCAAGAGCTGCGGGGAACTGCTCCAGCAGGCTTTCGGCTGTGATGTAGTGGCTACTCATCCTCTGTGCCTCCGTTGGTTATGGTCTTCGATGTGTTCCGTGCGATCTGCGGGACGCTTTCGGCAACGGTGTTGAAGCTGCTGCCGTCACGCAGCACGGTGAAGGCCGGGGACGTGACAGTCACACGCTTTGCTCCGGCGCTGATGACCATCTGAATGAGCCGGGACGGGTTGATGTCCCTGCCGAGCTTTCCGCTCTGCCATTCGATGTACTCGTCTACAGCTGCCTCGACTGAGGCCTGGATCTCCGCAGCGCTCTGTGTGCTGTCCGAAGGGATGTAGTATGTGATATTGACCGAGTAGTCCTCGTAGGAAGGGTCTTCCACCTTCACAAGGTCTGTGAGGGGCCGTACGCCGTCTGCATTGCAGGCGGCAAGTACCGCAGCTTTGGTCGTTGCGTTTGCGATGGTCCCGTCTTTCATCAGAACGTACAGCCTCACTTCTCCGTCGACCGGAGAGTTTGCCACGACATCTTTGATGTCTGTGGAGACCTGTTTCGCAAAGTAGATGTAGCCGCCCTTTGCTCCGGCGCAGGAGAAGCCATCCATCGAAGCGACCATCAGGTCGTAGAACTCTTCGTCCGTCGCCTCGTCTGCACCGAGTGCCGACTCTGTGGTGTTCTCGACATGGTCGCAGTAATCGTACGGGTCAACAAAGACGTTGATCTGGCCGATTGCATATCCGTTGCCGATCTCGCCGTCGGTCTGGCACTTGATGGGCACATCGACGTATGTGTCCCCGATGGCCACATAGGCATCTTCGGTCGTTTCCCAGATCAGCGTGCTGCCGATGTCCGTGACTCTCGTTCCCTGTGGAATGAGGATGGCTGTGCTCTGCGCTGCGCTGATATGGAATCTTTCAGTCGAGACGGCCGGCTGTGCGGCGGGTCTCGTCATCTCCAGGAACAGCTCCGCAATAGCGTCGAGGTTTGGCCCTTCGGCACGGCTTGGGATGTTCTGATTCCCGGCGTAATTGGTCAGGACTCGTTCCTGAACAATGATAGAAGCGATCCAGGATATAAAGAGCCGCTCCGGGCTGGCCGGGGCAGCCGATCTTCCTGTCATCGCTTCATAGGCTGACACAAGGCTTTCCACAAGAGCGTCGGTGTCAGTGTCGACAAACTTGTATTCGGAACTTCTACTCATTGATTTCCACCTCCACCACAGGCATGAGCTTTTCGGGATGATCCTTGTCGACCTCGAAACGAACATCCGTTACTGTCGCCCGAGGCTCATACGCCTCGACGCATTCCCGGATATCCGCCACCAGCATGGTGCGAGCAACATTGACCGGCTTATCAAGCGCTTCCGGAGAAAGCCCGAACTCTCTGTACAAAGGCACAGATCCCCGGAAGGTGGAGAGTGTCAGAGCTACGTTCTGCCGCACGGATTTGACCGGATCCGTCTCATTGAGGCTGAGCGGATAGAGGTCGTTTTCTGTTACTGTGAACTTCATGCCTTACCCCCTCAAATATTCCTGCAAAGTGATAGATACCGTCGCCTGCGTCAGATTGCCGGCTCCGTCATAATACTTCCCGGTGATGTTATGGCTCACGATGTTCCAGCGGTATTTGCCGTAGCCTTTTTCCCCGAGGACGAGGGGAACAGCCTTGCCGGACCTTTCTGTCTTCCAGATCTTCTCCAGCTCCTTCATCGGGTTTACTCCGAGATAGGCTGAAAGCATGATGTCGAAAGATATCTTGTCCGGGTCAAGACCGACGAACTCCGTAAGGGCGTTCGTGCCTTGCCGCTGGTGCGTGGCATACTTCGCCGAGCCGCTCCACTTGAAATTGTTGATGGTCTCAACGACGTCGGCGGAGACTTTGAAAACAATGTCGCCTAAGCATCCTACAATCATTTAACCACCTCCGATTTTCCCGATGATAAAGCCATCGCTGTTGAATACGGGCAGGTAGATCACCAGCACCGTATCGTTGATCTTCGGCATCCAGCTTGTCGTGACCGTTCCGGTGTGCTTATGATTCGGCACTTCGGAAGCAGAGCCTCCGCCGGAATAGGTGTCTGTGATGGTGTGCGTATGCTTTCCATCTTCCTTTACGGCTACGCCCATTGCCGGATGCTGCACTACATAAAGCCAGTCCGAGATGATCCCGGTATTCTGATGCTTTACTCGTGCCTTTTTGTTTGTTTCGTCCAGAGCCTCTACGGTGCCGATCTGGACGAGGCGTTCTAAGGTTTCGTCCATCAGTAACCTCCAAGCACTTTCCTGAGTGCTATCTCCGTAGTGTAGCCTGACTGGCTGAGCTTGTGCACGGACTGACGGATGATGTATTTGCCGTTCCATGCTCCAAAGCCCTTGAGCTCGACCGTCACGCCTGCGACCATGTACGGGTCGCCCGGCAGTGTAACCTTGGCGGTCTTCTCATATTTGTTGTGAAGCCGCAGCTGCTTCTCGGCCAGGGCGAGCGCTTCTGCAATGCTCGATACCTTGGCTGTGATCTCCAGCTGCTGATTCGTTTTGCTGTTCTCCTTGTAGTCCGAGACCTTAGCCACGGCGGCTTTCGTCTGCCCGGTGGAAGGATCCACATAGCTGACTCTGCACGAGGCGTACTGAGTGCCGGCTGTTCCGCTCGACATCGTGTACCGCTCGTAGGAACCGTCGCCTTTGGTTATCGTTCGCACGATATCCTTGGCTTCGTATTCGACCTGGTCAAAGACCACGAGGCTGTTGTTTGTGCATTTCAGGGAATACCCTGCGTCCTTGCAGAGCTTCGAGAGGAAAGCGATATCGCTCATCTCGAACTGCTCCACTCGTTCGTAGTACGGGTCTCCGTCCGGAAGATACATCACGCTCATGCCGTTGTCCTTCGCCAGCTCCGAAAGAATGCCGGAAAGGTAGTACGCCTCCCACGGCTTGTTCTTCTTCGTCTGTCTAATCGATGCGGAGAACGGCAGAGATGTCGCCTTGAGTGATATCTGCGAAGGCGGGCCTGAAGCCTGAACGTCGTCAAGCTCGAAGTTGCCGCAGCCGAGAACGTCTTCCTTGCCGTCGCCCTTCCAATTCTGACGAACGATGCTCGCCTGTATCGAGAACGACTGCCCGGATGCGCTGCTGTTTGCCTGCGCATTGAGCAGCATGATGATCTCGGCCCATGTTTTCGGGCCGCAACTGCCGTCCACCTCAAGCGGCGGATGATCTCGCTGGAAGGCTTTGACCGCCGCCAGCGTTTCGGTCCCGAAAGAACCGTCGGCGCCGTACTTCGGAAGATCATACCCGAGGTCGAGCAGACACTGCTGCATGTATTTGACCGTGTCGTTCTTGTAGCCGTAACGGCAGGTCGCAGGTATCTCCGTGGAAACAACCTTCGCCTCGGTGTTGCTGGCCGAAGCTTCGATCGCCTCGCTGAGCCACTTCTGAAGCCACACGTCCTCACGGTCATGCAGAACGATCTGCAGGTCGTCGGTCTCGCCTTCTTCGTTGTCCGTATAGGTCAGCGACTTAAGATACGGGCGGATGCTCCCTGAGATATCCACGCCCTGAAAGATGATCTGCGCATAGGCTCGCCTTGCTTCATCGCTCATAGGCTCACCTTCTTCCAGGGCGGGAGAGAATCGGTCTCGGTCTCCGAGGCCGTATCAATCTCCGGGAGCGTGAGGACGATCCCGGCAGGGAATGTGTAGTATTTGAGTTTGTCCTGATTCATAGTCATCAGGACGTCGGTCAGGGATGTGCTTCCCAGCTCGCTTAAAGCAATGGAGTCCCACATATCGCCCTGCTTGGTTGTGTAAGTTTTAGGCATAAGCTGTCCTCCTTGCATTCATTCCGGCGTTGTCGATGACATCAAGGACTTTGCGCTCGAACTCTTCTCCGAAGTCTCGCAGAGCCTCTACCACATCAGCAGTCGCATTGCCTTCGATGTTGAAGGCTACGGCCACGGTGTTCGAGATGGCCCTTGAGGGAAGTACGGCGCTTGCGGTGTCTCTTGCTGAAAGCACCTTTTCGCCACCACGCATCAGAACGAGCTCCGGGCCTTCTTCGCCCACGAGCGCTACGCCGGCTCTGGCATTTTCTGTTCCGGATGCATAGGCATTATCAGCAGCAACAGTCGGAACGTAACCGAGCAAAAGCGCCGCCCTCGCACGGTTGGCGATGTTGTTGTAGGCGTTCTGCACGGCCGGAAGCATGCTCTCGGCTCCGTCGATGAATCCCTGGATCGTACTCTTGCCACTTTCCTTCGCATCATCCGAAAGGTTGAGCGCTGCTACGTCTTCTGCGAGCTCCGCTGCGATTTTGTCCATCTCTTCGCTGTACCCGGTGGTAAGCTCGGAGAGGCTTGCTGCGGCATCTTCCTGTGCCTTCTGCACATCCTGATAATTCGATACCAGCTTCTGCAGGGCACCGTCGTCACCCTTCCTGAGGGCGTCTGCCATGCCTGCGATAGCGTTGACCGAATCGGTGCTGCCGTCGGCAAAGCTGGCTATGACTTCACGCAGCCCGTCGATCTCGCCGACCTTTGAGGTCAGCAGCTCGATGTTGCCCTGATAGTCCGTCCAGTATTTCGCCTGGCTCTCCAGATTCTTGTTCATGGAGGACACACTGGTCGCAACCACCTTGTCGGCGGTGTCCCAGAGCTCATACTGTCCGCTGATGCTCTTATAAGCTTCTTCGTACGAAAGCTTGTAGGCTTCGGTGAGCGCCTCGACCTCTGCGGCCACATTGTCGATCATGTCCGGAAGAGGACTGATGACCTGCGCCGTGTCGGATGAGGACTGGTTGAACTGGTCGATGAGGTCCCGGGCTTCCTGCACCTGACTTTCGTACTCGGCCAGCGTGCCGTTGCCCTGATCAATGGCCTTGTTGAGGTTCTTGATCTCCTTGTCGCTCTTCCTGATCTCGGTATTGTACCCAGCCATTTCGGCAGCACAGGCGCTGATCTGAGTCTCAAGTTCCCAATACTTCGGGTCTTCGATTCCGCCCCAGAGAGCGTTCTGCTCTTCCACCAGACCATTGTATCTCTCGGTCACGGCAGCAAGCTTGTCCTGTGCGACGGCTCGATCAGCCTCGACCTTCTTGAGCTTCTGCTCGTTGGAGACGATCTCGACCTGTGCGTCGGCCCATGCAGCGAGCTCGTCATTGTAACGCTTCTGCATAGCCTCCATGAGGGCTTTGTCTTTCCAGGCGTCGACGTATTCACGCAGAGCCTCGGTGCCGCCTTCTACAAGGCCAGTCTCCTCGTCGATGTGAGCGTTAAGCTCCGGAAGGATCGCATTAAGCTTGTCAACGGTGAGGTTGTATTCCTTCTGTGATTCAGCGCTGTCGAGCCCCTGAGCCTCCAGCTCTTCGAGCTTGTCGATGTACTGTGAGGCCATGGTGGTCGTGGCCATAGTCTGCTTTTCGGTCTTGCCGTAAGCTTCGGCAGATTCCTTGAAGACGCTGTCCATCTCCCGTGTTGCCTCAGTGAGAGACTTCACGGAGTCGACGCCTTCGTTGTACTTTGAGATAAGCGCAACGATGCCGCCTGTAAGAAGTGCTACCCCTCCGACAACAGCCAGAATCGGCCCGAGTCCGATTGAGCTTACTGTTGCAAAGGCGGCAGTTGCGGCCGTGGCGAGCTTCATTACGGCTGTATATCCTGTGATGCCGACAACAGCTGCGCCGATCACTCCGACAATTGCCGTTCCAGCCTTGATAATCCCCGGATGTTTCTTCAGGAAGTCGTTGGCCTTGGTGAGCAATGTCGTTGCTACGCTCGCTCCGTCACGGAGCGCCGGGTTGAGCTCCTCGCCGATCGTGACCTTGAGCCCGTCCATTGCGGAGTTCATCAGCGTGACCTGGCCACGGTAGTTGTCGAGCTGAATGTTTGCCATTCTCTCGGCCGCTCCGGAGCTATCATTGATCGCAGCTGTGAGGGCGTTGTAATCCTCGGTCGTCGAGTTTAAGATGGCCAGAAGGCCGTTATAACCTCTCTGGCCGGCTATTGTGATGGCGTTGTTGACCTTCTCCGCTTCGGTCATCTGATCGAAGTAAGTGCGCAGCTCTTCGATGGTGGAGCTGAAGCTCTTCATCGTACCGTCTGCCCGGACGGCGGAGTATTCGTATTCGCCAAAGGCATTGCTGGTCAGTGTTACGCCTTCCAGCAGGCCGTTGAAGGTATTCCTTAAGGCTGTGCCGGCTCGGCTTCCCTTGACGCCGCTGTTGGCCATGAGGCCTACTGCTACGGACACATCCTCGACGCTATAGCCGAGTGCGCCTGCGACAGATGCGGCATTCTTGAACGTCTCGCCCATGACGGCCACGCTCGTATTCGAGTTGGTCGCCGCAGCTGCGAGGACATCAGCGAAGCGTGCAGTGTCCTTGGCCGTGAGTCCGAACGCCGTGAGGTTGTCCGTCACGATGTCGGAGACCATAGCCAGATCTTCTCCGGATGCGGCCGCAAGCATCATGACGCCGTTCATGCCGTCCAGCATCTCGCTGGCGCTCCATCCGGCCATGCCCATATAGGTCATAGCCTGGGCGGCTTCGGTCGCCGTGAACTTGGTCGTCGCCCCGAGCTCCTTTGCCTTTTCGGATAATGCGGCCATGTCCTCGGCTCCGGCCCCGGAAAGAGCCTCGACCGTGCTCATGGTCGCTTCAAAGTCAGCAGCTATCTCGGAGCATGCTTTGAACTGTGCATAGATCTCCTTGAGCGCTACGGCGATGCCCGCCGCAGCGATGGCAGCACCTACTGCCTGAATCGCAGACGATCCCTTCGAGCCGAAGTCCTGCGCTCCGGAAGCGGCGTTCTCCTGCTCCTTGCGGAGTTCCTCGATCTTGGCTGCAGCCTTCTCGCTTTCCGCTCCGAGGTTGTTGGTGTCTACGCCGGCTTCTTCGAGCCTGGCCTTGGTGGCGCCGAGCTTGTCGTTCTCGTTCTCCAGCTTCGTTTCAAGGTCCTTGATGCGGTCGCCCAGTTTGAGCTTTTCACGCTCAAGCCCTGAGGTCGAGCCTTCCGTCTCCTTGATCTCCTTCTCGATCAGCTCGTACTGCTTCTTGAGACTGTCGAGCTTCTGAGACGTGGAGTTGATAGCCTGCTGCTGTTTGTTGTAGGAGGCGATGTCGCCCTGAATCTTATTCAGAGCCGATATCTCTTTTTGCGTCGCAGAAATCTGCTGCTGAGCTTTACTGAAGGTGCTGTTATAACTCCCGCCGAGCTGGGCGTTGAGTTTGAATAGCATCTCATACTCTTTGCGATTGGCCATCTATGCCTCCTTTCCTTTTTCTTTTGGTATGAGTGAATTGTGAGCTGTGATCCAGCGGCGCAGCTCTTCAAGCGGCTGGGTAAGCCAGAAGTCTACGGGCGTGTGGTTGACCTGCGATAATACCAGGCATTGCTGCCGGATCCACAGACCGCCGTCTCCGTAGGTGATGCCTATCCCAGTAAAAAAGACCTCGCCGCTCTCCTGATCCTGTTCCAATCACGAAGCGGCAGGTGCTGGAATGCGTCGCTGCTGAGCGGAGTCTTCTTGCCTCCGGGCAGCTCGACGGTTGCGGTGCAAGCCCTCGCTGCCATGCGGATAAGGTAGTCTCCGGAGAACTCCGGAGCAATGAGCGCCTTGCCCATAGCTTCAATCTCATGCTCGATGGCGAGACTGTCTCTTCCGGTGAGCTTTCCCCAGTCAAAGGTCAGCTCGTTGAAAGTGGCCCCGTCATATTCGAAGGGCTTCGCCAGGGTATGTGTATATGTGTCGCCGTAGTTGAGCAGATCTTCGGCCGCCTGATCTTCCGCTGCCTTGAGTTCTTCCTCGTCCACAGCGCTGTTTTCCTTCTTGAGTTCCATGTTTTTCTCCTTTCACTTTGAAAAAAGACGGCCACAGCTGCTAAGCCATGGCCGTCATATTGTGGTCTCTGTCTACTTGCCGAGCGCCTTGCGGACGTCTTCGAGGTAGTCCACGCCATTGATGGTGCAGATGAAATTGAGCGGGTCAATCTCACGAACCACCTGTCCGTCGATGGAAGTCTTCCAGTAACGGACGCTGTAGTCGCCGCTGCCATCAGTCGGAGCAGCAGGGGCAACGGAGCCGCCTCTGTCGACCTTCGGGATGACTACGAAGACGTGCTTAACAGCAACAGTCTTGAGAGTTCCGCTGACGGGATCCTCGTCCTGCTGAGCCGCACGCAGCTCGATGGTGTGACGGCCCGGGGCGGACAGCTTGATGCTGTTCTTGGTAGTAGTACGGAAGTGGAGGGTCATCGTCATTGTGTCGACGTGGCCCTTGATAACCGTCTCCACGTTACCGGCAATGCCGGCGCCGGAGATGGTCTGGGTGAGATGAGTCAGGTCAGGCAGGTCAACGCTGGCCATGCCGAGATGCTCTACACCGTCTTCGAACACTGCGAAGTTGATAACACTCTGGTCCATGTTCTACCTCCTTCTATGCGAACTGCTGAGTGATGTAGTTGACATCATACTCCAGCACGAAGTCGATCTCCTGGGCCGGGGATGCAGGAGTCATGTAGATGTGGAGCTTGAGAATGCCCTGCATGAGAGCAGTGGTCGGATTCTCTGCTTCCAGCATCTCGACTCTTGCGCCGAGCAGATAGCCGGCTCCGGTGAGGCCGTTGAGCCAGATCTGCGCAGAGTCGACGATGGAGTCGACCAGGCGCCTGTTCATCGGCTTGTCGAGCTTCTGCCAGAAGGTCTGGATAAGGCTGTTACCTACCCAGCTGAACATTCTGGCTACAGGGATGATGCTGTCCTTGGGGTCAGTGCTGCCCGGATATGCTCCGGTGTAGTTGCCCCAGGCAATCCAGCCGGAGGACAGGAAGTTGAGAGCGGTCATGATACCGTTGGAGTTAAGAGTGTCGGCCATAGCCTTGCTCATAACTACTTCGGTGCCGCCATCAAGCACAAGACCGTTGATCTTGAGATTCTTGTTGGACGGGCTCTCGTACGGGATGCCCTCGTTGCCGGTGTCGACAGAGCCGATCAGGCCGGCAATCTGCGTAGACATGTAGAATGTCTTGCTGTCGAGCTTGACGAGCGGCCAGCAGACGATCAGATGCTCGTCGGTCAGGCTGTTGCTCGACTTGTAGGTGCCTGCTCCGGAGTAGACCGTAACAGAGCTTGTGTCGATATCGACGATCGCTCTTGCCTCGAAGCTGCCGTTGATGGCTGCTGCCTTGGTCGCCATGGCCAGAGCCAGGGTCGGAGTCTTGGAGTAGCCCGGAGAAACGAGCAGGTCGGGGATGAGGCTGCATTCGCTCATGCAGAGCTCAACAGCTTCGAGCTTGGATGCTACGAGAGTAGCATTGACGCTGGTCGGAGTGACCTTCTTGTACGCAATGTTCAGAGAAGTCTCCGAATAGTGCGTGCTGGTGCTGATCAGCTCGACGATGCAGTATTCGCCGTCGTAGAAGACCGAGTAATCGGTGTCCTTGACGTAGGCGGCACCAGCGCCGCCGGCCACCTTTACGACGAGGTTGGAATCGTCGATGGCGGCGATGGGCAGCTTGGCCTGGTGGTTGACCACATCGATGTCCGCTGCTGCGACCGAGGTGTTGTGGGTTGCCGGGTCGAGCACGTTGCAGAAGATAACGGGGCCTACGCCGAACAGCTTGAACTGGCTGTAGGCGAACTCGCAAAGGTTGTAGCTCGCCCAGTCGTCGCTGTATCCGAACTTCTCAACGAACTCATCCCAGCTGTTGCAGAGGACCGGCCTGTTCAGGGGAGCAGGGCTTGCGGCAGACTGCACCGGGGATGCTCCGATGACGAAGGGAACGCCGCTTGCAGCTACGACAGGGGAGCTGACGCTGGTGTCCTTCTCGGAAACATATACGCCATGTTTCATAGATTTGCCTCCTTACATCTTGGCAAGTTTCCTGTATGCGTTGTACAGGAGATTGCCGGGTGTTTTAACTAACGTGCGGGCCGAGGCGAGCTCGGCGCCCGGGATGATAAGCGAAGCGATGAGCGGATATTTGGCAACGGCGCCTTCAATCTGCTGGAGCACTTCTTTCTTGTCTCCCGCATAGGACGTTCCATACTGGATCACTCCGAGGATGGACGGTCCCAGATACATGCAAAAGCCCTCATCAGGCTGTTTGCGAACAAAGACTTCCTCAGGAGCCTTGTCCTCGATGACCTCTTCGGCCTCTTCGTAAACAAGGACCTCTTCGGGCTCTTTGCGATTCTTGGTTGTGTTTTTACTCATAGACTACCTCTCTTTGCACGGGTGGAAGATTCCATGTCGTTACCATCTCGCCCATAAAGTATGGCGCCGTGTCGTCCGGATAAATGATCGTCTCGACGCCTTCCTCAAGGTTGAGCTCGAAGCGATTGCTTAAGACTACGGTCTTGAGCAGCTCCAGCCGGAACCTTTCCATGAGGTTGAGCAGGTGCAGCGCACCTTCGGACTCATCATCGCAGTAGACGACGAAGATGGAACGGATCGTCGCCCGGGCCATTTCTTTCTGACCGGACGGCTGTTTGTCACTTCCTGTTATGACCTGATGCAGAATGTATGGAGCCTTGAGCTTGGCAGACTTGCTGTCCGGCAAGCGCATCAGGTAGACTTCCGCCGCTCTTTGCGTCGGTGTCGGATTCTCCTTTTGCGCTCTAACAGGAAGGATGAGGTCTGCCACCGTATTCGTTGTAAACTCCTTGAGCACTTCAAGGAGCACGTTCTTGGTCATGCTTTACCTCCCCCAGCCATTCAGCAGCCGTTCGACTTCGTGGTCGATGCGCTGCTCATAAACCTCGACCATGCGCTCTTCCATAGCGTCGAGCACTTCCTCGTTTGAACACATCATCTGAGGAGTTGCAGGGCCGTAGAGCTCTCGCAGCGGGAAACGATCGGCTCCGATGCGCTCGTATATGCCCTTGTGGGTACCCATCTGCGCCGTGAATGCATTCTCAAGGATCTCCCTCGGAGACGAGGTCTTGACCCTTGCGGAGACCAGTCCGCTCTGCGTCGCTTGCGTGTCGAACCTGATCAGCGGAATGACCGTGCCGGCAAAGCCGAACACGACTTCGTACCCGCCTTCGGAGTTCTTCACGAAGTGGTTGATCGTCTTGGTGTTCGCCTGGAATGTAGTCTGGCTGATGGTGTACTCTTTCGTGACAAAGCGCTTGACGTTAGTCCGGCCCGCTGCAGCTGCTCTTGAGAGCGCTGTGCCGACAGCCTTCTTTGCGCCGCCCGGAATACCTGCAAGCAGCTTGCTCACACGATCGTATGATTCTTCTGCTGCATCGACGATGATTCCGCCGTAAAGCTCATGTCTATCACTCATCGAGTTCCTCCAATTCTGCCCGGATCATGCCCATCTCGACAACGGACTGCGCTACGTAGAACTCCCTGTAGAAGGAGCTCTTCGGCGCATCCTGTATCTTGATGCGTGCGCCTTTCTCGGGCTGTTTGCCGCCGAGGTCTTCGAGCGCACAATGGAGGATTGAGGTTACGAGGTATATGCCCTGGCTATGGTCGCCCTGACGGACCGTCGTGGCCTTGTCCTGTTCCTTGAGCCCGGTCAGCACGATCGGAATCTCCTCATAGGTGTCACCGTCATAAATGACGTTGAGATCCCCGGCAAACTCGGAGGTATTGAGAAACACAGCCTTGTTGTCGTTTGCGACCATATCCTTAAAGCTCATTACTCGAAGTCCTCCGCTCCCAGATCGGGCATTTCGTCCTGCTTGGCCTTGATGGCGTTGATGAGCTTCGTCTTGTTCGTGAGGGTCTTGGTGTTGATGCCCATCTCCTTGCACATAGCGATCAGCTGTGCATTGGTCATGGTCTCAAGCTCGATCTCCTCGTCGTCCTCGACATCAGCAACATCTTCTTCGGTTTCGGCAGGCTCGTCTGCTTCGATAGCCTCCGTTTTCTCGGTGGGCTTCGGAACAGCTTCGCCTACGATTACAGCGGCGCCGAGGTCGACAAGGCGTTTTGCCTCGTCGTCCTCGACACAGCATGTATTGCCTTTAAGCACGAGATTCGTGCGGCCATTAGCCCTCAGGCCATAAGCGCCGCTTAAGATTCTTACTGTCTTCATACGATTCTCCTTTCAGCTGCTGCCGATCTTACAGAACGGCGTTGGCAGCATAGATGTACGGGCAGTAGTTCATCGGAACAGCGAGCGGGCGAGCGGTGACGGTCAGCTTGCGGATGTTCTTGTCCTGGTTGACAGAGAACTTCGGAACTCGTCTTCCAGCGTGGGACGTGTAATCTTTGTCACCGAAGTCGATCTGAGTGACCTGGCCATAAACCATGTGGCCGCAGCCGGGAGCGGTGACCATGGCGCCCTTCTCAGGGAAGTAGTTGGTCATGGTGCCGGTACCGTCATCATACTGCTCGTCTGCGCAGATGAGGTTGAGCTTGAAGCCGCCGAAGTTCAGGATGCCCATGAAGGAAATGCCTTGATAGCGGGAGAGCTCTTCTTCGATCTGGCCCACGATGATGCCGGAGTTCTTGTTGAGAAGATCCCTGACTTCCTGGAGCCCGAGAACTGCGTCAGCAGCGTCGGTACCGAGGATGAGATCAGCAGCCTTGAGGCCTCTCTTGTTGAGCATGCGGCACATAGCCTTGACGTCGCCGAAGAAGTCGCCGTTGGTGTCGTCCCACTCGTCGCCTACGGTGTAGGTGTGATCGGAGCTGGAGTCAAAGAACTTGACATAGAGCTGCTGCCCCTGAGTTGCGCCGTCGATGTAGGTCTGGATGGTGCAAGAGTTGTTGATCATCGTCTGGACAGACATCCACTCTTCTCTGCGGGTGATCATGTCGCCGAGCTCGCCCAGATCCTTCTGGGTAATTTTCGCAGCTCTTGCAGCCGGAGTGGATCCGGGCAGGAGTGCTTCTCCGAAGCCTCTCTTCTTCAGATCGTCAACGGAGAGCGGTCTCGAAGGAGCAATGCACGGAGGTGCATACTCGAAGACCTTGTAGCCTTCACGGCCTACCGGGATGTCGCCGACCTCAGTGTCGACGAATGCTGCCATCTTCTGGCTGCCCTTGCTATACTCTACGAGCACCTTGTCGGAGGCGAAGATGTCGCCTTCTCCGGTGGGGAAGTATCTGTCTCTGAAGAAGGAAGGAGCAGGGACGCTCTCTTCGATCAGAGCAAGGAGTGTATAAGTGTCAAAAAAGTTCATCTTTGCACCTCCTGTCTACTGTTCGGCCTTGATGAAGATTCCGCCGTTGCGGAGATCGTTCAGCTCAGCTGCGGTGATGGTGTGACCGGTCTTGACGGTCAGCTTGGCCTTCTTGAAGCTGCCGGTCTTGTAGACCTGGGCAACTACGTCGTTGCTGGTGCCTACTTCGTAGTCATCAGCGAGGATGGCGTAAGCGGTGAGGGTCTCGTTGGTTGCCGGAGTCTCGCCGAGAACAACGAGCTTGCCGTCACCAGCGCTGCCGCTGGAGAAAGCAAGGATCGTGCCCCTCTTGAGGGTCGCAGCGGTACCCAGCTTACGGATGGTCCCAGCCTCCACGATGGGAGTCGGGTCGATATCAGCGAAAAGACCGTCGAAAGTCTGCTCGCCAATCTTCTTGAAAAGATCTGCCATTGTGAATACCTCCTAATTCTTTCCGAGGGCAACCCTTACCTGCGCACGAGCTTTGTCGAGCTTCTCTTCCTCAGTCTGAGGCTCTTTGTCCTCTTCTTCGGAAGCAGGAGCTGCTTCGACGTCAGCTGCGCCGGATTCTTTGGCGTCCTCTTCCATGTTGGCTAAAAAGGTTTTTCCGCTCTTGGCTGCAGCAACAGCCGCACGGTGTGCAAGCTCCGCAGCGGAGCATGCGGTCTCGCCGTACTTCGCCTCGTGTACGAGTTCGACATCGTAGAGAACTGCGATCTCGTCGATGTCTGCCATCCTCGCACGTTCAGCCTGTACGGCACTTTCGATTGCTTTGGCATTGCCGGCAGTCGCTTCGGCTTCGGCCTGCGCAATCAGTTCAGGGTACTGTTCCCTGAGCTCTGCAAGTGTCATATCGTGACCTCCTTCTAAACTGCCGACATTACTCGGCTCTTCTGATATCGTTCCATCCGTCTCGGCGTCCTCTTTTTCCGATTCGGCTGTAACCGTGGGAATGAAGTCCGGGGCGAACATCCCCGGGGCAAGGTGCATTTCCTTGCCGCCTACGAACAGGCTGCGCCCGTCCGCAGAAGCTGCGATCTGCACCGGAGCTTCGTCTTCGATCAGCTCGTCAGCGAAGCCCTTTTCGACAGCTTCCTTGCCGGTCATATAGACCGTCTCGGACATCATGTGCAGGATCTGCGTCTGCGACAGGTTGGTCTTGCGGATGTAGGCAGTGGCCAACGCTCTGTCGTATGCGTCCTGATGCTCTGCGATGTCACGAAGCTCGTCGGCGTTGTATCCTCCGAACATAAAGCCCCAGCACTTGTGGATCATCACCAGGGACGCCGGGTTGACCCTTACGGTGTCGCAGGCGCTCATGATGACTGACGCAGCACTCATGGCCACGCCGTCCACGATGGCAGTGATGTTCTTTCCTGCTCTGGACAGCTCTCTGATTTTGTTGTGAATGACCATACCTACCATGCAGTCGCCTCCGTAGGAGTTGATGCGGAAGGTAATGTTCTTCGCTTTGGATATGCTCTCGAAGTCCTTGAGGAAGTCTTCGAGGATGATGAAGTTCCCCTCGATCGGGTCGCCCCACCAGTCGGTCGGCTGCTGTTCTACGATGTCGCCGTAGAGCTCGATCTCAGCATTGTCTCCATCCATCGCCATGGCGTACACGCCACGGTTGATGTTGAGAGGCGCTGAGAGCCGATTTAAGCCATTTTTATTTTTCGGCATATTTTCTCCCGTCCTTTCGATTATTCTTCGCCAGTCGCCGTTATAACGGCCTTGGCGTCGCTTAAAAGCTCGTTCTCCACCTTGAGTCTTTCGACATTGCTGCGCCAGTCGCCGCCGCCGTTCTCACGGGTCAGCTGCTCGTGGGTCTTGATGCCGTTTGCGACCTGGGTGAGGCCCGCCTCGATTTCCTTCTTCGGATCCAGATGGCCCTGAACAGGTCCGATCCAATCCGCCTTGCACCAGGCTTTTCTGACAGCCGGGTCTCCGAAGAAGCCCGGAGCCTGAATGCGGCCTCTGGCCACAGCCTCCGTGAGCCATATCTCATAGATCGGCTGGCAGAAGTCTGCGACGAACCAGCTCCGGCGCATCTTAATAGCCTCCCAGGCTTCAAGCAGCGCTCCACGGCTGGCGGAGTAGGAGCTGTTGTACGCTTTCACCAACACTTCGTACGGAATCTCTACCGCAGAGCCGATCAGCATGCACAAGGTCTTCATGAAGGCCTCAAAGCCTGCGGTCGGGATGTTCGGGTTTCCGAAGTGGATCGTCTCGCCCGGCTCCAGATGGAATACCGAGCCCGGACCCATTTCATATTCGTTCTGGCTGGTGCTGATGCCTTCCGAATCGTCGGCGTCGCTCGGGACGCCGTACATGTTGCCTTCGCCCACCTCGTTGAAGGGAATGTCGGCAGGATTGCTGTTCGTCTCGATCCATGCCGTGAAGAAGCTCTGGATTAGAGCGGCCGTCAGCTCGCTTTCGGTGTAGCGCCTGATCTGGAGAAGCGGCTCGATGATCTGTGCCAGATATGAAACGCCTCTGTACTGGTCAGGCCTTTCCGAAGCCATGACCTGCAGAATGTTCGGGAGCCCAGTCTTCTTTCCGTAGAGCTCGACACGTTTCCATTCCTTGCTCTCAGAAAGGATCTCGTTCGGGTACCCATTGCAGATGTAGTATGCTGCGATCTTTCCGCCAGCTTCGACCTCCACGCCGTCGTAGATCTTATGACCTGCGCCGGGCTCGTCATCAGGAACGGTGCCTTCGCTGCTGTGCGGATATACCGAGCCGTAATCGCTCGGCGTGCTGATGCGGTCCGCCTCGATGAGGTGGATCCTCAGCGAATACGGATTAAGGTCCGTGGTCTTTTCTCGCTTGATCAGCGCAAAGACGTCTCCGGATGTGAGCCAGCTCATGAGCGCTACGCTCTGCAGCTCTGCAAAGGTATTCAGCCCCAGAGCGTCGCAGTTCATCTTATCGTTCGCCCACAGCTCAAACTCTGCCTTGACCTTGCGCTGCCACTTGTCTGCTGCCTCCTCGGAGATCCCGAGAACGTCCCGGTCAACGGCCGATTTGAGCGTCAGTCCCACACCGACGATCTTTGTTCTGTTCGTTACGATGGCCGATGTCGCCAGCGGCGCCGCCATGTAGAGCATCCTCGCTCTCTGCCTCAAGGTCTTGTTATTGAAATCAATATCCTGCTGCGGCGATCCGCTGTTAGGCGTGAATCCCTTGAGGGCTCGGCGAGTGTGGGAAGCTCCGGCTTCGCTATAGCCTTTGGCCTGTGGTCTGCCTCTCTTAACCAATGCTTATCGCCTCCTTGTTGCCATTAAAAAAGCGGCACCGAAAAGCGAAAGGAGAAAAACTCCATCCGGTGCCGCAGATTGGTAAGCCCGTCAGGGCGATTACCCGTTACCAGTCACGAGGGACGACGCCGAAGGCCTTGCGAGCCTTCTTGCCATTGAGCATGGACTCAAGGGCGTCGACCTCGTTCTCCATATCCGCTATCTCTTTCTTGAGACGGTGGATATCGAACTTCGTGAGAGTCCGGTCGTCAATCGTGTACGACTTGACCCCGCCGCTTACAAGGGCGAGGTAGGCTTCTCTCAACTGAGCAAGCGCCGTCTTTCTGAACTCAAGCCGTGCCTGCAGTTCTGCTTTGTCTGCCATAATACCTGTCCTCTCTACCATTCATCGTAATACCTCTTCTTCGCAGCCTTCTTCTGCTTCGGCTTCGCCTGGGGCGTGGCCGTTACTGTTTCCGGCTTCGATGATCTATTGTTTCTCGCTGCTTTCAGCCTGCGGTCGACCTCGTCGAGGTTGACCGGCAGGGCCTTGAACGCTGCCAGCGCATAGTTGCGGCAGTCGAGCGCTTCGTTTCGCTCGTGCCCCGGGATCTTCTCCCACTGCCAGGGCTGTTTATGGCCTTGCTTATATATCAGCCTTTCGGAGAGCAATCCGGCAAAGTATTTGCTGCCGTAGTCGTCTCTCTTCGGGAAATGGCAGTATTTACTGCCCGGCGTCTGCACGGCCAGGTTGTCCATGATAATCTGCTTGCCGGAATCGACGCCTATCTGGTACTGCCAGCAGGTGCCTATCGCCCGGCCGCTCACCATGATCTTCTGCTTCTTCGGAGCGTCCGTGTATGGCCTGTTCGGGCCCGGCATACCTTTGATGCAGAATACCTTCTTGGAGATTCTCGCTCTCGTATTGAGCCTGACGTCCTGCGTGAAGTGTCCGCCTTCGTCCACGAAGGTCATGGAGATACGCACGCCGGTTCCGTCTGCGAAGCGATATGCATGGTCGAGAACATCGTCCAGCTGCAGCCACACTTCGGGATCGTCCGGCCTCCCCATGATGATGCCTTTTCGGATGCCCCAGGTCTCACCGAAATGCCCGAAGCCTACGACCTCATATTCGAGACGATCGTCCTGAGTATCGACGCCGCAGGTGAGGACCAGCACGCCGTCCGGAAGTTCCACGGGCTGTCCGGCCTCATTCGTGCCGTAGTCCTCTCTTCTGGACATCATGCTGTCTTCGTCCTGAAGGTCGCCACGGTCTTCCCACAGCTCCCCGAAGGATGTGTTGTAGACGACCTGCAGCTTCGTCGTGTTGCCGATCGCCTTGAGATATTCGAGCACGATGCTCTCCCAGCTCGCCCATTGCGAGACGAAAGCATTGAGCCAGAAGCTCCGTGTTCCTTGCTCGTAAGCGTCCGGATTCTCGGCCACCCACTTCGAAGGCTGATGCTTCATCGTGAACTCGGTCGAGATTCCGCCGCACTCCGGGCAGACGTAGTATGTCTCCCGGACCTTGTATGTCTTCCGCCCGGCCACGATGTTCTCGTCATGCTCGTAGCGGATGTCCGCCCACTTTATCTCGTGGTATTCGCCGCAGTGCGGGCATTGTGTCTTCCATCGTTCCATCGTTCCGTCCGCATACGCAGCTTCGATAGCGGATGCGCCTTTGATGGTCGGTGTGGAGACTTCCACCGCCTTGGCGTTGTAGAAGGTCTTCTGTCTGGCCATTGCCAGGCCCCAGGGGTCGCCCTCGGTGCCGGCACTCGTTGCCCAGCGGTCCCGCTCGTCGCCGAACACATATCTGATCGGCTTCGATGCCAGGGCGTGGGCCTCGGTGCTCCCGCACAGCGTCAGTATGCCGCCCGGGTAGGCCTTCTGTGTTATGGTATTTCTACTGTCCCGTCGTGTCGGGTCAGATACTTTCTTTTTCAGCACTGCGCTGTCCCTTATCATCGGAGCGACACGCAGCTTGGAGAACTCTTTCGCATCTCCTACAGTCGGATGGATGAACAGGACGCTGCCGGGATCCACGTCGATGATGTAGCCTATCATGTTCAGCTCCGCCTCGGTCTTGCCGACCTGCGACGCTGCCACCATGACGATGTGCCGGACCCTCGCATCGGTAAATGCGTTCATAACGTCCACCAGATACGGCGTGCGCTCGTTGCGCCAGGCGCCGACCTCTGCCGAAGCTTCAGCTGACAGCCTGCGGAACCTCGCCGCCCACTCGCTGACCTGAAGATCTTCCGGAGCAGAAAAAGATGACATCATAGAGCGGAACAGCTTCATCGTGCTCCGTTCACTCATCGTCATCGTCCTCCTGCTTGGACTCCCACTGCATACGGTCTCTTACCAGCTCCTCGTACTTCTCATTGTCGTAGTTGTAGCCAGCGAGCTCGTTGAGCATCGTGTGGACCTCCTTCCGAAGGACGTCCGATATGGCAGCTGCGTTTCCGCCGCAGGCCGCACAGTTCACGGCAGCTCGGCCGGGCAGGGCCATGACCGCACTGCGGAATGCGAAGATCATCTCTTCCGTGAGCGCCTTCACGTCCTCCGCACGGTGCATCTTGCCCTTGAGCTCCTCAGCCTCCATCTTGGCTATCGAAGCCTTTGCGGCTTTCATCTGCGCCTCCGCCAGGTTCTTCGTGCGCTCGACCTTCTTGTCTTCCTCGTTTTCCTTCGGAGTGGTCTTTGTGGCCAGGTACCGCCGCACCGAATCGACCAGCAGGAACGAGCCGTCCGTCTTCTGGAGCACTCCGTCCTCCGTCAGCTGACGCACACGCCTGCCTGTCAAGTCCAAAACAAGCGCAAGCTCCGAAGTGCCTACGGTAGTCTCGGACGTTATTTTCGTTTTCTCTGCCATTCTTGCACTCCTTTCGCTTGAAATTACCTGAAAGCAGGAACGGAATTGTCCGTTTTTTGCACATGACTATAGTTGCAATTTGGGGTCGGAGAGCCCGCAGCTCTGTTTCCGCCCGTTCCCAGTACCTTTTTCTGCCAAAATTAAATCATCGGAGACAATTTTTCATGGACAGCGTAGTACAATGGGCATTTGCTATTCGGTCAACGTTCTCTTTTTCTCAGGAGGATATGTCTCCGATGAATAGTGATAGCCGGGGCTCTTGGTATGGAGCCCCGGGGATATCTAATACTCTTTGCCGAACCTTGAACGGTTCATTGTCTTTTCCCAGTCACGGTACTTGTCCCTTTCGACTATATCTCGGACGCAGTTTTTGCCGCATCTCTTTTTGTTGGCGGGACAGATGCAGACTGTTTTCCCGTTGCGGTAGTCTATAAAGACTGCTATGAGTTCCACGGTCTTAATCTGTCTCACCTCCTTTGATGACGTTCAGACCCGTGACAGGATCTCTGCTCGGCTGTAGGTGTGTCCTTGGGCCATCATGTTGATGAACTCTTCCTTGGAGAAGTCCGACAGGCGGAATATCTCCTCAGGCCTCATGCCGAGCTGACGGCCGATCTCTTTGACATCCTTGCCCTCATCGAGCAGGCTCTTGACGATCGCCTTCATCGGCTCCAGGAGATGGGTGCCCCTTGCACGGTTATGCGTGATCGTCCCGTACATATCCTCGCTGCGGTCTCCGTGGTGATCCACAATGACCACAGGCACCTTGCCGCCGAGCTTCGACAGCAAAGGTTCACGGCCTGCCACCGTCCAGCGGTGGAAACCGTCGATGATCGTATAGTCCGGTCTGCATACTATCGGCAGGGTCCATCCGTTCGTGAGGATGGACTGCACCAGCAGCTTTAAGTTTTCCTCCGAGACCTTGTTGGGGTTGTAGTCATTCGCCCGGAGCATGTTCCGGTCGACCCATTGCAGGGACGAAAGCGGAGCGAACAGATTGACATCAGCCATTTGCCTCGCCTCCTTCCTTGCGGAACTGCTTCGCATATTCCGCATACGAGCCGTAGACGTTCTGAAAGACCGCACGCAGGGTGCGCATCTTCGGGTCTCCGGCGATCAGCGCATCATGCATCTTCTTGTAGTCGGCCGGCCTTGCCATGCCGTCTATCTTCGTGAAGGCTCTGATGTATTGCTTGGCCACACGCTGGGTAGTGGAGTTCGTGAAGTGGCGGTTGAAGTCCTCGAAGAGCATCTTTCGGACGAGCTCCTTGTAGTCCTTGTTGTCGTCCTTCTCGTTTTTGCGCCTTGTTTTGGAGCTGCGCTTGTACCATTCCGTGTCCCAGTAGAGAAGGGTCAGGTATGCGTTAGGCTCCCGGCGCTCGATGCGCTGCCACAGGTCGGGGTCGGTCTCGGCCACATGCTTGAGGCCCCGGAGACTGTCGCAGGCGAAGAAGTTGGATATACGTAGGGCGTGGCGATTCTCGCCAGCCTGGTAGATCCACATATATGCTTCTGGAATGTCGAGCTTGCGGTCTCTGATGTAGAGCCACACGTCGCTGTCTTTCCAGTCGTATATCGGATATATTGTGTTTGTGCCGGTTATTCCCTGAAAGCCGAGGTTGAGCGTGCTCATATACTGGAGCCGCTGCACGGACTCTGCAGCTCGGACTCCGGTCATCATAATGCCGTCCTTCGTGACTCTCGGAAGGAAGTTCTGATAGTTCACGCTGCCGACCTTGGTCATGTACGGGCTGGACATGATGGCAAAGGCCGGGGGCTTGCGCACCCACACGTCCTCTTTGCCGGGCTCCCATGTGATCCAGCTCTCATCGTTCGTAAGCATGTTGAAACAGGAGACCTGCTTTAAGGGCAGACAATACCAGTCGAACTTCGCTCCGGCCATCAGGAACTTTTTGCGCCAGTATTTCATGGCGTCGATAGAGCAGTCGTAGATGGCTTCTTCGTCGATGAAGACGCAGGTCAGCTGTGTGGGGTCTATCTCTCCGGTCTGGATCAGCTGATAGACGATGTCGGCCATGCAGATGGAGTCTTTACCGCCGGACAGGCTCATGTAGACTTTAACTCCATTCGAGAACACGTTCTTGACCCGGATTCTTGCTGCGTCGACACAGCTCATCGAGCCTTTTGCTCTCTTCACAGCCATATCTTCTCACCACACTTCGAACAGATGACATATCGGCCAACGGGCTGGGTTTCTTCCGGCTCGACCTCAGCTTCGGGCGCTTCGTCCGGCTGCGCCGCCCTGGCTTCTTCCTCTTTGCGGTATGTCTCGGCCGCACTCGCTATCTGCTCCTTCTTCTCTTCGGTGATCAGTCCGTAAGACGACATCATCTCGTCAATCTCCCCGGCGTTTGCCGTAAGAGAGCGGAGCAGCTCGTCGTCGAAGCCCGGAACGTCGAGATCGTCTCCGAGCTCTGCGATGAACTCATCGAATACTCTCATATCATCCACGCCCAGGTCGAATATCCTGTTATCGGCCAGCATGAGCTTCTTTTTCTCTTTCTCGGTCAGGCCTTTGATGACGTAGCAGTCAGCCTCTGTGCGCCCCATCGAGAGCAGGGTCTCGTAAAGACCGTTTCCGGCAAGGATGACATTGTTCTCGTCACAGACGATCGGCCGGATCTGGCCGAACATCTCCACGGAGCGCCTGAACTCCACCAGCTGCTTGTCTGTATGCATGCGGCAGTTCTTTTCCGGGCGCTTGAGGTCAGCCAGCTTTTTGACTACGGTCTTCATAGCTGCACCGCCTTCCTCTTTTCACGCAGATTCCACAGAATCGCAAAAAGAATGCCGCCCGCCACGAAGTAGATGCGCACCGACGCCATAAGCGTCCACATGCCCATCACGCCGAGCGGGATGAGGAACTGCCAGCCGAAGATCAATCCGAAGTTGACCGCAAGGCCGAGCTTCTTGCCGAATGCGATATAAATGCTATACATGGAGCTGGACAGGGTCGATGTTCCGATAATGGTGATCAGGATGGCCTTGACCATATTCAGTAGCGGTGTGAACTGCGCCCACGCAAGCAGGAAGATAATTGCCATATAAACGCCGAAGAACACGCCGCCGAGCGTAAAGGCCAGCTTCGTGTTGATCTTCTGTGTTCCGTCCTCATTTCCGTCGTTGTAGTCGAGGATCCGGAAGAAGTACGGATATGTGAACGGCCCCGGAAGCAGCAATATTGCCTTCCAGATTCCAGTCCGCATATTCTCCGCCTCAAGTCCGAGCCCTATCATGTTGAAGTGTCCCCACGAGTGAGCGACAGCTGCAATCGTCACAGCTGCAGCCAGCACATAGACGATGATCCAGCCGAAGCCGTCGGTCAGGACGTTTCGGATCATGCCGAACTTGAGCAGGATGATCAGGAAGAATGCCGCCAGAAAGTAAGCGACGGCCATACCGCCTTTTTCTCCAATAACGGTATCTGCGAACACCGTCTGCATGCCGTTCATCGAGAGCCATGCCTGGAATACACACATGATGCCGCATATCCACATCATGGCCTTTGACCTGAATACTTCACGCACCTTCGGAATCTTCAGAGCAACGAGCCCGAAGACGATGCATGCGAGCGTGTTGCCGAGTACCCAGATCAGGGATGGGACGATCCCGTATGTCTGCGTCATGGCAACGCCGTTCATAAGACTGCCAATGCCCGCCCATGTCGCTGCTATTGATAGCGAATAGTAAAGCAATGGGTGAGCCTTGAACTTTGCGGTGAGTGATTTCATTTTGTTTCCTCCTTTACGAAATCGGTGCTATTAGATAGCGAATAGTAAAGGAGCGGCACAAATAAAAAGAGCACCCCGGACAGGCTGAGCGAAAGCCTTTTGTGGGTGCTCTTTTCAGTTAAGATTTCACGCTACAAGGATAGCACATCCTGTAATGACAGGTCAATGACAGCTTTTTGACATCTTATTCCGTGCCGCCACAAGGCGTGATCTCTATCTCGGTGCGTGGATGCTGCTTATCATATAAGACCCGGGAGCCGTCCATCGAGACTACGACGGCGCAGTTGTCATCTGCAAGCACGCCGTACTTCACGAGGATGTCCAGCGTAGCTTCCAAAAGGTTGACCAGGTCGACACGGCGGTGCGTCTTCATGTAATACTCGCACCGCACGTTTACCGCCTCTCTGATCGGCTCCTGCGGCCTCTTGACGTACCATCCGGCGGCACTCTCGAAGAGCTTGTACTCCTCGGACGGAGCCACGAAGCTCCGCCCGGTCCTTTTGTTCGTAAGTATGCGCTGCGAGTTCTTTTTCGTCTTTGGATCCAGGGGAATGGTTATGTGCATATCATTCCTCCAGATAGTTCCGGCCAAATACCTTCACGAAGTCATCGGTCGTCCAGTGTTGCTCGTACATGGCCTTGCGCTGGCCATACTGCCTGATCGTCTGCATGGTCTTGGCGTTCTTGTGCGCAGCAAAGGGCCCGTTCCTGTGGCACTTTTCTCCGCACAGATAGACCACAAGGCCGTACTTCTCGGACAAGTCTCTGTTCGGTCCGCCGAATATGTGATGCCGCTCCAGGCGGTCTTGACTTCCGTTTGCGCCGCACAGCCAGCAGCGCCTCATCTCATCGCTCATTTCAATTCCTTTCTGCGCTTTCGTGCCTTTGTCCTGAGGTCAGCTATAAGGATGGCCGTCTCGTTGAGCTCCGGATCAGATGTTCGAAGGCCGCTCCTGTTCAACTCAAGATTGATGTCGTTTGTGATCAGCCGCAGGTTGCTCAGCTCGACGTTATGTTTGTCGCCGTCGAGGAAGGTCAGCATGCCGCCCTCCGGCAGAGGACCATTTGCTTCCTCCCAGCGCAGGATGTGCTCCTGCCTCCAGTCCCTGCAGCCTTCGCCGATCTTCCGCCACAGATAGCCGTCGCACTTTTCGAGCACAGTGCCGATCGGCAGCTTGTTCGCCGGAGTATGGCCTTTCTTGAACTGCGTAGCCACGGCGTTCGGGTGCATCGGCATTCCCTTTTTGCCCTTGTTCGGCGGTATGTCGCCCTTTTTGAATCTGGTATCGATTCCGGAAGTGTAGCTGTGGTTTTTGTAATAAGCCCTCAGCTGCTTGTATGTGTAGCTCGTGCCAAAAGCCTCATTCAGCCTCACGGCCATATCAGCCGGGCTGACGCCCTTATAGTGCTCCTGGATGTAATCGCCGACTTCCTGCGGATACTTCTTGCTCGGATGGCCCTTCGGAAGACCATGTCTCGTTCCGCTCCTGATATTCCTGTTCTTCTTGTAGCTTCTGACCATGCCCTCCGTCATACAGATACCGAAGCGGTCTTTGACCGCCTCGGATATCTCTCTTGCTGTATGGCCGGGGACGAACTCCCGCAGGAACTCGTGCAGCTCCGACGGATAGCGCCTGCTCATGACTTCGCCTCCAGCATGGCTGGAACAGGTGCCAGATAGTCAGGCTTCATCTGCTTGCCGTAGCCATACTCGTTGAGGTGCTCCATCGTACGGAGCGCAACCTCGGCATTATGTACTATCACTTCTGCGACCTTCGTCACAGCTCCGGCTCTCTTGATCTCCCTCTCCAGCTGCTCGTCCGTGAGGTCGTCATCCTGGATCCGCTCGATGGACTCGAAGAGCGCATTGTTGAGATCGGATAGAGTGTTATTCATTTTTCTCCTTTCTATGCCGGCGCCATTCCCGGCGCCGTATCGCCTTACCCAGCAGGTAAGCTACCTGCAGGGCGTAGCTCTGCTGACCATATCCGGCCTTACGCTTCTGTCTCTGGTACTTCTTCATTGGGCTTTTCTCCGAGCTCCCACTTCGTGAGGATCTCCGCACCGATCTTGGCCAGCTCCGGCAGCATTGTCTTCTGCTGCGCCTTGATTTGAGCCTGTTCCCTGATGAGCTTGCGAATCTGCTTTGCATGCATCTTTTTTTTCTGCGCCCACTTGAGCCTGTTCTCGACGCCCCGGCGTTTATTGACCAGCTCACGCATGGCGTCGTCGATCGTCAGGATGTGATAATTCTTTCCGCAGTGCGGGCAGGTCATATACTGCACTTCGTACTCGCCCTCGTTCAGCTTCTTGATGATCTCCGTGGAGAACTCGAAGTCCTGATTGCATTTCACACACTTATAGGTTGCCATCGTCATATTCCTCCCAAAATGCTTCCTTTGCGGCATCGTGCGCCATGACGCAGGCGCACACCATTACCGCTATGGCACCGAACACGGCGCCGATTATAAATACGGCCAGGTATTTCATACGACCTCCTTTTCTGCCAGATGATCAAGCCATGAGTCGCACCACTCAGCTGCAGCGCAGCTCGTGCAATGCTCCCATACAGGCTCGACACAGTGCCATCCCAGTTTGACAAGTGCGATCCTGTCTTCTTCGTCGTACCAGTCCATCTCTGTTTTGCCGGGCTTGTAGTATTTGTCGAGCTCCGGAACACGATGGGCCAGTATGTCAATGAAGCTCTCATCCTCGCAAGACTCGGTGTGGATGGCCAGTTGCTTCGCCTTACCAACCGTATCAGCGAAGACAACGGTTGAATAGCCGTAGTAGTTATCCTTACCCTGCACATGCCATGCTTTCATTCAACACCTCCTCCGGCACTAATGCCTTCTTGCGCTTCCCAGAGAATAAAGACTCTCCGTTGTAGATCCATCTGTAGCCCCGAGGGGCGGTCATGGCTCCGGGAAGGAGCCGCCAGCCCTCGGGGATATGGTTTAATACTCTCGTTTCCATCTTGGCCTCCTGTCGTTTTCAACGAGGCTGATTGAGCTGAGACCAGATTTGACCGTAAAGCCATAGCGGTTCCAGATGTGAAGCAAGCGGCTCGGATGGTCGCAATCAATTCTGAAATGCGAGCCTTCAAGCACAATGTCATCGCAACAGTCGCCAAAGCCAATCTTGTTCCCGTCTTTCTTGACAGCGACAAAGTCCATAATGGCCCATCCGCTCTCATGCTTCCGCCCGGAAGGGAGAATATAAACTCCATAGACATCTGTTATATCTTCTTTCCAGTCCCTCTTGGGAATAGCCTTGAACTCTTCTCTTGTCATGCTTGCCTCCATTCCACGCCGATATAATCGAGCACCCGGCCCCAGCCGTACTCTTCGCCGTTCTCGTCGGTGCAGCACCGGAGCATCCAGTATTCCCACTCCTTAGGGTTTCTCTCGTAGAGACGATCGAAACGGTGCGGGCGCTTTTCGAGCTGAATGCCGAAGCCGCACATCTGACAGCCGGTGCGCTGCGCCTTGGTGGTCATCAGTAGCCCGTCCTCGCCCCGGATGATCTCGCCGTAGATCTCCGGCACATGCACGTTCATGTCGAGCGCCAGCTGCAGCAGATCGTCCCGGTTGAAGTAGTTGAACGGGCAGCTCCGGGCCGTGTTCTTGCCGACGTAGTTGCAGCCATGCTGCCGGAGCCCGTATTGCCTGCGTCCGCCCTCGCTCTGCATCAGCCCCAGGAACGGCCAGATGTTGTGCTCTTCCTGGTACTGCTGAATGGGCAGCTCCTTCAGATACACACAGCACTTGTCCGACACCTTGAACGGCGCCACCTTGCAGTCGATATCCGGGCGGAACTCTGCATAGTGTCCGCCGAACAGTTTGATGTAAGTCTCCGGGAGCTTGAACTTCTCGTTCTTTCCGAAGCGGCCCCAGGCGCCTTCCTCTCCGGTCATATAGGCCTTGACGATCGGCGACGTATCGCCGGGCGTGCATAGCCTCTCGATCTTCGATGCATTCAGCTTCGACAGGACCGGAAAGCCAAAATCTTGAAGCACCTTCTGCTTCGACATCAGCGGCGGTACACGGATGACACCCATCTCTTTGTGCACCGCCTGTATGCTCTGATCTTCAAGACTGCTGACGGAGATGCCGTCGATATAATCTCCGAGCGTGTCCCGGACAAAGGTCAGGAGCGTGATGCTGTCCAGCCCGCCGACCGATACCGCAGGCGTCTTGCCATTCTGTGCACATATCTTCTCCCAGTCCCGCACACGGTCACGAGCGATAGACACCTTCATGGAATACGGCAGGCTCATGTACAGGTCGTTATTCTCCAGCCGACGGCGTCTTTCTTCTGCTGTTTCCTTAAGCATGGCCTACATCTCCTTCAGGACGATCGCACTCGGGAGAGGACAGTCTCTATAGAAAGGCTCTGAACTTTTCGGGTAATCAGAAGCGCCTCTGGTGCACTTATGCTTTTTCCAGCTGTAGAAGCCGCAGTCTCCGCAAAGTTCGATTGCCTTTGCGGGCTTCCTTTCGTTGATGCACTTAAGAATCTTTACCGCATCCTTGACGGCTGCTATGTGAGCGGGGCCGTGTACGTGTCTCTCCATCTGGAACACGGCGTCTTCGAGTCTTTTAATCAGTTCGTCCATATCAGCGCCTCCCTACAGCTTCTCGACATGCTCGACATTTTCAAGCGGAATGCAGAATGACCCCTGCGGTTCCCATTGGCCAGCTTTCCATACCGCTATGAAATCTTCCAGCGAATCATAAAGACATATCCCTGCTTCGACCTCAGTCTCATAAACCGTTCGCATGACAGCATCGTCCTGATCGTCGGACCAATCGTAGAGATGATAGTTCTTCGGATCATAGTCCCACTTTGATAAGCGCAGCCTCAGTCCGTCAATAGGCCAGCCGGTATCATGCACTATGCCTTGCACTAAAACATATCCTTTGCTCATCTTCCCCTCCTGTGGTTATTTGCATTCGGGCAGGTAGCGAAGTGGCTGATGTAGCCGGTCTCATCGCCGTTCGGGCCAATGACCGCCGGCAGCACTTCACCGTTTCGTGTGACCACTCTATCCGGAGCGCCGAGCTCATAGGTAAAGCGCACGGGCTCGGCATTGCAGGGAATCGACTTTCCTCGCAGGCTGGTGATGAATATGATCTCAGCGCCGCAGCTCTTACATTTCGACATCTTCTTCTCCTTTCGGGGTATCGCCTACACTGATGGCCAGCTGGGGCATCTTCATGATCTTGGATATCCTGTTCACGAAGTCCTCAAGCAGCTTGATCAGCTGCTTGGCCTTGTCCTCCGGAAGGTCAACAGTGAAGCTTGTTTCAAACGTAATTCTCATGTTATTTCCTCTTGATACCATCTATGCCGAAGATCAGAGCGGCGATTCGCTCGCAGGCCGTGTCGACGTCTCTGTACACCGTGCGCTCGGTCACATATTCGTCAGCAGCGATCTCCTCGACGCTCTTTGGCTCTTCGCTGAGATACAGGTAGTAGATGATGCGCCAACGGCGCTCATCTTCCTCTTTTCCGGTCATGTGGCAGTAAGCCTGATACAGCCCGGTCATGGCCTCGATATGCTCCAGCATAATGGCCGTACGAGTGACGGACCGCTTTATGCTCTCCACGAACATGGAGCCTTCGCCTGGCTTCATCAGATCGGCCATTATCTGCTCCGGGGTCTCGTACTCTTCCTCGATCTCGTACACGGCATTGTCCACATGCGCCTTGAACATCCGGTAGTTGCGCAGCAGAAGCTTTGTGTTGTGGAGGCGGCGGTCGACAAGCTCTCGCTTGTCGGCTTGCCGCTCCTTCTCCATAGTCTTGAGCGCAACTTCGGCTCCGGTCTTAGCCGCTAACTCGATCAGTTCCTGTAACTCTTTCATTGGGGTCTCCTTAATCTTTTACCTCCGGCAGTTTATCGAAGAGGGGATGTGTGCCGCTTCTTAATGCCTCCTCTTCGTCTGACAGCTGGTAGCCCAGCTGCTCAAGCACTTCGTAGATGCTGTCCAACGACGCCTTGAGCTTATGGATGAAGTAGTAGCCCTTTGCTTCGATGGGCTGGTAGATCCATTTCTTTTCAACGAACGTTGTCGGCTGATCGAGTGCTGCATAGATCATCTTGAATACGCCAAGCGCCGGAGCCTTGAGCAGCTTATCCTTGATGTCGTCCATCGGCAGCTCCTCGTATTCGGTCTCTTCATCCACGTCGAGATGGAATAGGGCTGCGAAGGTTTCGACATCGATGTCGAAACCTTCGCAGCCCT
>Ga0265298_10000670_pt1 | contig 50047 bp, 35 predicted proteins | sample AusTroGonzalo_MG_3_FD_193486 | JGI IMG/M metagenome (GOLD analysis project Ga0265298, IMG submission 193486) | Bovine rumen microbial communities from tropical cattle in Woodstock, Queensland, Australia - Gonzalo_01 | ecosystem: Host-associated > Mammals > Digestive system > Stomach > Rumen ...
TGGCAGAGAATGTAACACCAGTAGTCCTCGCAATTGATGGATTCGCAGAGAGAGAAGTAATGATGGTTGACTACAAGTTCGATCAGGCTACAGACCGTGAAGGACAGATCGCAGGTATCCCCCGTGGCGGCAGAGTGACCATCCGTGTAAAGGCACTGAATGACGGTAACAACGAGCTGATCGCCTGGATGCTCGATCCCACAAGTCCGAAGGACGTCTCAGTGAAGTTCGTGAACACCGTCGACGGTGCAGCCATGAAGGAGCTGAAGGGTACTAACTGCTATTGCATCAACTACGTCGAAAAGTGGGAAGACGGCCAGCAGCACTTCGAGGAAATCGAAATCGTATGCCAGAAACTCGAAAACGGTCCTGTCGCTTACGACAATCCCTGGAAATAACTGCTTCTTCGATGCGCAGCATCAAGTAATTCCAAAATTTTCCGCATATTACCACAATATGCGGATTTTTTTGTCCTTCCTCTCTTGAAGAAACACTGAAAGAAAACGCCCTATCACCGCAAAGGTCATTACATCGTGAAAGGGAAGAAAGCGATGAAGTAGAAATAAAAACTAAAAAAACAAAAAATTATTTGGCGGTTTAAGAAATAATTCCTACCTTTGCCCCATGTAAGTGCTTTTTGGCATAAATTTAGTTAAGAATGACTACATCGTTAAATAATTAAAAACAAAAGATTATGAAGACTATTAAGTTTTTCGCAGCAGCACTGCTGTTGTTCGCCTTTACGGCAAATGTGAATGCTCAGCGTACGCTTGACAAGAAGCAAATTAAGATTGCCGAAAAGACGGCCAAAGAGCATGAGAAAGAAGGATGGAAAGTGAAGCCGGGCACCCCGCCCCTGGTTGAACAGGAGAAGATGGCGTTGAGCTATCAGCTTGACATCGCTAACTGGCAGATTGGATCGGCCAGCAGCATAGGCACCGTCTACGATGCAGCATTGGTGTCCGCACTTGCTATCGCCAAGGCTAATCTGGCATCCAACATTCAGACTCAGTTGTCTGCAAAGATGGTTGTAGATGTAGGTAACTCTCAGACAGGTGTAGACGAAGCTAATTCGAAGGCTGAGGCTGCCATGAAGTCACAGGCTATCACCGTCAATCAAACGCTCTCCAACCCTGACATCATCTACCAGGCCTATCTGACACGCCCCAACGGCAGCATTGAGGTGACTGTGCAGATTGCCGTTTCAAAACGTAAGTTAGACAAGCTGGTTGACGACATCTTCCAGAACGCGAAGTAAGATGACAGCTCGTTTATTGGTACTACTTGCCGCCTTCTTGGCACTGCCAGCCAGTGCCAAGAAGGAAGGGCGAGTGGCTAATGTTTCGGGGACGTATATGATAGAGATTCCATCATACATGTCACTCGACCAGGCAAAACATGAAGCGCTGGTAAAAGCACAGAACCAGGCTATTGAAAATGAGTTTGGCTCAACAAATACCAATTATACCATCTCCTGGATTGATAATAATAGTAATCGTTCTGATGTCAACATTCATTCCTTCAATCAAGGCGTGGTAAGGGGCGTCTGGCTGGGCGACGAAGCCGAACCCATATTTAAACAGATCATCCAAGACGGGAAGAACTGGCTGGAAGTGAAGGTGAAAGGAAAGGTGAGAGAGCTCATCACTGCCGGAATAGAGTTTGAGGCCCAACCACTTTGCATCGAGCCGAGAAAGGACCGCGCGACGACGGAATTCAAGAATGGTCAGGACTTGTTCCTATACTTCCGTTCACCAGCAGACGGATATCTCACCGTGTTTCTTTTTGACAACACATCCAATGAGGTCTTTACGATGCTACCTTATCAGAGCAGCAGTTTAGGACATTACCGCATCAACCACGACGAAGATTACTTCCTGTTTGCGCCTTCCAAGGCCAAACCGGACGACGGTACAGTAGACGAACTTGTCATTACTTCTACAGAGGGGAAAACAGAGGAATTCAATTACATCTATGTCATTTTCTCCCCCAATGCTTTCTACAAAGTCAATTCGACCAAGGATCAGCAGAAAATCTCAGATGAACTGGTCCTGCCGAGTTCGCTCCCATACAAGGACTTCAACAAATGGCTGATTAAATATCAGCAGAAGGACGAGGATATGCAAGTCATGCGCATACCCATACATATTACTAACAAATAAAGAACAATCAACATGAAAAAATTTCTGTTCTCTCTGTTCATATTACAATTATTCGCAGGTAAAATTTCTGCGCAGGTCAATATGAATCTCAGTCTCGATGACTTCAACAACTCCATTCAAAGTGAGCAAAAAAAATTCACAGACGAGCAGATCAAAGAGTATACAGAATTCCGTGACAAGATCAATGCGGAATACGCTGATTTCATGGAGAAGCTCTGGAAGGAATACCCTATCGAGGAAGGTGAGAAGAAACCTATCGAAAAACAGATAGAGCCTATCGAGTACGACGAGAAAAATGATGAGCGGTATCTGCAAGAACAAAAGCGATTGGAGGAGGAAAAGCGTCTTGCCGAAGAGAAAAAGCAGCAGGAGGAACAGCAGAAGCAGTTAGCTGAGGAAAAGCAGAAGCAGGAAGAACAGCAGAAGCAACTGGCTGAGGAGAAACAGAAGCAGGAAGAACAGCAGAAGCAGTTAGCAGAAGAAAAGCAGAAACAGGAAGATCAGCAGAAGCAACTGGCTGAGGAAAAGCAAAAGCAGGAAGAACAACAGAAGCAATTAGCTGAAGAAAAACAGAAGCAAGAGCAGCAGCAGAAACAGTTAGCTGAGGAAAAGCAGAAGCAGGAAGAACAGCAAAAGCAGTTAGCTGAGGAAAAGCAGAAGCAGGAAGAACAGCAGAAGCAGTTAGCTGAGGAAAAACAGAAGCAGGATGAACAGCAGAAGCAGTTAGCTGAGGAAAAGCAGAAGCAAGAGCAGCAGCAGAAAGAGCTGGCTGAGGAAAAGCAGAAGCAGGATGAACAGCAGAAGCAGTTAGCTGAGGAAAAGCAGAAACAGGAACAGCAGCAAAAAGAGCTGGCTGAGGAAAAGCAGAAGCAGGAGCAGCAGCAGAAAGAGTTGGCTGAGGAAAAGCAGAAGCAGGAACTGCAGCAGAAAGAACTGGCTGAGGAAAAGCAGAAGCAGGAGCAACAGCAGAAACAGTTAGCTGAGGAAAAACAGAAGCAGGAGCAACAGCAGAAACAGTTAGCTGAGGAAAAACAGAAGCAGGAGCAGCAGCAGAAACAGTTAGCTGAGGAAAGGCAGAAGCAGGAACAGCAGCAGAAACAGCTGGCTGAGGAAAAGCAGAAGCAAGAGCAGCAGCAGAAGCAGTTAGCTGAGGAAAAGCAGAAGCAAGAGCAGCAGCAGAAGCAGCTGGCTGAAGAAAAGCAGAAACAGGATGAACAGCAGAAACAGTTAGCTGAGGAGAAGCAGAAGCAGGAGCAGCAGCAAAAACAGCTGGCTGAGGAGAAACAGAAACAAGAACAGCAGCAGAAGCAACTGGCTGAGGAAAAGTTGAAGCAGGATGAGCAGCAGAAGCAGTTGGCTGAGGAGAAACAGAAGCAGGATGAGCAGCAGAAGCAGCTGGCCGAATTGAAACAGCAGCAGGAGCAGGAGAAACAACGTCTGGCTGAAGAAAGGAAGAAGTTGGAGGAACAACAGCAACAGTTGGCCGCACAGATACGTCAGCAAGAAGAGCAACAGAAACTTCTGGAAGATCAGCAGAAACAAGACGAACTGAAGAAACTGCTCGAGGAAAAGAAGAAAAAGGAGGAAGAACAGCAGCAGTTAGCTGAGAAAGCAAAGCTGCAGCAAGAGCAGGAGAATCGCCTCGCTGAGAAGCAAAAGCAGCAACAGGAACAGGAACGTGCCTTGGCCGAAAAGCAGAAACAGCAACAGGAATTGGAGCGTGCCCTGGCCGATAAGCAGAAACAGCAACAGGAACAGGAACGCGCCCTCGCTGATAGGCAGAAACAGCAACAGGAACAGGAACTTGCCCTCGCTGATAAGCAGAAGCAGCAACAAGAGCAGGAGCGTATCCTTGCCGAGAATCAGAAGCAGCAACAAGAGCAGGAGCGTGCCCTCGCTGAACAGCAGAAGAAACAACAGGAACAGGAACAGCTCTTAGCTGAACAACAGAAGAAACAACAAGAACAGGAGCGTATCCTTGCCGAGAATCAGAAGAAACAACAAGAACAGGAGCGTATCCTTGCCGAGAATCAGAAGAAACAGCAGGATCAGGAACGTGCCCTTGCTGAAAATCAGAAGAAACAGCAAGAACAGGAGCGTGCCCTTGCTGAGCAGCAGAAGCAGCAACAGGAGAAAGAACGTGCTTTCGCCGAGCAGCAGAAGCAGCAGCAGGAGAAAGAGCGTGCTTTCGCCGAACAGCAGAAGCAGCAGCAAGAGAAAGAGCGTGCTTTCGCCGAGCTCCAGAAGCAGCAGCAAGAGAAGGAGCGTGCTTTCGCTGAGCAGCAGAAGCAGCAACAGGAGAAAGAGCGCGCCCTCGCAGAACAGCTGAAGAAACAGCAGGAACAGGAACAGCTCCTGGCTGATAAGCAGAAACAGCAGCAGGAGAAAGAACGCTCTCTCGCTGAACAGCAGAAGAAGCAACAGGAACAAGAGCGTCTCTTCGCCGAGAACCAGAAACAACAGCAGGAGCAGCAACGCCAGTTGGCTGAGCAAAAGCAGAAACAACAGGAGCAGGAACAGCTCTTAGCCGAGAAACAGAAACAGCAGGAAGAACTGCAGCGCAAGTTGGAAGAGCAGCAAAAGCAGCAGCAGGAACTGCAACAGAAGCTGGAACAGCTTCAGAAGCAGCAGAAAGAACAGGAGAACCAACTCGCTGAGAAGAAAAAGCAACAGGAAGAGCAAGAGCGTCTTTTAGCAGAACAGAAGAAGAAGCAGGAAGAGAAGGAACGTCAGCTGGCCGAGCAGAAGAAGAAACTTGAGGAGGAGCGTTCGAAACCCCTCGAGGCTGTGGTCGTACCTATCAAGGAAGACAAGAAAGAGCAACCCAAGCCCCCTGTGCCCATTCCTGAGAACGACAAAGTCCTCGCCACCAACAGCTTTGAGTACTACGGCACACCGATGGGTGTGAGATGGGGTAACATCAAGCAGTTCAAGCTCAAAGGTACTACACCAAAGGACTTTGCAAACGGCTACCGCGAACTTTCGAAGAGTGAATACAGCAACCTGGTTCACGACTGTCTGAAGTTGCGCGATGACTATGAGCTCTGCGACTGGGCCTATTACAAGATGCTTCAGACTCTCTCTGAGGAAGCATGCGGCAAAGGCACCAACGAAGCAGTGTTCCTGCAGGGATACATCTTCAACCAGTCCGGCTACCAGATGCGTTTTGCCAAGGAGGCTGGCACCAACAAGTTGCATCTGTTGACCCGAATCAACGGCACGCCCTATAACTGTGGCCGCACATCCGTCGACGGCAAGATCTTCTGTGTCATGGACGGCTCAAAGCTAAATAACATGGAGATCTGTGAGTCCTCGTTCAAGGAGGAACAGGAGATGAGCCTCGCTGTGAACAAGCTGCCCAAGCTGAAGAATGACCCGTCAGACAACCGTAAAGTTATCTCACGTTTCGTCTCGGTAGAAGCCCAGACGAGTGTCAATAAGAACATGCTCAAGTTCTTCAGCGACTATCCCTCATCCTATGACGGCAACGACATGATGTCACGCTGGGCATACTACGCCAACACGCCCATTACGCCAGAAGTCAAGGAAAAGGTCTATCCGCAATTGGAACAATACGTCAAGGGCGTGTCGAAGCTCGCTGGTGCCAACAAGTTGCTCAACTGGGTTCAGATGGGACTGACATACGAATACGACGAGAAGGTATGGGGACAAGACCGGGCCTTCTTCGCTGAGGAGAGTCTCTACTACCCCTACTGCGACTGCGAGGACCGCAGCATCCTGTTCTCACACCTGATGCGAGACCTGCTCGACCTTGATGTCGTTTTGGTCTATTACCCCGGACACCTTGCCACCGCCGTATGCTTCAACGAGCCGGTGGAGGGTGACTACATCATGGTAAACGGCAGGAAGTTCACCGTGGCTGACCCCACATACTATAATGCCAATGTAGGTAAGACCATGAGCCGCATGGACAATTCACAAGCGAAAGTTATACTCTTAAAACGATAAATATCTCAAATTATGTTATTACGTACCTTATTATTAATATTAGGAACAGTCAGTAGTCTTGGTATTGCCAAAGCCCAGAGCGATATCGACACAAAGATTGCAGTAAACGATGTGAAGGATCCCAACCTCGTTGTGCTGATTATTGCCAACGAGCATTATAAAGAACAGGGATTCGAGGTGGAAGACGTACCCTTTGCCGTCCGTGATGGAGCAGTCTTCGAGGCCTATTGCAAAAAGACACTGGGTGTGAAAGATGACAACATCAACTTCATCTACGACGCCACAGGAGGCAAGATCAGGGCTGCGCTCAACAAGCTGAGCAGCCGTCTGAATGCCTATGCCGGCAATGCCAGGGCCATCGTGTACTACAGCGGTCACGGCATGCCCGACGAGGCGACCAAGGATGCCTACCTGCTGCCTGTCGACGGACTGCCTGCCGATCCGGAATCAGCCATTAAGACAAGCTGGATCTACAAGCGTTTTGAGAGCATGAACACCAAGAGCATCACCGTATTCCTCGATGCCTGCTTCAGCGGTGCCAGTCGTGAGGGAAACACCCTTTCGAAGGGTGCCCGCGGCGTAGCCATCAAGACGAAGGAGAGCCCTGTGGGCAACAATACCGTCGTCTTCTCCGCTGCCCAAGGCACTGAAACGGCCTATCCATATCAGGAGAAGCAGCACGGTCTGTTCACCTACTACATTCTTGAGAAGCTGCAGCAGTCAAAGGGAAACGTGACACTTGGCGAACTCTCCGACTATGTGACACAGCAAGTGAGACTGAAATCATCGGCCAACGGCATGAAAGACCAGACTCCTATCGTGGCTGCCGCAGAGAGCAACAAAGACTGGCGTAACTGGAAGATGGCTTCCACTCCCGCTACGAAATATGTGAACACGACGGTGGCCATTCCATCGGGCGGCGGCAGTGCTCCTGCATCAGATAAGCCCAGTCGTCCTGCCGCCACAGCTACGGCCAGCACAGCGACATCAAAGGCGTTGCCCTCAAAGGCTGGTGTCTATGAGCTGCTGCCAGGCATCTATTATGAAATGATCCGTATCGACAAAGGCACATTCCTCATGGGGTCGAAAATTACCAATGGCCATAGTACCTTCTACATGAACCAACCGATCCATGAGGTGGCTCTCGGCGCCTACACCATCGGCAAGACCGAAGTATCGCAGGAGCTATGGCAGGCCGTGATGGGCAGCAACCCGTCAGAGAACAAGAACCCCAAGAACCCTGTGGAGAATGTGTCGTGGGAAGACTGCCAGGAGTTTATCTCCAAACTCAACGAGAAGTGCGGCACCCGCTTCCGTCTTCCAACTGAAGCAGAGTGGGAATATGCCGCCGATGCCCGTGTCAGCAGCAACTGCGACACCTACTCAGGTAAGACCCACTTGAGGAATATTGCCCACAGAGGTTCGTCCACAGCCCCCTGCGGAACCTATGAGGCCAATGTCCTCGGACTGCAGGACATGACGGGTAATGTCGCCGAGTGGTGCGAAGACTATCTCGGTCTCTACTCCCCTGCCCGTCAGGTGGATCCCCGCGGTCCCTCAAAGGGTTACCAGCGTGTGGTCAAGGGCGGTTCGTACAAGGACGATCCGGAAATGATGCGCAACAGCTTCCGTGGTCACATGAGGGCCTACGACAAAGCCCCCACCGTGGGTCTGAGACTGGTGCATGATGCGAAATAAGAATAATAAACATAATTAACAATTAAACATCAATAACAAAATGAAAAAGCTACTTACATTAGTCGCCGTCTTCATGATGGCAGTATGTGCTTCGGCACAGGATGAACAATTGACAATCTTCGTCGAGAAGTTCGTTAACAACAGTTCCCAGAAAGACATTCTCGTGCGTAACCTCCACGAGGCCATTATCTCCGGTCTCTCCGGCACCGGCCGACTCATCGTGATTGATGCCGGCAACTATGTCGGCAAACCCCTCCCTAAGGAGCGTCGCGATCGTGTCAAGGCCCTGGGTGAGAAATTCGACTACTTCCTGGAAGGTACGCTGAACTCCGTCACATCAAAGCATGTCTCCAACAAAAACGGCTCCTACTATTCAGCCACCTCTAACTTCACGCTGATCCTCACCGACCCGCACACAGGTATCGAGAAAGTGAGAAAGGTCTATTCAAGCGAGTCTACCGGCGGTACCGACGAGGAGGCCATCCTGGAGTCAGTCACCAGCGCAAGCGGCTACATGAAGAGGTTTGTTGAGGACAACTTCAAGGTGGAAGCCGTCGTTAAGGGTCTGGATGATGTTGACCTGAAGAAGAACGTCGTAAAGACCTGCTATGTCTCCATTGGTGAGGATATGGGTATAGCCAAGGGCCAGATCTTCGAGGTGTTTGCCAACATCGAGGTGCTGGGCGAGCCGGTACGCAAGAAGGTGGCTGAGCTGAAGTGCGACGAGGTGCTTAGCGGCACTATGTCACACTGCTCCGTGAAGAGCGGCGGCGACCTGATCAAGAAATATTTCGACGAAGGCATTACCCTGACGGTTATCAGCCGCGCCAGAAAGCAGAGCATTCTTTCAGGAATAGGACTGTAAGCATATGATGAAGTACATGAGACTGTTCTCCCTTTGCATCCTGATGCTGACGGCGATGGCACTCCACGCCCAGGACAGCAGGGTGAAAGTAGAACTGCTGACCATCGACGGGCCGAAGGCTATCTTCAGTTCCGAAGGCTACGGCAGCGACAAGAAAGATGCCATTGCTAACGCTCAGATAGAGGTTCTGAAGAAGGTGCTCTATGAAGGCGTGATGGATTTCAATGGCAGCTATCCCATCGTGAAGAGCGGGCGTGACACCAACGCGTGGCTGCGCCGCTTCTTCAACGAGGATGGCAGGAACACGGTCTACAAGGCATTCCTCGGTGAGGTCGAACTGGTAGGCGACTTCGATACGTCGCCCTCTGGTGAGACTCACTGCCATTCCAACGTCGTCGTCTTCCACCAGCGGCTTCTGAAAGACGCCGAGAATCAGGGCGTCACCAAGTCTGAGGGTGCACAGGTACCTGTCAAACCCACTGCCGGAAACCGCAAGGACCCCAAGAGAACTTCGAAAACCTTTACAGACTAAGGCATGCTTTTGGAAAGCCTCCGAGGATGGATTAAGAGCAATCGGAAGACGCTGAGAGTCTCGCTATTGGTGAGTTTGGCCATCACATTGTTCAGCTATGTGGTGGCCAACTCAGCCTATCCGATGGCGGGCGAATATGCTGCGCAGAAGGAAATCAGCGACTTTAAGAAGTTCTTCGGACAGCAGATGGACAACGTCCCCGACAGCCTGCTGTTCATCAACGTCTGCTACGACAAGCAGCTCACGCCCTTTGAGGAACAGGGCATGCCTGTAGGCGACCTGGTCATCACCGACCGTGAGAAACTGTTGCAGCTGCTGACCATCGCCAAGGAGGCCGACAACTACCGGTACATCTTCATGGATGTGCTCTTTGAACAAGGCATCGAGACCCCTACAGACTCTGCCCTCTTCCAGACCATCGCCTCCATGGACAGGCTGGTCATTCCCGTCCATCATGGGGTGACGCTGGCCGACAGCCGGCTCACCGCCAAGGCTGCCAACGCCGATTACCTCACCACGTGGAAGCAGCTGACCTGCGCCCACATCCAGTTCCTTCACGGTGACACCATTCCCTCCGTGGCACTTAAGATGTATGCCGACAGAAACCATCTCGACGGCTTCGGCATCACGCCACACTTAGGAGGACTATGGTACACCGACAACGGCCGGCTCTGCCAGAATGGGGCGACACTGTTTGTCGATGTCACGATTACAGGCAGTCTGTTCAACGAAGAGAGCCAGATGCGTGAGCGCAACTACATCTACCTCGGTGCCGACCTGCTCGACCTCGACTCCATCATCCCCGTCAAAGAGCAGATCGAGGACAAGATCCTTGTCATCGGAGACTTCAAGAGCGACGTCCACAGCACATACGTCGGTGCCCAGCCTGGCTCCGCCATCTGCATCAACGCCTTTCTCATGCTAATGAAAGGTAAGCACCTTGTCAACTGGCTGGCTGTCCTACTGCTGTTCATCGTCTATACCACCGTGGGCACATTCTATCTCCGAGGCACCTCCTTCCAGGCCCTCTTTGCCCATCCTTGGCTGGGTGTGCTGATGTCATTCCTCAGCACGGCAACGCTGTTCTTAGTCATTGCCATTATCGCCTATTGGAACGGCATCGCCTTCAACATGTGGGTACCAACCACCATCTACTCGTTCATCGATACTTATGTGCAAAAACGTAACTTATATAAGAAGAAGAAAAATGAAAAGAATCTTGTCCATCATGCTCCTAAGTCTGGAGCTTAACATGGCCTATGCCGACGATTTCAAAGTGCTCCTGGTCAACGATGCCAGCCTGAAATACAAGAGCGGCAAAACCGTGAAGATCGGCGACGTGTTCAAGAGTGCCGAGGACATCAACTGGCAGAAAGAAAAACAGGCCGTCAAGGCATACAACATGACGACCAAGAAGCAGGTTATGTTTCTTGGCAAGAAGTATGTCCGTAAGTCAGGCAGCGATGCCGTGACCGCCCAAAAGTTCCTGTCTACCCATAATCCTGGGGATACGATCCAAGCCAAATTAGCCAGTGTCTTTGCAAATGAGTATAATCTGCTCGACTCCATTATGGTAGACACAGAAGTAGACCTCAACGAGAAGAGCTTCTTCCAGGCTACGTACAACTACGGTGACGCAAAAATCACCAAACGGTTGCCCCGCGAAAAGAGCGTCGTGATTATCGACAAGTCCATCTTCACCCTTGGCAACCAGAAGCTTGAGCCCTGCGACATCTACCTTTCTATCGATTATGTCAACGAACTGATGGTAAGCACCCCTGTCAAATACGGTATTGACTTATATGTCATTCCTGAGAAACTCGAGTAAGCAGGACGAGCAGATTACTTCCCCGTTACATGGGCCTATTACCGTTAGTTGGCATTCACATCCCATTAGCACAAATCCCCGCAGGGCATTTTCAGCCTTGCGGGGATTTGCAATTATTGGTTATATACTCGCTGATAGTGTCGGCGCTCCAGATAGCACATGAAAGTCTGCTCCAAATACCAGTAGATGGCGAAGGCTGCTTGACAAGAGGCGATGTAGAAGGCGATCTGCTTCATGTCGGGAATCAGTTCCACCAGGTTCAACGTCAGATAGGTGTAGATGATGAGCAGGATCACCGTGTAATTCTCCTGCATCATCCGCTGGACGTTGTGGACATGATAGTCGATAATCTCACTGACGAGCTGTCGTGTCTCAGGATGGTCTTTCCCCAAGCAAGTACAGAACATATCGTAAGCCTTCTCATAGTAATAATCAGCAGGGCCACGCTTGCAGATTTCAAGACTGGCATCGAGGTTCATAAACTCCAAGAGATCGTAATCATCTTCATTATAGCCGTCAACCTGTTTGTATCTGGCATAGCCCCTTGCCTTCTTGATGAAATCACGGGCCAAAGCGAGAGTGTTATCCTTGTCTTTCATCATATACTTATCAAGGATTGATGAAAGATGGTGCCGTCAGGCGCTGAAGCCTGACACCACTTTGTGGTGGGGTTTCAGCGGGGCGGCTTGGGGACGGAAGCGCTCGAAGGCCTTAGTGACGTCGGAGGCTTCGATGCGCTGGAAGTCAACAGATAACGCAAAGAGGTCACCTTCGGCATTCATGGCAGAGGCGTCACCTGCATTCATGGCGGAGATGACACGGTCGGCCATAGCGGGGATGATGCCGTTGCGGACGAACTGCTCTATCCAGCGAGCGTTGCCGAAATGCTGGTCCTTCGCCTTCAAGGCCTGGTCGATGGCGCTGCGCATCTCCTTGGAGGCCTCGGGAGAGAGGGTGTAGTCATCTCGCTCGAAGAGCCGCATGGCAATCTCCATCAGCTGGGCGGCACTGTAGTCGTCGAACTGGTAGCGATAGGGGAAACGGCTGGAGAGTCCGGGGTTGGAGTTGAGCATGGCGTCCATCTCCTGGGTGTAGCCCGCGAAGACGATGAGCATATCGGGGTTGGGCTGCGTGAGGACGGTGAGCAACGAGTCGAGCACACGGGCGCCGAAGTCCTTCTTGTCGTCGTTGCTGACGCTGAGGTTGTAGGCCTCGTCGATGAAGAGCACATTGCCCTTGGCTTCCTCGAGGATGCCCTTCATGTTCTCCTCCGTCTGTCCAATATACTGTCCCACGAGACGTGTACGATCTACGGCGATGACCTCACCCTTGGAGAGGAGTCCGAGGGAGTGGTAGATTCTGCCGAGCTTGCCAGCGACAGTGGTCTTGCCTGTGCCGGGATTGCCTGTGAAGACGCAGTGGTAGACCTGTTCCTCGCTGTTACGGAGCCCCCTGCGGCTGCGCTCCTGGAAGAGTCGCGTCTGATTGGCCATCGACTGTATGCCTTGCTTCACATTGTCGAGTCCGATCATCTCACGCAATTCGCGCATGCTCTCCTCGAAAGGCGAGCCCTTGCTGGTGAGCTTGTCGAAGGGGATGTCTTCCTGCTGCAGCTGCGTGGTTTCGTCATCCGCCATGAGGGGTATGGCGCGCTGGAGGAACCGAGGCCTCACCTCTTCGGCTATGAAGCGCCGGATGTCGTCGCGCGACCAGCCGGAAAGTGCGCCTTGCTCCCAGCCTTGGATGATGGTGCGTGCGAGTCGGTCTTTCGTGGCGGCGGAGGGTGCGAGGTTGTTAACGAGGAGTTCGCGGTAGAAGACCTGCACGAGGTCGAAGGCGGTATAGGGCTCCTGCTCAATTACGCTCTTGGCGTTGAAGAGTTGTCGCAGCGAGGGGAATTGTTCCATCAGCTGGTCGGTCTCCTGCCGTGAGCCGCAGAGCCAGAGGAAGGTCTTGCCGTAGGAGCAGCGCACCTTGTTGATGACCTTCCGCATGATTACCTTGCCGCTGGCTCCCGTGAGCTCGCTGAGGTGAGTTAGGCAGAGAATCTTCATGTCACAGTCCTCAATCTCCTCGGGCAACAGCTCGTAGGGATTGGTGCGCGAAACGTCGAAGAGTGTGGCGCAGTCGATGCAGTTGAGCGTGTAGTCGGACAGGATGTTCTGCTGGAACAGTTTGAGGATTCCCGTCGACACGTCGTTGTTGCGGATATTGATGATCAGGTTGCCTTCGGGCTGGAAGGCCTCCCCTCCGAGCTCCTTGCGGAACTCGTTGTACAGGAGCAGCAGCCGTTCCTGCATCATCTTCTGTCGGAACTGGGCCATGCCAGGCTGTCGGGCCACCATGTCCCATTCTGTTTCGATCGTCTGCATGCAGGAGGTCAGCGTGTGCTCGATGCCATAGCTCTGGCAGGCGACAGGCTTTCCGGCCTTGACATTCAGAAGATCATCGAGGGCAAAGTCGACGCGCACGAGGCTTTCGCCTGGGCCGACGACAAAAAGGATGTACCGTCCGGGCAGCCAGATGTTCAAGCTGGGAATCTCGTAGGAGGCCTTGCGCTTGGTGTGCTTCTCCTCGCAGCCGGCATCGCTGGCGCACATCGGATAGTAGGTATCGGTATAGACATAACAGGTGAAGCGGTGGTTTCTCAATTCAGCACCTGACCTCGCCCTCAAGCTAACGGCTACGGGGCCCTCGCCATACACTCCTTTCTCGCAGCCGGGCATCACCTCCACATCGATGGAGGTCACATCATCAATCCATAGTTGCTTTTCATGGTCAGATTTCATCAGTACGTCGGCCACCCTGTCGTCAATCGGTCTCGGGAAGGGGAGCCCTGACGGTTCTGCCTCATCAGGCTCATCAAAGGTGTCCGTGGTGTCCAGGTCGTCTTCATCATCGTAGTCCAGTGCATCGTCGATAAAGTCCTGGAGCAACTTTTCAAAATCATCATCATACTGTGTCTTGTCATTCTTCATAAATAAAGAAAGATTTTTGTTTTTGTTGAAAGGTTATCGTATGCCCCTCTGGAAAAGGGCGCAAGTGGTATTTGGGCAACGGTGTAAAATCGCTGTCCAGTAAGGTTCACAGAAACTTGACTCGAAGTCTCTATCACAAAACGTTATTGTTGTTCCAAAATGTCAAAGAGCGTACGATCCCGCCGGCCTCCTATCAGCCGGTGCATAAATTTACTTAGTTTTGTGATACGTTTTCTTGATTGTTATGTTTAAAATTGACGCTGCAAAGATAAGCAAAAATCCCGATACCAACCAAATAAGTATCGGGATTTTTATTCAGAAAATATGTTTTTTAACACATCCTCGCGAGCGTAAAAATATAAGGTACGCGAAACGGTCAGTCATCGGCGAGGGTGAAGTCGAGCTGCTTGCGCTCAAGGTTGGCACGGGCCACCTGAATGCGGATAGGATCGCCGAGCTGATACTTCGTGTGATGACGACGGCCTACGATGACGAAGTTCTTCTCGTCGAAGTCGTAGTAGTCGTCACCCAGGTCGCGGATGGGGATCATACCCTCGCAGTGGGTCTCGTCAATCTGGGCATAGATGCCATAGGAAGTAAGACCGGAGATATGGGCATCGTAGGTGTTGCCGATCTTGTCGGCCATGAACTCCACCATCTTGTACTTGATCGAGTCGCGCTCTGCATTCTGCGATACCTGTTCCATGTCGGAGCAGTGCTCGCAGTACTCCTCGTACTTCTCCTTATTGGCCGAGCGTGCGCCACTCTGGTATTTCGTCAGTAGGCGGTGCACCATCATGTCAGGATATCGGCGGATGGGCGAGGTGAAGTGGGTGTAGTAATCGAAGGCCAGTCCATAGTGTCCAATGTTGTGGACGCTGTATTTCGCCTTCATCATCGCACGGAGGGCAACAGTCTCAATGGCATTCTGTTCACGGGTACCCTCGGCATCGGCCATCAGGGCATTGAGCGACTTGGTGATGGCACCCTTCGTGCCGCTGGTCTTCACCTTATAGCCGAACTTCGAGACGAACTGACGCAAGTTCTCGAGTTTCTGGGGATCGGGTTGGTCGTGGATACGATAAGGAAGCGTCTTCGCCTTCACGCCCTTCTTCACACGGCCGACAGACTCTGCGACTGTCTTATTGGCAAGCAGCATGAACTCTTCGATGAGTTTGTTGGCATCTTTCGAGGTTTTGAAGTAAGCTTTGATGGGTTTGCCCGTCTCGTCGATGTCGAAATGGAGCTCCTCACGGTCGAACTTCACGCTGCCGTTCTTGAAGCGGGCGGCACGGAGTTTCTTGGCGAGGGCATCGAGTTTGATGAGTTCGTTGGCATATTCGCCTTTGTAGGGATTCTTTTTCGTGGCAGGAGGCGCAGGTTCACCAGTACCATCCTTAACCCCATTGTCTTCAAGTATCTGCTGCACCTCTTCATAGGCATAGCGACGGTCGCTCTTAATCACCGTATGGGCGAGGTGCCACTTCTTGATGTTCGCCTCGTCGTCGAGTTGGAAGATAACGCTGTAACAGAGTTTTTCTTCGTTGGGACGGAGGGAACATATGAAGTTGCAGAGGCGCTCAGGCAACATGGGGATGGTACGGTCGACGAGGTAGATGCTCGTAGCTCGGTTATAGCCTTCCTTGTCGATAACGGAGCCTTCCTTCACATAATGCGAGACATCGGCGATATGGACACCGACCTCCCAGAGAGAGCCGTTGTTCAGACTACCCCTGGCCCCTCCTAACTCAGGAGGGGAAATCCTACGGATACTCAAAGCATCGTCGAAGTCCTTGGCATCCTTAGGGTCGATGGTACAGGTGAAGACATCGCGGAAATCCTCACGACGGGCAATCTCCTGGGGTGTGATGCCTGGATCGATCTTCTCTGCCGCCTCCTCCACATTCTTCGGATACTTGTAAGGCAGGTTGTACTGGGCGAGGATGGCATGCATCTCCGCATTATTCTCACCCGTCCTGCCGAGGATATCGACGACGGATCCGATGATGTTCTTATGTTCGGCATCAGGCCATTGCACGACCTTCACCACAGCCTTGTCGTCAGTCTTACCACCTTTCAGCTTGCGCTTAGGGATGATGATATCGTGAACGAAGGTATTATCCTGCGGAATAAGGAAGGCCCAGTCTTTATCCACACGCAGTTTTCCAACTATCTGATCGTGGGCGCGACGGACAATCTCGATGACCATCGCCTCCTTGATATGCTTGTCGCGACGAGCCATATACGACACTTTCACCCTGTCGCCGTCCATTGCCGACATCGAATTACGCTCCGCCACGAAGACAGGCGTACCACCATCATCGGGCAGGAACGAGTTGCGGCCGTTGGCTTTCCGACGGAACACACCCTCCTGCACCTGCGTCTTCAGGTTCAGACGGTAGGAGTTGTCGCTGACCTTCGAGAGGAAGTCATCCCACGCCATCTCCTCCATCACATCGATGGCGAGCATCTTCAGCGGATGCGTGTCGAGTTTAAGAGCCCTGAATATCTGCTTGAACGAGAACGTCTCGTTCGGATTGTGCTGGAAGAGATTCTGCAGCAGTTCGCTGACCTGTTTCTTCCCTAACCGTTTTCCTCCTTTATTCTTTCCCATAGACTTATACTTTAGTTCTTTGCCGCAAAGATACAATAAATTTTTGAAATAAAAGACAATTCGAGTATTTTTTTAACGACAACTAAGACAACTATAACAACATTCGACCTAGGTCGAAAAGAAAAAGTTGTCTAAGTTGTCCAAGTTGTCGTAAAAAAATAGTACCTTTGCACCCAAATTTTGCAAAATGAAGATATTAGTTACTGGTGCGAGCGGCTTTATCGGCTCGTTTATCGTAGAGGAGGCACTCAGGCAGGGATTCGAGACGTGGGCTGCCGTCAGGAAGAGCAGTTCGAAGGAATACCTGCAGGACGAGCGCATCCACTTCATCGAACTGAACCTCTCGAAGAAGGACCAGCTTGTGGAGCAACTCAGGGGACATGACTTCGACTACATGGTGCATGCAGCCGGCGTGACGAAGTGCCTAAACAAACAGGATTTCATGCGCATCAACTGCGAGGGAACGAAAAACTTAGTGGAGGCCATCCTCGAGCTCCAAATGCCCTTGAAGCGATTCGTCTACCTGAGCAGCCTCAGCATCTTTGGAGCCATCAGGGAGCAGCAGCCTTATCAGGAAATCCGCGAAACGGACACACCACTACCGAATACCGAATACGGACGCAGCAAGTTGGAGGCAGAGAAATACCTCGAGTCCATAGGCTCGTGTATACCTTATATTATATTAAGGCCGACGGGTGTGTATGGTCCCAGGGAGAAGGATTATTTCGTTATGGCGAAGAGCATCAAGCAGCACTCCGACTTCGCTGTGGGCTACAAACGTCAGGACATCACGTTCGTCTATGTGACAGACGTGGTACAAGCCGTGTTCTTAGCAATGGAAAAGGGAGAGAACGGCCGCAAATATTTCCTCTCTGACGGCGAGGTGTATCAGAGTACCACATTCAGCGACCTCATCCATGAGGAGCTGGGACGTCCGTGGTGGATTCGCATTACGGCACCTGTGTGGGTGTTGCGCATCATCACCTTCTTCGGCGAGTACACCAGTAGGTTGACAGGTAAGATCAGCGTACTGAACAATGATAAGTTCAATATTCTGAAACAGCGCAACTGGCGTTGTGACATCCAGCCTGCCATCGACGAACTCGGTTATCAGCCGACGGTGAAGTTGGAAGAGGGCGTCAAGCGATCCATCAAGTGGTACAAAGAGAACGGATGGCTTTGAAAGGCAAAAAGGTGAAAAGGTAAAAGGGTGAAGATCATTAAGGATTTATTCAAGATTGAGAAGAAGCCGAGGAAGGGGCTTTTTGCAGTGGAATGGGTCATCATGGGCTATCTGCTGCTGACAACCTTGTTGGTGCTCTTCACCTATACGAAGGCCGTCAATCCCAATGCCATGCTATGGGGGCGCTTCCATATCCTGCTGCTCACGTTGGCCATGTGGCTCGTCTACCGTCTTGTGCCCTGCCGTTTCACCCACTTCTGCCGTATCTGTGTACAGATGCTGCTCCTGGGATGGTGGTATTCCGACACCTATGAACTAAACCGTATCTTCCCCAATCTCGACCACGTGTTTGCCGGCTACGAGCAATCACTCTGCAACTGTCAGCCAGCCCTGCACTTCTCGCAGGCCATCTCCCACCCTGTGTTCAGCGAACTGATGCACTTAGGCTATTCAGCCTATTTCCCGATGATCGCCCTTGTGTCGCTGTTCGCTTTCTTCTTCCGCTACAAGGAGTTCGACCGCACAGTGTTCATCATCCTCGTAGCGTTCTTCATCTACTATGTCATCTTCGTCTTCCTGCCCGTCACCGGACCGCAATACTACTATCAGGCCGTAGGACTGGACAAAATCGCAGCAGGTGTCTTCCCAAACGTGGGTCACTATTTCATGGACCATCAAGAGCCACTGCCCATGCCCGGATGGAGTGACGGTTTCTTCTATCACATGGTGGAGAATGCCCACAATGCAGGCGAGCGCCCCACGGCAGCCTTTCCCAGCAGTCATGTGGGCATAGCGACGATCCTGATGTTCCTCGCCTGGCGTCTGCGCAACCGATGGCTCCTCTGGGGTATGCTGCCCATTTATGTGCTATTGTGTCTGGCTACGGTCTATATCCAGGCCCATTACTTCGTCGATGTCATCGGCGGATGGGTGTCGGCAGTCCTCATTTACGTGGTTTTGCATTTTTTATGGGGAAAAATTTGTGCAATTAAAAAATAATGCCTACCTTTGCATCCGTAAGTAAGGATAAGGACATGTGAGTACCAGAGGATTCCGACATGGAGAAAGTCGGGATTCTTTTATTTTTGTCCGCCCGACCTAATTCGTAAATCGACAGAAGAAAATAATAATTAAATAGTAAATCATCATGGCATATATGTCACAAGAAGGCTACGACAAACTGATAGCCGAATTACAACGTTTGGAAGGTGTTGAGCGCCCGAAGGCCTCAGCCGCCATCGCCGAGGCCCGTGAGAAGGGAGACCTCAGCGAGAACTCTGAGTATGATGCCGCCAAGGAGGCACAGGCCAATCTGGAAGACAAGATCAACCGTCTGAAAATGACCATCTCCGAGGCGAAGGTAGTAGACACGTCGCGTCTGAGTACAGATGCCGTGCAGATCCTGTCGAAGGTGGAGATGACCAATCTCGTCAACAAGGCGAAGATGACCTACACCATCGTCAGCGAGAGCGAGGCCAACCTGCGCGAGGGCAAGATCTCCATCAAGACCCCTATCGCCCAGGGACTGCTGAACCACAAGGTGGGTGACGAGGTGGAGGTGAAGATTCCCCGTGGAAGCATCAAACTGAGAATTGACAAAATAACAGTAGGATAATATGGACATTTTTTCTAAGATTGCTGCTGGTGAGATTCCCAGCTACAAGTGCGCAGAGAACGAGGAGTTCTACGCTTTCCTCGACATCAATCCGCTGGTGAAGGGTCACACCCTCGTGATTCCCCGCCGCGAAGTGGACTACTTCTTCGATATGGACGATGACGAGCTGGCCCGTTATCAGACTTTCGCCAAACGTGTGGCCAAAGCCATCAAGGCAGCCTTCCCCTGTAAGAAGGTGGCACAGATCGTGCTGGGCCTTGAAGTGCCCCACGCCCATATCCACCTGATTCCCATGCAGTCGGAACAGGATGCAGACTTCCGTCGTGAGAAACTCAAGTTGTCGGAAGAAGAATTCAAGGAAATCGCCGCTAAGATAAGAGATGAGTTTGTCTGATTAGACAAACTCATCTCCATATTTCATCTGCACCTCACTGGCATACTTCCTCACCAACGATGAAGAGTCGCCTTTCTTACAAATGAACAGCACGTTGTCGTGTTCCACCACGATATAACCTTCCAGTCCGCTGATAACGCCCAGACGTCCCTTCGGCAGACAGATGATGTTGTTATGACAATCCTCCATCTCTACCTCAGAGTTGAGAACCACATTATCGTCTTCCACCTTACTCATCGCCTCATAGATGGCATGCCACGTGCCTAAGTCAGCCCAGCCGAAGTCGCACTTCATCACATATACATCACGGCTCTGTTCCAGAATGGCATAGTCGAGCGACAGGTTCGGGTAACGCGGATAGTTCTCTTCGACATAAGCCAACTCCTCCTCATAGGTATAGCTCTTTCGATTGAGTCTCAAGTTACGCAGCACAACGGGGAAGATGGCCTCAAAACTCAGAATCAGATGGCGGGCGTTGGAAATGAAGATACCCGTATTCCAATAAAACTCGCCACTCTCCATAAACATCGTGGCAAAGTCGCGCTCTGGCTTCTCCGTGAACGATTTCACCTTGTAGACGTCCGGCTTGCAACTCATATCGCCCAGCTGGATATAACCATAGCCGGGTTCCGGACGCGTAGGCTTCACACCTATCGCCAGCAGCACATCGTTCTCCGAGACGTAGCCAATGCCCACATTCATACTTTGAAAGAAACGTTCTTCGTCGATGACCATCTGATCAGAGGGCGAAACGATGATGTTGGCTTCGGAATTCCGTTTCAAGATGCGCATGTTTGCCCATGCCACACTCGGAGCCGTGTTTCTGTGAATGGGTTCCACGAGAATATTCTCATCCGTCAGAAAGGGCAGCTGCTCTTTTACCAGCGGCAGGTATTCCCTACACGTACATATATATATATTCTCTGGGGGTAGAATTTTGCAGAAACGGTCCACCGTGGTCTGGAGCATGGTCCTCCCTGTACCAAAGAGATCCATAAACTGTTTCGGATAGGCGTTCCTGCTCGCTGGCCATAGACGACGCCCCCTTCCTCCCGCGAGAATCACGCAGAAAGTTCTATTGTCCTTGATGTCCATGAAATAGATTAAGTAACATATTCGGTGCAAAGATAGTAAAAAAAACAATAGGATGATAGAATAAAAGCATTAAAAAATAAAAAAATGTGATGGTGGAAGCAAATTTTTCACTTTTCACTCTTCACTTTTCACTTTTTTATTGTACCTTTGCACCCGCTAAGAGGCCCAGATGGCGGAATCGGTAGACGCGCTGGTCTCAAACACCAGTGGGGCAACCCGTGCCGGTTCGACCCCGGCTCTGGGTACTTTGGTCTCAAAGTGAGGGGAATCTTCGGATTCCCCATTTTTATTCCCGCGTACTTATGTTGGTTTCTTGAAAGATAAGGTCAGCCTAAGCGCAATAGCCATTAAAGACAAAACAGGTGTTCGGCAGTTTGTTTTCAATGGATAACTGGTTCAGCTGGGCGACGGCATAGTTGGGTGTATACTCGGCACGACAGACAAAAACGGTCACGTCAGCATATCGGCCGATGGGCAGGGTGTCTGTCACCAACCCCACTGGCGCAGTGTCAAGAATCACGTAATCGTACGCTTTCTTGAGTATGGCCATCACTTGTCCGAAACTTTCACGAGCAAGCAGTTCAGCAGGATTGGGAGGTATCGGCCCAGCCTGCAAAAGGTCGAGATTCCGGTCTGTTCCCGATGGCACAATCTGGTTGAACACATCAGCTTCAGTAATCTCTTCCATTCCTAAGAGATTTGTCAAGCCCTTGTCTCTGTCTTCCAACATGAACAGCTGGCCGAGGGCTGGCCTACGGAGATCCATCCCGCAGAGGACGACACGCTTGCCAAGGAGTGCACAACTCATGGCAAGGTTGGCGGCACAGAAAGACTTGCCATCACCCGATGTCGACGAGGTGAACAGAATGGTGTTCTCCTCACCCTTCAGCATGAAGTGGATATTGGTCCGCATCAGTCGGAATGCCTCCGTGATCGGCTCATTGATGCCCGACCGTATCACGATGCCAGCCTTCTGCTTGACATCGTCACCCGCCAACGGCACTTCGGCGATGATGGGACGCTCGGTCATCTCCTCCAGATCCTTGCGGTTCTCAATCTTATACTTGAGAAAACCTAACAGATAGAAAATGGCGAACGGGCAGCCGATGCCGACACCCAAGGCAATGCCGTAGGCTTTCCACAGGTTGGGCCGTATCTGGTCTTCAACCAGCGGCTCGTCGATGAGTTTGCCATGATTGGATGTCGATGACAGGGCAATGGAGTTCTCCTCGCGTCTCTGCAAAAGTAGTTTGAACAAACGGTTCCTGACAGACTGCTGGCGTCCTACATCCGTCAGGGCTTTCTCAGCGACAGGCGTACCATAGACCTTCCCCCTGAAATTCGAATATTGTGACACAAGTCGCTCCTGCTCAGTTGCCGATGAGTGCTTGGCTTGTTGAAGGGCTGCCAGGATGGCGACGCTCATCTCATCGGCCTCCGCTGTGAGTGTCTTAACCTGTGGAGACTCCTCTGAGGCAGACTGCAGCAGACGTTTCCGTTTCTGCACAATCTCGTTGTATCTACCAATCATCTTCTCTGATACGGAATTATGCATACCCATGTTCGAAGGGATAATCTCATATTTGTTCTCTGGTTTGCTGACATATTCGCCCAGATAGTCGAGCATCATTCCTTGTGCCTGGGCCTCAGTCAGTTCCGACCCGTATCTGTCGGCCTGCACTATCGAACGTGCACCGTCGGTAAGGTTGGTCAATCCGCCCTGTTGCTTGATTTCACTGATGGAATCGTCGGTCAGCCTGAGTTCCTTGCCCAGACGGGCTATCCGCTCATTGATAAAGGCCTCTGTGCGCAGGGCTATCTCGTTCTTGTCGACGTTGGCCTGACGGTTATAACTGACGGCAATCTGGTTGATAATGTCCAATCCCCGCCGTTTAAGATGGTCAATATATGTCAGTTCGACGATGCTCGACATCTTGAGAAAATAACTTGTGAACCAGCGGTAAGAGTCACTTTCCTTTTCCAGTTTCGCCACCCCCAGTCGGCCCAGACAGTCCAACGCTGTCGCAAGGGGCGGCTCAATACTGATCAGCCACTCCTGCCCTGCCGTCAACGGTTCTCGGTTTGGGTTCCAGGTGAGTGTCACCATGCCGAAGGGCGTTTCTATCACTTCCGGCAGAGCCTTGATCTGACGCTTGAATGTCCAGACGCTTTCACCGTTACAGTCCAATACGCCTTTCACTAAAATGGTGCTATCCTGATCGCTCTTGCGCTTCAACAGCATGTCTATCGTACAGAAATCCTCGTATGCTATCTTGTCAATGCTGTCCAGATGAAAGCGGTCCAAATCTGCACTGACGGGCTGCGTGGCATACACCTGGCGTTTCCTACGTCCTTCTTTCACACGATAGTCTGTATAGAGCTTCAGACTCGTCACCACGTCACGCATCAGAGTACTCGACCAGAGCATCTCAATCTCGTTGTCCACGCCCTCTGTGCGTTTCACCTCGCCTAAGTTGCTGACATACCGCAGCATCATTGTTGAACCGCGATGCCCGTAATTGTCGCTCTGATGAATCATCAATCTGCCCGAGAATTTGTAGACAGGAGTTACGTAGTGGGTATACAACAGGGCTGCACACAGACATATCACCACTGACAGCAGGAACCACTGCCAGCGATGCGCCACCATCTTTATCAGATGGGCAAAGCCTAGGCTGTTGCGCACTTTCATTTTAGCTTTTGTCTAAAGTGCTGGCAAAATTACTTAAAATCTTTGATTTAATCAAAAGAATTTAAGAAATAATTCATGTCTTAGCCTCAATTTCACTACCAACCCTCCATGACGAGATGGAAATGAAGCCGAATAACATCACTTCGTGACCATTATACAATATTATACCTACAGCTTCGGGCTCGTACACGTCATCGACGGACACGCCTCGACACAGCGCGTCGTTACACGCTGTACCTATTACGAGCGCTATACCACTGAAGAGGCCCTCCAAGCCGCAGCCAAAAGCTACAAAGGCCTCACAGGAGAAAACCGATCTTAGCACAAACAGGAAGAGAGGAACTGCCCCAGTTCAGGACAGTCCCTCTCTCATATTCTCTAAAATACAAACGAATCCTTTTATTTGCTCATCAGGGCGACGGCCTTGGTTGCCTTGGTCTTAACCACTGAAGCGAGCGACAAAACTACAAAATTGAAGATAATCATAACTAAACCCTTTCTTTAATTTTAAATTGTTATCCTAAATGTTACCTTTGTTTCTTAATTCTGGTGCAAAGGTACGACTGTGTTCGTACACAAACAAACTTTTCTGCTAAAATAATGCATTTAGAGGGTTCTTCTTGACGTGTGTCAAAAGTACACTTATTCTTTCGCCTATGCAATCGTTTGCATCTTTCTTTCGACAATATCTCAGTCTATAGAGAACAACGGGGGGAAATAATTCGTACCTTTGCCCATGAAAGGTCGACGCAGTCAACTACACATTAATTAATAATAAGCGAAAGCTACCATCAAATGTCTAACAAAAACCAATTATAACATGAGAATCAACTTTCATATAGAGTATCAGACCACCTTCGGCGAAGAGCTGATGGTGAGCATCCTTACTAACGGTAAGGCCGAAGAACACAAGATGGGTACACTTGACGGTATCCATTGGTCAACGGAGATCAGCAAGAACATCAAGAACACTGGTCACATGGACTACTACTACAGTGTGATGCGTGGCGACAAGCAGGAACGTACGGAATGGCTCGTGGAGCCTCACCGATTGGATTTTGCTGCAGAGAAGGGCGTCCGCTATACGGTGTACGACCACTGGCTCGACATTCCTGAAGACTCCTTCCTCTACTCAACGGCCTTCACGGAATGTGTGGCAGCCAGGAAACTGAGCATGAGTCCGCAGACTTCCTATGCCAAGACGGTACGTCTGAAGGTTCGTGCCCCACAGCTGCGCAACAACGAGCGTCTGGCCATCATGGGCGGCGGAGAGACCTTAGGCAATTGGGAAGCCCTGCGCGCCATCGAGATGTCAGAGCATGAGAACAACGAGTGGGTCGTCAGCCTCAATGCCGACACCCTGCCACAGACCTTTGAGTTCAAGTTCGTGGGTCTCGACGATGTAGAAGATGTGACGCCACTTTGGGAGGAAGGTGAGAACCGCAAGGTTACCCTGCCCCCGCTGGAACAGGGCGAGGTGGTGGTCTATGAACTGTCGCAGGCTCACTTCCCCATCTATCCCTGGAAGGGAGCAGGTACGGTGATTCCTGTGTTCTCGCTGCGCAGTGAAGGCAGCTTCGGGGTGGGTGACTTCGGTGACCTGAAACAGATGATCGACTGGTGTGCTAAGACGAAGCAGCGCATACTGCAGGTACTGCCCATCAACGACACGAACATGACGAAGACCTGGCAGGACTCCTATCCCTATCACTCTATCAGCATCTATGCCCTGCATCCGCAATATATGGACTTCCGTCAGTTGCCGGCTATCAAGGACGAGACGAAGCGTCAGGCCTTCGAAGCATTACGCCAGGAACTGAACGCCCTGCCGCAGATTGATTACGAACGGATGTTCTCGGCCAAGATGGACTATCTGCGTGAGATCTTTGCACAGGAGTGGGCCACCGTGCAGCGCCGCGAGAGCTATAAGAAGTTCTTCGAGCAGAACAAAGCCTGGCTGGTGCCCTATGCCGCCTTCTGCTATTATCGCGACCTCTATGGCACGGCCGAATTCCCGACATGGCCCAAAACAGCCACTCTGGAAGCCACGAAGAAGAGTACCTTCAAGGGCAAGAAGGAGCTGAACTTCTGGTATTTCGTGCAGTACAACCTCGACGCCCAGATGCATGAAGCCCATGCCTATGCCCGCAAGAACCGTGTGGTCCTGAAAGGCGACATCCCCATCGGCATCAGCCGTGACGGTGTGGAGGCCTGGGTAGAGCCCAAGTACTTCAACCTGAACGGTCAGGCAGGTGCTCCGCCTGATGCCTTCTCTGCCGACGGCCAGAACTGGGGCTTCCCCACCTACAACTGGGACGAGATGCTGAAGGATGACTGTTCGTGGTGGGTGCGCCGTTTCCGTAAGATGGCGGAGTATTTCGACGCCTACCGTATCGACCATGTGCTGGGTTTCTTCCGCATCTGGGAGATTCCCATGCCCGAGAAGTCCGGACTCTTGGGACAGTTCGCCCCAGCCTTAGGTATGAGTAAGGAAGAAATCGAGGCCTATGGTGTGCCGTTCAGGGAGAATCTGTTCCTCGTAGACCATAAGCGCAACGACCGCTGGCATCCGCGTATCGCCGTACAGTACCAGGAAGGCTACAACCAGTTGAACGACGGAGAGAAATACTGTTTCAACCGTCTCTACAATGACTACTTCTATCATCGCAACAACCAGTTCTGGTATACGGAGGCGATGAAGAAGCTGCCCAAGCTGACGCAGGCCACCCGCATGCTCGTCTGTGCCGAAGACTTGGGTATGGTGCCCGACTGTGTGCCCTGGGTGATGAACGAGCTGCGCATCCTCTCCTTGGAGATCCAGTCGATGCCAAAGGATCCGACGACGCGATTTGGCAAACTGTCGCACAATCCCTATCGCAGTGTGGACACCATCTCCACCCACGACATGCCGACACTGCGTCAGTGGTGGGATGAGGACGAGGAACGCTCACAGTCATACTACAACACGACGTTGCGTCGTGGCGGCCCAGCACCACGTCCATTGCCCGGCTGGCTGGCCAAGGACATCGTAAGCCGTCACCTGACATCGCCCTCGATGCTCTGTCTCATCTCCTTCCAGGACTGGATGAGTATCGACGAGAAGCTGCGCCTGCCCGACGAGAATGCCGAGCGCATCAACATCCCTGCCAATCCCCGTCACTACTGGCGCTACCGCATGCACCTCACCATCGAGCAGCTCCTTGCCGCCGATGAATTGAACAATGAAATCAGCACATTAATTATACAAAGCGGACGAAAATGAGACAACGAATTAAACGAATTTCACGAATGATCGTATGGGCTGCCTTATTGCCAATAATGGCATGGGCAGGCAACATCAAGTCGCCGAATGGCAACATTGAACTGAAGTTTTCAGTAGATAACACGGGCCGTCCCGTCTATGAGATGACCTACAAGGGCAAGGCCGTCATCAAGCCTTCCTTCCTCGGGCTCGAGCTGGCCAAGGACAAGCACGCCTCGAAGGGCATGCAGGAAACCGACCTCATGGACGGTTTTACGATAGCCAAGGAAGAGACCAAGGAGTTTGATGAGACCTGGCAGCCTGTGTGGGGCGAGACCAAGGACATCCGCAACCACTACAATGAGTATGTTGCCGTACTACAGCAACAGAAACAACAGAGGGAGATACTTATCCGCTTCCGCGTCTATGACGATGGTATCGGATTCCGTTATGAGTTCCCCCAGCAGAAGAACCTCAACTACTTCCTCATCAAGGAAGAGCGCAGTGAGTTTGCGATGGCTGGCGACCATACGGCATGGTGGCTCCCTGGCGACTATGACACCCAGGAGCAGATGACCCAGCAGACAAAGCTCTCTGAGATCCGCAGCCGTATGAAGGAGGCCGTGAACTGGGGCAACTCCAGCGTGGCCGTCTTCTCTGAGACGGGTGTGCAGACATCGTTGCAGATGAAGAGCGACGACGGGCTGTATATCAACATCCACGAGGCTGCCTGTGCCGACTATGCCACGATGCACCTCGAACTCGTCGATGCAGACACCAAGCACCTCTCCGAGAAACTCATGGGCGGCAGCAATGCCTACACCCCTGATCCCAAGCCGTCAGCCTGGCCCCTGCCGAAGCCCTTTACCTTCGTGAGCCATCTGACCCCCGATGCCACAGGTCTGAAGGGTGCGATGCAGACACCTTGTGAGACGCCCTGGCGCACGGTGATGGTCAGCGACGATGCCCGCGACATGCTGTCTAACAACCTCATCCTCAACCTCAACGAGCCTTGTGCCCTCGACGACGTGAGTTGGATCCATCCCACGAAATACTGCGGTGTGTGGTGGGAGATGATTGTCGGCAAGTCGAACTGGCACTATACTGACGACTTCCCCAGCATCAAGCTCGACCAGATTGACTGGAGCAAGGTAAAGCCCCATGGCCGTCATGCCGCCAACAACGAAAAGGTAAAGCGCTATATCGACTTTGCTGCCAAGAACGGTCTTGACGAAGTGCTCGTAGAAGGCTGGAACGTAGGTTGGGAAGACTGGGCAAACATGTGGAAACGCGACGTCTTCGACTTCGTGACCCCCTACCCCGACTTCGACATCAAAATGCTCAACGACTATGCCCATTCGAAGGGTGTGAAGATCTTGATGCACCACGAGACATCTTCTTCGACGCAGAACTACGAACGCCATATCGAGGATGCCTTCAATCTGATGAACAAATACGGCTACGATGCTGTGAAGACGGGCTATGTGGGTGATATCATCCCCCGTGGCGACCATCACTACTCCCAGTCGATGAACAACCACTACCTCTACGTCGTCAAGGAGGCCGCCAAGCATCATATCATGGTAAATGCCCATGAGGCCACACGTCCGACAGGTCTCTGCCGCACATACCCCAACCTCGTAGGCAATGAGTCAGCCCGTGGTACGGAGTACGAGGCCTTCGGAGGCTCGAACCCTGACCACACCTGCATCCTGCCGTTCACCCGTCTGCAAGGCGGTCCGATGGACTACACCCCTGGCATCTTCGTCACGAAACTCTCTGAATGGAGCGACAATACCAGTTGGGCACGTATCACCATCGCTGGCTCACTGGCCCTCTACCTGACGATGTACTCACCCCTTCAGATGGCTGCCGACCTGCCAGAGAACTACGAGAAGTTCGATGATGCCTTCCAGTTCATCCGCGACGTGGCCTGCGACTGGGACGACTCCAAGTATCTGGAGGCCGAGCCAGCCGACTATATCACCGTCGCCCGTAAGGCCAAGGGCACAGACAACTGGTTCATTGGTGGTAAGTGCGACGAAAACGGTCATCTGAGCATCATCAAGCTCGACTTCCTCGACAAGGGCCGCAAGTACGACTGCACCATCTACGCCGATGCGAAGGACGCCCACTATGAGACCAATCCGCAGGCCTATACCATCATTAAGAAGGTGGTGACGGCCAAGGACGTACTGAAACTCAAGGAAGCCCCTGGTGGCGGATTCGCAGTTTCATTAAAGGTGAAAGAGTAATAAGGTGAAGAAGTGAAAGGGTGAAAGAAATGGAAAAGAGATTATTGAATAAGGTATTGAGAGTGGTGATGGGTGTTTCACTTTTTCACCTCTTCACCTTTTCACCCTTGCCAGCCCTGGCAGATGAGTCTATAGATCTCAAGTCGCTCTACCAGCAGATAGACGAAGCCATCAGCCTGTCACCGCAATATGTCGCAGAACGGGAGCGTCAGATTACAGCCTGCCGCGACAGTCTGCAGACAGAGAGAAACGCAGAAAAGAGCATCTTGCTGGCCGAGAAACTCTTCTTCCTCTATGAGCCCTATCAGAATGACTCTGCATTATTTTTTGCTGATTACTGCATCAATCTGGCCGACTCTCTCCGTCGCCCAGACCTCACAGGGCGTTTCCGTTCCCTGTTGGCCTATCAGTGTTCAAGGACAGACAAACATGCCGAGTCGCTGGAACAACTCCGTCTCGTCAACAAGTCCGCTCTCGACAAGAGGGGGCTGGTGGACTATTATCATGCCTGGATGCATGTCTGCGGCGAGTTAGGGGTGTACACCCAGCGCGAAGCTGTCCGTCAGAGAGCTTTTAAGCAACAGGATCTATACCGCGACTCTGTGCTGATGGTTACAGAAGAGGGCAGCGAGGAATGGTATCATTTGGAGGTGGATATCCTCAGTGCCCGAAAACTATATCAAGAAGCCATGGAAATCAGCGATCAATGGCTCCAGAATGTTACTGACGGTACACACGAGAGCGCCTACGCCGCCTTCTATCGTTCGATGATCTATGACCGTCTCAACAATCACGACTTGGTCTGCTATTGGTTAGGGAAGTCTGCCCTCGACGACATCAAGTGCGCCGTGATGAATCAGGCCTCTCTCCTTTTCCTGGCAGAGCATCTCGCTAATGACGGCGACACCGAACGGGCCCACCGTTATATGGAGTTTGCCAAGGACTGCAACCTGACCTTCGCTCCTCAGTTGCGCAACTATCAGGTCAATCCCATCGTCAATATCGTTGAGAAAAACTGTCATGATATCCTGGCACGGGCAGACAGGATACTTAAGATTGTCATCGGCGTGATTGTGTTGCTGCTCATCGCACTCCTGTACACCCTGTCAATTATCAGGAAGACGAGATCCAAGGGCACGCAATAAGTCAATACTAACAGTCTATGATATGAGTTGGAGAAAGAAAATCGACCACCTTGTAAACTCGGAGGAGCACACCCGTGCCTCCCGGGCTTACGATTTTATCATGCTGCTGGCCATCGCCGCCAGCATCATACCCCTGATGTTCAGGTTCCAGAGCACCCTGTTCTGGTTGATGGAGATAGTGGCCACCGTCTGCTTCATCATCGATTACATCTTCCGCTGGAGTACTGCAGACTATCATTCCGACAGGAGCCGCCTGGGGGCATTCCTTGTTTATCCCTTCACCCCTATGGCCATCATCGACCTGCTCTCCATTCTGCCGATTTTCAACATCGCCAACCCCGCATTCCGGGTGACACGAGTCTACAGGCTCATGAGGATCCTCCGTATCTTCAGGGTTATCCGTTACTTCGAGCCGCTGAAGATCATCTTCTCCGTTATCCGCCGACAGCGCAGGATTCTATGGACCGTGCTGGTGCTTTCGGTGTTCTACATCTTCATCACAGCTCTCATCATGTTCAACGCCGAGGAAGACATCAACCCCGAAACAGGGAAGTATCTCTTTGAGAATTTCTTCGATGCCTTCTATTGGGCAGCATGCACGCTGACGACGGTGGGCTATGGCGACCTCTACCCCATCTCGCATGTAGGGCGCGTCATCAGCATCATCTCATCCATGGTGGGTATCGCCATTATCGCCCTGCCTTCAGGTATCATCACGGCAGGATACATGGACGAACTAAACCGCAGAAACGAAAAGAAAAAAGACATTAAATCATGAAGAAATTGATATTTGCAGGATTATTGTCACTGCTGTTCCCAAGATTTGCGACAGCACAGACGCAGACATTTCAGGAGGTGAGCTATTCACCCGAGAAGACCGTGTTCACCCTCTTTGCGCCCAACGACGCCAAAAAGGTCGTCGTACGTATCTATCAGGAAGGTCTTGGCGGCAAGGCCCTGAAGACCGTTAAGATGACACGCACAGCCGACGAGCAATGGCAGACGACTGTGAAAGGCGACCTGATGGGTAAGTTCTATACCTTTGATGTGGGTAAGGGCGAGTGCCCAGGTGTCTTTGCCAAGGCCGTAGGCGTGAATGGCAAGCGAGGTGCCATCATCGACCTCGAGAAGACAGATCCCGATGGCTGGGCAGAGGATCAGCGGCCTGTCACGAAGACGCCTGCCGACATCGTCGTCTATGAGATGCATCATCGTGACTTCTCCATCGCCCGCAAGGATGCTCAGTACCCAGGCAAGTTCCTGGCTCTGACAGAGCCGTGGGCCATCGACCACCTGAAAGCCTTGGGCGTGAATGCCGTCCACATCCTGCCCAGCTACGATTACGGCTCTGTGGACGAGACACGCATCGACCCTGACCTCTATTACGAGTACGCCTATAAGTCTCTGCCCAAGGGCGTCATCCCTGCACGTCCAGACTTCTCACCACAATACAACTGGGGCTACGACCCTGTGAACTACAACGTGCCCGAGGGCGGCTACTCCACCAATCCCTACGAGCCCGACGTACGTATCCGTGAGTTCAAGCAGATGGTGCAGGCCCTCCACAAGGCGGGCATCCGCGTGATCCTCGACGTAGTGTATAACCACACCTACGACATCGAGAACTCGAACTTCCAGCGCACCTATCCTGACTATTATTACAGAACCCACCCCCTACCCCTCCCGAAGGGAGTGGAGTCTAAATACTCCAATGGCAGCGGGTGCGGCAATGAGACGGCCTCAGACCAGCCGATGATGCGGAAATTCATGATTGAGTCCGTCAAGTACTGGATCAACGAATACCACATCGACGGCCTCCGCTTCGACCTGATGGGCTGTCACGACATCGAGACGATGAACGAAATCCGCAAGGCTGTCGATGCCATCGATCCCACCATCTTTATATATGGGGAGGGTTGGAGCGCTGGCGCCTGTGCCATCCCCAACGAACGTCTGGGCATGAAGGCAAACATCCCGCAGATGCCAGGCATCGCCGCCTTCTCTGATGAAATCCGCGATGCCCTCCGTGGTCCCTTCTCTGATGACACGAAACCTGCCTGGCTGGCATTGGGCAACGAGAGTGAGAGCCTGAAGTTCGGCATCGCCGGCTGCATCACCCATCCGCAAGTGGACATGACAAAGGTGAACTACTCCAAGGAGCCCTGGGCTCTGGAACCCACGCAGATGATGAGCTACGTGAGCTGTCACGACGACATGTGCCTCGTGGACCGTCTGAAGGCCTCTGTCCCTGGTATCACCACAGACGAATTGATCCGCCTTGACCTCCTGGCACAGACGGTCGTCTTTACCTCTCAGGGTGTGCCCTTCATGCTCTCTGGCGAAGAACTGCTGCGCGACAAGAAAGGCGTCCACAACAGTTTTGAGTCCCCTGACAGCATCAATCAGCTCGACTGGAACAACAAGACGAAGTATCCCCAGGTGTTCGACTACTACAAGAACCTCATCGCCCTGCGCAAGCATCATCCAGCCTTCCGTCTGGGCAATGCCGACCTCGTGCGCAAGCATCTGGAGTTCCTCGAGGCCCCAGCAAGAATCGTAGCCTATCGCCTGAAGAACTATGCAGGACGTGACGACTGGCGCAACATCATCGTGATACTCAACGCCAACAAGGCCGCTACGGAGGTGACCATCCCAGAAGGAGACTACACCATCGTCTGCCGCCGTGGTGAGATCAACGAAAAAGGCCTTGGCAACCTTCAAGGCGCCAAAGCCATCGTCGATGCTCAGTCAGCACTTATCTTGCACAACTAAAAGGTTACGCTGAGCCTGTATTCCGGCACTACCTCTACGTCCCTGATTTCAACGACCGACCCGTCTGAGAAATCGGGGACAGCTTCTTTGGGAAGGTCGCGCAGGAACGGAGCGTTCTTTTGTAGAGGACGGAAGTAGAAGGTCATGGGGTCAGTCTTCAGATCATTGTAGTAGCGCTTCAGACCGATGGTCCAAGGCTCACCGTGATAGAACTCGTCCTGCACCAACTGCCCCTTCATAAAGGCCATTGCGACATCGCCGACGTAATTCACCCGCAAGAAATACTCCTGAACCTGCGGAAGTGAAGAGTGAATAGTGAAGAGTGAAGAATTTGCTTCCGCCTTAAATGATATAGACATTCTTCTCGGTCCGGCTTTCTTGACCTCGAACTGTGGGGTAACGGATTCCACACTGATGGTCTGTTCCTTGAAGCCCTGCTTGCTGGGATATACCACATAGTTGACAGTATTGCGTCCAAGACAGAGCAGGTCGGCACCATCCTCGCGAGGCAGCACGGTAGCATCGGCTATCAGCAGTTTGCCGTTCACCTTCAGGGCATTCAGCGCCTGCTGGCGCGTCAGTGTTGTCACCTTGATACCCTTATACGTGAAGGTGCTTTTGAAACCTGGCACAGAGCGGAAGGTCTTGCCGCCTGCAAACACATACTCTGGCTTAACACCTTCTGGTGCAAAGAAGAAATAGTGAGGCGTGCCCTTGTCCTGAATCTTCATCAGTGGCTGTGCTGTGGAATACCTCAAGAGGTTTCCGTCCATATCCAAGTTAAAGGGCAGTATCATACTCACATCCTTGGGAAGTGTGATGGGGATGGAGATAGCCTCTTTCTTCAGATTGAGTCTTACCACGCCAGACTGGTCGTGACGAAGGGTGTCGTGGTCTTGGAAATTCACTAAGAACAGGAATCCTTTATCGTCCTTCATACGGGCAGCATAGCGCAGGTCATCACGGTTCTGCGGCGTCATTTTCACCCAACCCTCTGGCAGCACTGTTTCCATCGGAGCCAACTTGTCGCCGAAGTCAGCCAGGAACGAGTGCAGCAGTCGCAAGTTGCGATACATCTTGCCCTCCAGTCCGAACTCGCCAATAGGAGCCTGGAAGTCGTAGCTGATCTTCGGCATACCCATCGGCTCGTCGTTGAACGACCCTACGCCACCTATCTGTTTCGGTGTACTTCCACCGTGATACATATAATAGCCTATGCCGTTGCTTCCGCTGCCTAATGTACGCACCATCAGTCCCTCAGCAGCCTCAGCCGTCACGATGGGACGTGCGGAGTAGATCATCTGGATACCTGCACCCATCTCGGCACAGAACGAGGGATAGTCCGCAGGGTTATAGCGCGTGGGGGCATAGTCGGCCTCCTTCGTCAGGTCCTTGAACATCAGGAACTTCGACATGTGGGGCTTGGCCCAGAAAGGATAGGTATAGGCGGCCGTCACAGGTATCGCCTCACCTTCTATCACAGCGGCATTTCCCCAGCCCGTAGCCGTAAAAAACGGCACATCGATACCCGCTTCCCGCGCCATCTGCTTCAGCAGCTGCATGTGCAGGGTTCCCATCTCGCTGCCAGTGGCTTTATGAGCCTGATTGCCCACGCCAATCATAGCCTCACCAGCATTATAGCTGGCCGCAGTATGATCCTTGGGTTCACCTGGGTAGCAGATGGCCCACGGAGCCGCCGAATGCTGCATCTCGTTCTCAATCTGGCAGCCGATAATCGGACCACCGTCCTTGTAGTACAGTCCCTTCAACTGCCGGCCTATCTCCGTGTAGAGCCGCTTCACAATCTTCAGATACTCGGGATCATTGCTCCGCACTTCCAGCGGCTTGGCAAACAACCAGTCTGGCAGACCACCACTGCGTATCTCACCATGACAGAACGGACCTATACGGATGATGACAGGCATATCGTGCTTCTTGCACAGTTCTATAAAGCCTCTGAGGTTGCGCTGTCCGTCCCAGCGGAACTGGCCCTCCACCTCCTCGTGCAAGCTCCAGAACACATATGTCGGCAGCACCGTCACGCCGCCTGCCTTCATCTTCAGGATCTCCTCCTCCCACTGCTCGGCTGGATAGCGTGAGTAGTGGAACTCGCCCATCACGGGAATCACGGGTTTGCCCCCGATGCTCATATAGAAGCTGTTCACGTCGATGCGCTCTCCCTTCGGATTCACCCCACCCATCCGCAGATGGCCGCTCTTAATCACCTTCGGCTGTGCAGGAGCCGACAGCTCATAAATCTTCTGCGCTTTGATATTTTGTTGAGCATTGGCCGACAGCACCATGCTGAGCAATGTCATTGTTGCGAGAAATCTTATTTTCATCATGTCTACATTTTGTTTTCGACGGCAAAATTACGAAAATCTCCGCTCTTCCAAGATAGAAAAGCGAGGAAATTGTATGGACGATTTTACGATGGGTGTAGAGACCGCTCTTGTTAGTCTTCCTGTTCCTTCATGCCACAGCCACCATGGAATTCATCCATCAGATTGATGGAATAGGCCTCTTCGCGAGACACTTCCGTCTTGGTCCAGTCTAAATCTCCCCCCTTTGGACAACTTTTTGGTCTGTTTCCGCGATTTGTCCAACGATGTGGCGTTTGGCCATACAAGTTGGAGAAAATTCTGAGATTATTCTTGGAATCTGCTGAAAAACACCCTACCTTTGCAGTGTCAAAAAGAAACAGACGACACAAATAATAACAAAGTATAAACATTAAATTATTAAAGTTATGACAACAAAGATTTTCAATGCAAAGAAGATGCTCATGAGCACAATTGCAGCAGTAGTTTTCTCATTCGTGTTCACCACCAATGCAAATGCACTTCCCTCAGAGAATACGCAAGGGCACAATCTTGAAGTCCGAGTCAAAGGGTGTCTTAATGAGGATAGTCAGAATAAGCAGGAAGAAGATTTTGATATTGTATCCTTTATATCCTATGTCCTCCAGAATATTTTTGGCGTACGAGTATAGTGACCTGCTTCTGTTAATAAGACAATAAACTAAGCGTTCTGGAAACTAATCCAGAACGCTTAATGTGCTCGGGGACAGGTGCCTTACACAACGTTCCTGGCACCTTGTGTACACGACTAGCCACCTGCACCAGTTGGCGCAGTTCCCCAAGCTGATCCTTACGGATGCGCTCGTTTACAGCATAACCTTTAACAAGATAGTCCTTGATAATCTTTCGAGCCCAGATGCGGAAGGCTGTGCCACGTTTGCTATGAACGCGATAACCAACACATATAATGGTATCAAGGTCATAAATCTTTGTTGGACGATATTTGTATTGAGTATTATGCAAAAAATGCATATTACTATTTTCTTCAAGTTCACCCTCTTTCAAGGCATTGTTTATATGTCGGGCCATACCCTTCCAAGGATTGTCCGCTGCCATCATCACGGAACCATCCTCTTCGTCCAGCAATTCGTATTCTATTATATCATTGTCTTCTAACCTTTCCATACAAAATGCAAAGGTAGCACTTTTATTCAATTCTACCAATAACTTTACGTAACAACTTGCGTTGCCTCCCATCAAATTCTTCTTTCCCACTTTCTTTCCACCACTCCTTTGCCATCCCTTATTTTGGGAAATAATTTGTTAAAAGTTTCCTTAATTCAAGGAAAGTTTGTTTCTTTGCGGCAAAATCTGATGATTATGACGATAAAAAAGACCTTCAAAACTCTTTTCCAAAGCAGAACAACTTGCAAACCTTGGCAGATTAAGTTAGTTGAAACAAAGGCATATTTAGCTTTCGTACCTTATTATATATTTGGCTCCAATCTATTGGTGTCCGATAATTAAATAATCCACGGACATTGTCAGTTCGTTATAGAGGTCGGCCAGTGATGAAGTATGGCATTACTTTATCACCGTACAAAGGTGCATAACATCATCGTCAAAGGTTTCTTTTCTGATAGCACGGTTTTTGATGGTTGAACGACAGTTGTAAATGGTTTGATTAGAGAGAAAGAGAAGTCCGGCGATATCGGCAGTATTATTTACACCAAGTCGGATAAGTGCGAACGTTCTCAATTCTGTGGTTAGGGAATGCGGTGATTTCTGTAACAACTGTCCGTCATTTCTAAGCAACGCATTAAATTCCTCCACGAATGTAGGATAGAGCTCAAGAAACGCTTTGTCAAAACGGTTGAGGAAAGTTGCAGCATCTTCTTGAGAGATACGTACCGATGAGATCGTCTGTAGGAGTTCTTGAGCTTGATTAGCCTTTATTTTACGCTTTACGAGTGTCTGATACTTGTTTAGCTTATCGATATATTTTGCACATAGATCTATATAGATTGAGGCCAAGCCCTCCCGATGTTTGTTAGTATCCATCAATAGCTGATTGAGTTCCTGTAGTTGGATGTTTAAGTCTGTCTGATGCTGGCTGCTCTCAGCCAACTTGCGATTCAAACTTGTCAGTTGCTGATTGTTTTCAGCCAGTTCTCTTCTGCGTGAAGTCAGTTTTCTATTTTGTCTATGGATAAAAAAGACCGTAACAAACAAAGCCACAACAAGCAAAGAGATAAAGAGAATGGAATATCTCAAATTCTTATTTTGCTTTTCCATGGTGGCCTGATAGGCATTCATTATCTGTGGCAGATTACGAGATATCTCTAAGATACGCAGGCGGTTATTATAGAACTTGGCATCTTCCATAGAGTGGTTTATATACTTTTCAGCTCGCTCTATATTATCTTCGCCTCTCTGATACAGATACACAGCTAATGTTTGTAGTGCCAAATTTTCCATAGTGCAGCTTCTTATGTCACTCGTTGCAGCCCTGATTAGATATTCTTCATATTTGTCTTCCTCACCATTGACCATATAGTTTCCTGCCAAAGCGTATGAAGACATAGCGTAGATACGTGAGCTTTCACTGTTCGTTTTCAAAATATCCAAATAGAATTCTTTCGCCTTCTTGCTGTTAGGTTCTACATAAACCATTTGTTCACCTAGATAAAATAAATACAGAGGATCTTTCTCATTGGCATATTGCATAGCTTTTTTAAGAAAGTCATTGGCTTTCTGACGGTACAGAGGGGTAAATACCTGGTCATTACAATAGTCACTCCAATAGGAATATACAGAGAAATAAGTATAATGATATTTGAACAATAAATCTTGTCCAATATCTGTATGATCGATTCCATCTAGGTAATTGATGGCCTCACTATATAATCCCCCTAGTGTCAGAATCTCTGCCAAGTGGATAGTAAATAGCGTGATATAATGGTTGTCTTTCTGTAGGTTGGCCATTAAAAGTCCTTTATTAGCGTAGGCCATGGCCGAGTCGAATTTGAACACATAGTACTCATTATATAGGTCATCCAGAATCTTCAGTTTGGCGGTGTTGTCTCTTTCGCCAATTAATAGTTTCTTTAAAACATCTATTTTACTTTCCTTTGATTGGATGTATTGTGACCTCTGATCTATGACAATATCAAGTTCCTCTAATAGCTTTTGATTGTCTGCAAGCATGGTTGCCGACAATAACAAAAAAATAAATAATAATCTGCTTCTATGCATATTACAATCGTTTTGTTTGCAAAAATAAGAAAAAACGCAAAAACGAGCAACTTTACTATGCGTTTTTTAATATTTATTATAACTTTCTGATTTTCAATGGTATTTTTAGAAATCTTTCTTACTGAAATTTACTACACACTTACTAACATACACAAATTTCCATTATTACACCTAACTTTGCAGCAGATTTTTATTTTCAACTTAAAACGTAAAATGTATGATTAGAAAAAAGAAACCTTTAAGAAGCTTAATGCTCAGTCTGATAATGCTGCTGCCGTTAAGCCTACTTGCACAAGAAATCAAAGTGCAAGGTGTCGTGAAGGACCAAACGGGTGAGGCCGTTATTGGTGCTACTGTAATGCAAAAGGGAACCAGCAATGGAACCGTTACTGATTTTGACGGAAACTTCTCCTTGTCAGTTCCTGCTGAAGCTACGCTTACCATATCCTATATAGGCTTCGCCACACAGGACGTAGCTGTAGGTGGTAAGACGGAACTTCAAATCGTATTGAAAGATGATAGCCAGACTCTAAGTGAGGTTGTCGTTGTTGGTTACGGTACAATGCGTAAGAGTGACTTGACAGGTGCAGTTGGTTCTTTGGGTGCAAAGGATATGCAGGATAGTCCTGTGTCCAATATCGGACAGGCCATTCAGGGAAAGATAGCTGGCTTACAGGTTGTGGATGCAGGAAAACCAGGTGATAATGTGATCATCAAAGTTCGTGGTATGGGTTCTATTAATAATTGTGACCCGCTTGTAGTGATTGATGGTGTTCCAACAGACTTAGGACTGAATAACCTGAATATGGCAGATGTAGAGCGCCTTGACGTGTTGAAAGATGCTTCTGCAACAGCCATATATGGTTCACGTGGAGCAAACGGTGTAGTTATGATTACAACAAAAAAGGGTAAGGATGGCAAAGGTAAACTATCACTTGCAGCCAACTTCGCTATCCAAAATGCCACAAAGACACCAAAATTGCTTAACGCTAGCGAATATGCCGCACTAAATAATGATATGATGGCCAATGCTGGCTACACAATGAATCCAGAATGGGCCTCTCCATCATCTCTTGGCAAAGGAACCGACTGGGTGGATGAGCTACTACGTACAGGCTATATGCAGAATTATACTTTAAGCTATAGTGGTGGTAACGATAAGGCTCACTACTATGTGTCAGGTGGATTGCTAGACCAAAGTGGTATTGTAAAAAGCGTCAGTTATCGTCGCTTCACTTTTCAGGAAAACAGTGATGCTCAAGTACTCAGCTGGTTGAAGTTCTCTAACAATATCACTGTCAGTGCTGATAAGAAGGAACAAGGCAGCTACGATCTGGGAAATACTTACAAAGCCCTACCCATTTACTCTGTAAAAGATTCAAATGGTGATTGGACAGGACCTGAAGGGAACTCCCTCTGGTATGGTAGTACAAAGAACCCTATCGGCCCCACAGAGACCGATAAGCAGAAAACTAATGGCTATAACTTTTTGGGCAATCTGACAGCAGAAATCACATTCACTAAATGGTTGAAGTTCAGGAGCACTTTTGGAATTGATGCTAAGTTCTGGTTTGCCGATAACTATACACCGAAGTATGCTTGGAAACCTATTGCTACAGAAGAGAGTTCACGCTATAAAAGCGACAACAAGTCGTTCACTTACCTGTGGGATAATTACTTCCTGTTTGACTATACATTTGCCAAAAAGCATCGTGTGGGTTTGATGGCCGGTACATCAGCCCAGTGGAACAAGTTCGACTATCTTAATGCTCAGAAAAACATCTTTGCTTTTGAAAATGTTCACGAGATGGATAATGGACAGGAAATGTATGCTATCGGTGGCAACGAAACAGAATGGGCATTGTTCTCTTATATGGCTCGTGCAACTTACGACTACGATAACAAATATCTGCTAACTGCGACCCTTCGCCGTGATGGCAGTAGCCGATTTGGTCGTAGCAAGCGATGGGGTATGTTCCCGTCAGTTTCAGTTGCCTGGCGCATCTCCGAGGAATCTTGGTTCAAAAAGACCAATGCATTGAGCGATTTGAAAATCCGTATCGGATATGGTGTGACGGGAAGTCAAGCCAGTGTGAGCAACTATGGCTATTTGCCCTCGTATGCCACAAGTGTCTATCCATTAGGTTTTTGGGGTAAAGAGCAACCCGCCCTTGTTTCGTCTTCGCTAGCTAATCCTAATATCCACTGGGAAGAGGTGGCACAGGCTAACATCGGTTTCGATGCAGTGCTATTCAACTCGCGTGCCATCCTCTCAGTCGATGCTTATATCAAGAATACCAATGACATGCTCGTCAAAGCAAGCATTCCCATAACATCCGGTTTCGAAGATACAAGCACCACCTATACCAATGCCGGCAAGGTACGAAACACAGGTGTCGAAGTGACATTGCATACTGTCAATATTAAAGGTGAATTGGGTTGGGAAAGCGACCTGTCCTATACCTATAACAAAAATAAGATCAAAGACCTAAACAGTGATGTACCTTACTACATCAACCAAGTCAACAATTCATATGTGACCATGCTCCAAAAGGACTATCCCATCAACGTATTTTATGGCTATGTTACTGACGGTGTATTCCAAAATCAGACAGAGGTAGACGTACATTCAATCCAACCTGGTGCAGAGCCTGGCGACATCCGTTTCCGCGACTTGAACAATGATGGTGTCATCAATGACGATGATCGTACAGTCATAGGCAATCCGAATCCCACACACATGTTCTCACTAGGAAACAATCTGACCTATAAGGGGTTTGAACTAAACATATACCTACAGGGAGTGGCTGGAAACAAGATATTCAATGCTAACAAAATCGACCTGACGGGTATGTCAGCAGCCTACAACCAGACCACCGATGTCCTTTCACGTTGGCATGGTGAGGGCACCAGTAACTATATGCCTCGTGCAGTCTTCGGCGACCCCAATCAGAACAATCGCATCAGTGACCGCTTTGTAGAGAATGGATCTTACCTGCGCCTGAAGACTATCTCGCTGTCTTATAATTTTCCAAAAGAATGGCTGAAAGTCCTAACTATTGAGAATGCCCGTCTTACACTTTCCTGCGAGAATGTAGCCACCATCACAAGTTATAGTGGTTTCGACCCCGAGGTGGGAATCAACGGTATTGACCTTTCCACCTATCCCATTTCTCGTACATTCAATATTGGTTTAAACTTCAATTTCTAAAACAACGACGGATTATGAAAAAGATATATATGATTCTGATGGCAGTCCTCACACTCACTTCATGTGGTAATGATTTCCTTGACAAAGAGCCGAAGAATACGGTAGATCCTGAGACTAGTGTGACTGACGATGTGGTTGTGGCTATGGCCAACGCCTGTTATCGCACTCTACAGTCATCAAATATGTACAACCAGCGCATTTGGACACTCGACATTGTCGCCGGAAATAGCGAGGTGGGAGCTGGTGGTGGCACTGATGGTATTGAGACTATTCAAGCTGCAAACTTTATCACACAGAGTGACAATGGTATGGCTCTTTATATGTGGCGTTCGCCTTGGGTGGGTATCGGTCAGTGCAATATTCTGATCCAAGCCCTTGAAGGGAAGGATTTAGTCCATGGCAGTCTGATGGAGCGTTCACTTGCCGAGGCTTATTTCCTCCGTGCTCATTACTATTTCATCCTAGTACGTCTGTATGGTGGCGTTCCCCTTCGTTTGGAACCCTATAATCCAGGAGAGTCTACTGACATTGCCCGTGCGACTTTGGACGAGACCTATGCCCAGATTATAGCTGACTGTCAGAAAGCCATTGACATGTTACCAACTAAGCTTGATTATGACGATGACAATGTTGGACGAGCCTCAAAAGATGCAGCCCTGACTATGATGGCAGATATTCTGCTTACATTGGCCCCTAACCATCAGGAGTATTACAGTCAAGTGGCCAGTCTGTGTGACCAGGTGACATCTCTTGGCTACAACCTTGAGAACTGCACCTATGCGGGCAACTTTGATGCTACCATCAACAATGGTCCGGAAAGTATTTTCGAGGTACAATTCTCTGGTAATACTGAATATGATTTTTGGGGAAACAATCCGCAGTCGAGTTGGCTTTCAACCTTCATGGGTCCCCGCAACTCCGACTTTGTAGCCGGTAGCTATGGATGGAACCAACCTACACAGGAGTTCTTCGATCAGTATGAGCCTGGTGACCTGCGCAAAGACTTGACCGTATTATACGAAGGTTGTCCTGACTTCGACGGGAAACTGTATAAAAGCAGTTATTCCAATACAGGCTATAATGTACGCAAGTTCCTTGTTCCCAAGTCCATTTCGCCAGAATATAACACGAATCCACAGAACTTCGTGGTCTACCGTTATGCAGATGTGTTGCTAATGAAGGCAGAGGCACTGAACGAACAGGGACAGACTGCACAGGCCTGTGAGCCTCTGAATATCGTTCGTAAACGTGCAGGTCTGGCTAATATTGCCAATCTAGCACAAGATGCCATGCGCGAGAAGATAATACATGAGCGTCGTATGGAACTGGCATTCGAAGGTCACCGTTGGTTCGATATGATTCGCATACAGAATGGCGACTACGCCATCAACTTCCTCCGCAGTATCGGTAAGAGTCGCGTTACAAAGGACAGACTGCTGTTTCCTATACCTCAGACTGAGATGGACGCCAATAGTCTGATGACTCAGAACCCTGGATATTAAGAAAAATAAGAATTAATAACAGATAATTGAAAGTTTTATGAAAACTCTTTATAATATTTTAACCGTCATGTTCTGCAGCCTGATGATGATGTCATGTTCAGATAATGACTATACAGAATTGGATAAGGGCCACGATGTGCTCACACTGACAGCCAACCAAACTGCCGAAGTGCTCAACGAAGCCAATCATGCAGGTGAGGCTATTACCCTTAACTGGACTACGGGTACTAACTATGGTAAAAACTGCCGTATATATTATACACTGGAGATTGCACCTACAGGTAGCGATTTTGCCAATGCCTACGTGGCTGTCGACAACGAGACGCAGGTGTATTCATGGACTGCCAATCAAGAGAATCTTAATGCCCTGCTACTTGACAAGTTCGGAGGCAAAGAGGGTCAGACTGTGGCCCTCGATGCCCGTGTTACTGCTTGTGTTAGCGACGCTGATGCACAAATCTCTACCATTTCGTTTTCTGCCACACCATACACCCCAGTTACATCTACACTATATTTGGTGGGTGATGCCACACCAAATGGTTGGGATGCCGGACATGCTACAGAGATGAAGCGCACAGATAACGGAAAATTCACATGGGAGGGCAACCTTAATGTAGGTTCTTTCAAATTCCTCACAACTCTTGGCGAATGGATTCCATCTTACAATAAGGACACCGACGGTAATTTAATACTTCGTAGCAGTTTTGACGAACCAGACGAACAGTGGCAGATAACTGAACCCCACTTCTATAAGGTGACTGTGAACTTACTTACAAAAGAGATGACATACGTACAAACTGAAGGCGAAGCTCCTCGATTCGATAATCTTTATTTCGTTGGTAATCCAACGAGTTGGGGATTCGTGAAGATGCATAAAGACCCGCTTGATCAATTCTTGTTCCGTTATGGACGCTACTTTGAGCAGGGCAATGGTGGTGAGTTCAAATTTGGCACGTCTGAAGGTGCATGGGAGAATATGCTAAAGGCCACACAAGCTAATGCGCCCTATACCGAAACGTCCATGTCATTCGTTGCTGGCTATGACCCTGACAACAAGTGGTTCCTACAAGACAATGAAACGGGTAAGGCATACAAAATATGTGTCGATATCCGTACCGACAAAGAGCGAATGATGATGCGCGAGTTTATTCCATATGAGATGATATATCTTGTGGGTGATGCCACACCAAATGGCTGGGATTTGGGTAATGCAACTGCCATGATGGCTACTGATAGTCCTTATATCTTCACTTGGACGGGCACACTCACTAGTGGAGAAATCAAGTTCTCATGCGATAAAAAGAGTGATTGGAATGGTGCCTGGCTGATGAATGCTAATGGCAACGGTGTGGAGCCTACGGGCGATATAGAACAGGCTCTTTTCATTGACAAGAGCGATGACTATCTGAAGAACCAGTATCTTGACATAAACATTGGCGATGTAGACAACAAGTGGCACATTATGTCGGCAGGTACTTACACCATCACTGTGAACCAGTTGGAAGAGACAGTATCGATTGTAAAGCAATAAACTTAAAGTAACTGACATTATGAAAATGAATAGCATATTGATAACCTTTGCCGCATCAGTCCTTTTTGCATGCAGCTCTGATGACGACAATATGGGCACCGTGCCCACAGACATCATTGCACCCGTCGTATCCACGACTTCGCAACTCATATTGAACATCTCTACCGACAAGGCTCTGTATAAGCCGGGTGAGAGCATCCTTTTCAGCGCAGAGGGCACGATGCCCTCTGGCGCAAGGGTGCGCTATCGTCAGGGTTGCGACGTGGTAGCCGATGAAGCCATCAACGGCTCATCGTGGACGTGGACAGCACCACAGACCGACTATACCGGCTATATGGTGGATATCTATACGGGTAGTGGCAACTCTGAGACGGTATATGGAACGATGGGCATAGATGTATCGAGCGACTGGGCACGCTTCCCCCGCTATGGGTTTGTAGCCAGCTTCGATGCCAGCAAGACATCTGATATAATAGCTGAGGAGATGGCCCAGTTGAACCGTCTGCACATCAACGGTATTCAGTTCTACGACTGGCACTACAAACACCAGTGGCCCTTGGGTGGCACCCGCTCGGAGCTGATGGAGAGCTATACTGACATTGCCAACCGTGAGGTACTTACCAGTGTGGTCAAGGAGTACATCTCCCGTCAGCACAGCTATGGCATGAAGGCCATGTTCTACAACCTTTGCTATGGCGCGCTCGACGATGCTGCGCAGGATGGCGTGAGCGACAAGTGGGGCGTGTATACCAATACCAGTCATACCCGTGACAAACTTTCCTTGCCGTCAGGCTGGAAGGGAGATATCTATCTCGTTGATCCCTCCAACAGAGAGTGGCAACAGTATCTGGCCGACCGTAATGACGACGTATATGCCTCGTTCGATTTCGACGGCTTCCATATCGACCAGGTGGGCAACCGTGGTACGGTGTACGACTATTACGGCTCGCAGCTGAATCTGCCAAATGGCTTTGCCTCATTCATTAATGCCATGAAAGCCCGCCATCAGGACAAGCGATTGGTGATGAATGCCGTTTCGGGTTATGGAGCAGGAAAGATTGGCAGCACGGGCAATACCGACTTCATGTATACAGAGATGTGGGGCAGCGAGTCGAAGTACAGCGACATTCACGACATCATACGTCAGAACAGTGCTTACTCCAACGGCAAAAACAGCATCATTGCCGCCTATATGAACTACGGCAAATCGTCAGCTGCCGGCGAGTTCAACACACCAGGCATCCTGCTTACCGATGCAGTCATCTTCGCCCTCGGTGGTGCCCACTTGGAGATGGGCGACGGTCACATGCTCTGCCATGAGTATTTCCCCAACAGTAACCTCGCCATGAGCAGCGAACTCCAGGCAGCTATCGTACGCTACTACGACTTCCTGACAGCCTACCAGAACCTGCTGCGCGATGGCGGCAGCGAGACGGTGGCCGAACTGGCATCTGGCAACAGCAGTGTGAACATTAGCACATGGCCGCCCAAACTGCAGATGGTCACCACATACGCCAAGACAGTTGGCAATCGTCAAGTGGTACACCTGCTGAACTTCCGTCAGGCCAACAGTCTCAGCTGGCGCGACGAGCATGGCAACATGCCTGAGCCTGAGACCGTCACCAACCTGCCGCTGCGCATGAAGGCATCGGGAGTGAAGAAACTCTGGGTAGCATCGCCCGACCATATTGGTGGCGCACCTCTTGAGCTGAACTTCCGACAGGATGGCAGCTATATCAACTTCACCCTTCCCTCACTGAAATACTGGACAATGATTGTTGTAGAAAAATAAAATCCACCATAATTATGAAGAAAGTTATTATTGTCCTAATGGGCATCATAATGGCAATGACTGCCAATGCCATCGAGCAGAAATCACCCAATGGAAACATTGTGTTGAACGTTGAGTTGAATGCAAAGGGAACACCCGAGTATCAGGTAATTTACAAGGGACGCCCCGTCATCAACCCCAGCACACTGGGCATAGAACTGGCCGAGGAGAATTCATTGATGGACCAGTTCCGCATCAACAAGACTTCCACCTCCTCCTTCGACGAGACGTGGCAACCCGTATGGGGTGAGACGCGTGACATCCGCAACCACTACAATGAACTGTTCTTAGAGATGGAGAAGCCCTCCAACGGACGATTCATGAACCTCCGTTTCCGCGTCTTCGACGATGGCGTGGCCTTCCGTTATGAGTTTCCCCAACAGCAGTATCTTCCTTACTTTGTTGTTAAAGCCGAACATACACAGTTTGCAATGACAGGCAACCATACGGCATGGTGGATTCCCGGCGACTACGACACGCAGGAGTATGACTATATGGAGACCCGTCTCTCTGAAATCCGCAGTCACATGAAGGAGGCCATCACGCCCAATGCCTCGCAGACCCCATTTTCCGCGACTGGTGTACAGACCGCACTCCAGATGAAGACCGACGACGGTCTGTACATCAACATCCATGAGGCAGCCCTCATAGACTACAGTTGCATGCACCTGAACCTTGATGATAAGAATATGGTGTTCGAATCGTGGCTCACACCCGATGCCCAAGGCAACATGGCCCACATGCAGTCACCCTGCCAGACACCCTGGCGCACCATCATGGTCAGCGACGATGCACGCGACATCCTGGCTTCGAATCTCATACTGAACCTCAACGAGCCCTGCAAACTGGAAGATACCTCGTGGATTAAGCCCGTGAAGTATGTAGGCGTGTGGTGGGAGATGATTAACGGAAAGAGCCAATGGTCGTATACCTCTGATTTACCCTCAGTACATCTGGATGATATCGACTACACAAAGACTAAACCTCATGGCAAGCATGGTGCCAACAACGATAACGTGCGTCGTTACATTGATTTCGCTGCTAAACATGGCTTCGATCAAGTGTTAGTAGAGGGATGGAACGTTGGCTGGGAAGACTGGTTTGGTATGTCGAAGGACTATGTTTTTGATTTCCAAACACCATACCCCGACTTTGATTTAAATGGACTGAATGAATATGCTCACTCAAAAGGTATCCGCCTTCAGATGCACCACGAGACTTCGGCATCTGTCCGTAACTACGAACGCCACATGGAAGCGGCCTATCAATTAATGAACAAGTATGGTTACAACTCCGTGAAGAGTGGTTACGTGGGTAACATTATCCCTCGTGGTGAACACCACTATGGCCAGTGGATGAATAATCACTATCTTTATGCCATCAAACAAGCTGCCAAACACCATATCATGGTAAACGCTCATGAGGCTGTTCGTCCCACAGGATTGTGCCGTACATATCCCAATTTGATAGGTAATGAAGCCGCACGTGGCACAGAATATGAAGCTACTAATGGCAGTAAGCCTTTCCATACAACTATCTTGCCTTTCACCCGTCTGCAAGGTGGACCTATGGACTATACACCAGGCATTTTCGAGATGGACATGAGCACCATGAATCCCGAAAATCCTAATCATGTAAACTCTACGTTGGCTCGACAATTGGCACTCTATGTTACCATGTATAGCCCGCTCCAGATGGCGGCCGACATCATAGATAATTACGAGAAGCACATGGATGCCTTCCAGTTTATTAAAGACGTTGCTGTAGATTGGGATGACTCGCAATATTTGGAAGCAGAACCTGGCCGATATATTGTGGCAGCCCGCAAGGCAAAAGGTACCAACAATTGGTTTGTGGGCTGTACTGCCAGTGAACATGGACACACATCTACTGTAAAACTCAATTTTCTCGACAGTGGCAAGAAGTACATAGCCACGGTATATGCCGATGCTAAGAATGCTCACTACAAGACTAATCCAAAGGCTTATATTATTAAAAGAGGAATAGTGACTGCCAAGTCGGCTCTTCACCTTACAGCCGCCCCTGGCGGTGGCTATGCTATCAGCATCGTTGAGGCCACGAAGGATGATGTAAAGGGGCTGAAGAACTTGCCTATAACGTGTCAATAGAAAGAGTTTTTATTCATATTTAAGTTAGTTGGTTAGTGTCTTAGCCTGGATGGTGTTGACTCTTGGAGAGCTTCAAAAAGTAAACAAACAACTGCTCGAACGGAGTCAACGCTATACAGGGGAAGGCACATTGTATTTGTTCATAGTTATTTATTGTTGTTTAGTTATGTAATATATAGGATAGCCCTTTTATTTAGTAAATCTTTCTGCTGCTTTTCCATATACTTCATTATATTTTGTGTTTTTGTCTTTTTTATGAGGATGATAATGTAAATGTGGATAAGTTGAAAACTAAAGGATCTTCATTGCTATCCAGGCGCAGGCTTCAGCATCGGCGAGGGCATGATGGTGATTGGCGAGGTGATAACCACATAGTTCTGAGATTGTATGAAGCTGATGGTTCTCAGCATGTGGAAAAGCCTTGCGAGAAGCCACACATGTGCAATGGAATTCGTAATCCGGATAGTCCATCTGGTAACAACGGAACACTGCTTTCAGGCAACTCTCATCGAAAGCTTTGTTATGCGCCACCAAGGGTAGGCCCTCGATAAGCGGTTCTATCTGTTTCCAAACCACAGGAAATACAGGAGCCTCTTCTGTATCACGACGCGTCAATCCATGCACCTGCGTACACCAATAGTTATAATAGTTGGGTTCTGGCTGAATCAGAGAGTAGAAGGTATCTACGATCTCGCCATCACGCACTATCACTACGCCAACAGAGCAGACACTGGTGCGCTCGTTGTTGGCAGTCTCGAAATCTATTGCTGCAAAGTCCCGCATTTGTCGTCTTTATATTTTGATAATATAGGCTACACTCGACAAAGGTCAAACAAGTTTGTCTTTGTTTTCGCTTGCACTATATTTGTTCCACATGTTTTTGGCAATCTCAGCCACCTCGTCACGGAACCATTGGGGCTCCAGCACCTCAATGTCACAACCCTGCGAAAGAATCTCCTGGCGGAAGTCGAAGGTGGGGCGAAGTCTGACGGTAAAGATGCTGTATTCATCTGTCCGCTCAATCTCCCTTTGTGTCTGATGGAACGTCAGACTGCGGAGGTAATTGGCCTGTCCTGCTGAAACTTTGAGTTTTACTGTTTCTATGTTTACGTTGCAATCAACGATAATTCCAAAGGAGTCATCAAAGAATTCCTCTGGAATGAAGTCTTTAGGGTATTTGAAACTTTTGTCTTTTACCTCCAACCAATGTACACGATCGAGGGCATAAATCATCACCTTATCATAATAGG
>Ga0265298_10000672_pt1 | contig 49978 bp, 43 predicted proteins | sample AusTroGonzalo_MG_3_FD_193486 | JGI IMG/M metagenome (GOLD analysis project Ga0265298, IMG submission 193486) | Bovine rumen microbial communities from tropical cattle in Woodstock, Queensland, Australia - Gonzalo_01 | ecosystem: Host-associated > Mammals > Digestive system > Stomach > Rumen ...
AAAATCATGCGTCCCGAGAAGCAGTGCAGCCGCTTCGTTCATTGCCTCGAACGACAGTTCAGGATATCCGCACTGCCAGGAAAAGGCTTCCACGAAAGGGTCTTTCTCCCTGTGTATGAAATAGGTATATTCCCGTCTTACCGCATCGAACCGTGGATGGAAATCCGCCCTGGCCGGAGCCACGCAGGAAACCACCACCGAGCGGGGCAGGATGGCATTTAATTTGTAGCGAAAATCTTCTGCCGCAAGGCCTTCGGGGCCGTCGAAACACGCAACGTAACCAATGGCGTTCACACCCGTGTCCGTCCGCCCCGCTCCGATTACGGGCACCTCGCCTCCCAGCAGCTTTCCAAGTGCGTCTTCGAGGCATTCCTGCACGCTCGGGGCAGAAGGTTGGCGCTGCCACCCGCAGAAGGCTGCACCGGAGTAGGATAGTTTGAGCAAATAACGCATAGATTGCAAATTTATCAAAATATATGGAAAGTGTAAATATCAAGGAACTCAACGACCGTATACAGAAAGAAAGCGGCTTCGTCGATATCCTTTCTCTTGAGATGGGCAAGGTCATCGTCGGCCAGAAGCACCTGGTGGAAAACCTGATGATCGCCCTGCTTGCCAACGGGCATATCCTTCTGGAAGGTGTGCCGGGCCTTGCGAAAACATTGGCGATCAGCACTTTGAGCAAGGCGGTCAACGCCAAATTCAACCGCATCCAGTTCACTCCGGACCTGCTCCCGGCCGACGTGGTGGGCACCATGATCTACTCCCAGAAAAAAGAGGAGTTCCAGGTAAGGAAGGGCCCAGTCTTCGCCAATTTCGTGCTGGCGGATGAAATCAACCGCGCCCCCGCGAAAGTGCAGTCGGCGCTGCTCGAAGCCATGCAGGAGCGGCAGGTGACCATAGGCGACAGCACCTTCGCCCTGCCCGAGCCCTTCCTTGTAATGGCTACCCAGAACCCCATCGAACAGGAAGGGACTTACCCGCTTCCCGAAGCGCAGGTAGACCGTTTCATGCTGAAGGTCGTGGTGGATTATCCGAAAAAGGAAGAAGAGAAACTCATCATCCGCATGAACAACAGCGGCGAGTTCCCGCAGCCGAATCCCGTAGTGAACCCGGAAGATATCGTCCGTGCCCGCGACGTCGTGCGCGAAGTATATATGGATGAGAAGATAGAACGCTACATCGTGGACATCGTGTACGCCACCCGCACTCCTGAAGAATACGGCCTGAAGAATCTCAAGGAACTGATTTCCTTCGGAGGATCTCCCCGTGCGAGCATCTCCCTGAGTGCCGCGGCGAAGGCCTACGCCTTCATCAAGCGCAGGGGTTATGTGATTCCGGAGGATGTGCGTGCCGTCTGCCCCGAGGTGCTCCGCCACCGCATCGGCCTTACCTATGAAGCCGAGGCGGAGAACGTCACCACCGAAGAAATCATATCGCAGGTAATCAATGCAGTGGTAGTGCCGTAATGGCAAGGGACGCAACAGAACTGCTTAAGAAGGTACGGAAGATTGAAATCCGCACCAAGGCTCTCTCGCACCAGATTTTCGCGGGAGAATACCACTCCGCGTTCAAAGGACGCGGCATGGCTTTCAGCGAAGTGCGCGAGTATCAGTACGGCGACGATGTCCGCAACATGGACTGGAACGTCACCGCGCGCATGCACAATCCCTACGTGAAAGTGTTCGAGGAAGAGCGCGAACTGACGGTGGTGCTGCTGGTGGACGTGAGCCGTTCGGGCCTTTTCGGCACGCAGGTGCGCACCAAGCGGGACCTTCTTGCCGAAATAGCGGCCGTGCTGAGTTTCAGCGCCATCCTGAACAACGATAAGGTGGGGGCCTTGTTCTTCAGCGACCGGGTGGAGAAGTTCATCCCTCCGAAAAAAGGGCGCAGCCACTTGCTGCACATAATCAGGGAGATGCTGGAACTCCAGCCTGCCTCCGACGGCACCGACATCGGCGCCGCACTGCGCTTCCTCACCGGTGCCATAAAGAAGAAGTGCACCGCCTTCCTGCTCAGCGACATGCTGGACGCCACTCCGGACGGCCATCCCCGTTACGAGGATGCCCTTAAAGTGGCAGCCGGCCGGCACGAACTTTCGATAATCAAAGTCTTCGACCCCCGCGAACGCAGTCTGCCCCAGGCAGGCCTCGTCAACGTGAAAGACAGCGAGACGGGCCGCTCCGCATGGATCAACACCGGCAGCGCTTCCACCCGCAGGGCTTATGCGCAGTGGTTCTCCACGCTTGCCTCGGCCGAGAGGGAACTGTTCAACAGGTATAAGGTGGACAATGTGGAAATAGCCACTGATTCCGATTATGTGAAGGGATTGATGGCATTGTTTGCAAGACGATGAAGATACTCTGTGTCATATTGATATCATTCCTGGAACTGATTCCGAAGGGCCATGCCTTCCTGAACCAGTTGCAGAAACGGGATTCCGTTCTGATTGCCGATCAGCTTGAATACGGATTCGAGCTGGACAGCGTGAAAACCGGAACCGAAATTGGGCTTTCGGATTATTCCGGAGCCTCGAATGATACCCTCACGCTTGTCCGTAACTGGAAGATAGATACTTTGAAGCTGTACAAAAAGAGCGGAATGGCAGATATCCGCGGAAGCGTGGTCCTCTCTCCGTTCGAAGAGGGAAAATATGAACTTCCGCCCATATTCGTACAGCGTAAATATGGCGGACGGACGGATACTCTGGTATTCTCGGCTCCGGAACTGGAAGTCAGGTCAATTCCTATAGACACGTCTACTTTCGTTCTTCACGATATCAAGGGCCAGATACGCTACCCGCTCACATTCAGGGAGATACTGCCATGGGCGGGCGGTTTGATCCTGCTGGCTGCGGTTATCGCGGGGCTGGTGTGGTGGATTCGGACCCGCCGCCGGGAAAACGAAGCGGAGAAAGTTAAGGAGCCTGCCCACATCACGGCGCTCCGCAATCTCGACAAATACCGCAGCGACAAATACTGGGCTCCGGAAAAACAGAAAACATTCTATTCGGGAGTGACGGATACCCTCAAGACATATATGGAGGCGCGTTTCGGAGTGGATGCTCCCGAAATGACTACGGCGGAGGTTTTTGACGCGTTGAAGAACGAAAAAGACATAACGCCGGAGCTGTTCGGCGAAACGAAGGAATTGTTCGAAACAGCCGACTTCGTGAAGTTTGCAAAGCATACCGCGCCCGATGATTATAATGCGAGGGTACTTCCCGTCGCCGTGAGGTTCGTCACCGAAACCTATCGTACAGAGCTTGAGGAGGAGCAGTCCGGAAATGTTCTTTGAGTATCCTGAACTTCTCTGGCTGCTGGTTGTCCCGGTGTTGCTCATCGGCCATTATTTATGGCTGGAGCTGAGCGGAAGGCGTCCTCACATGCGGGTAAGTTCATCGGCGCCGTGGCTTGCCGGAGGCGGGTCCGCGCTTGCATGGCTGCGGCATCTGCCGTTTGTGCTTCGCATCGCTGCGCTCAGCCTGATAATCGTTGCACTTGCCAGGCCCCGTTCTTCCAGTGAGCGGGAAAAGATTGATACGGAGGGAATTGACATAGTGCTGGCGATGGATGTTTCTACCAGTATGCTGGCCCGCGACTTCGATCCGGACCGTCTTTCCGCAGCAAAAAACATCGCAGTGGAGTTCATCTCCCAGAGACCCTCGGACCGTATGGGGATAGTGGTCTTTGCGGGAGAGAGTTACACGCAGTGCCCGCTTACCACTGACCGTGCCACTCTGATAAACCTGATGAAAGATGTGCAGACGGATCTTATCGAAGACGGTACGGCGATAGGCAACGGTCTCGCTACCGCCGTAGCGCGCATGAAGGATTCGGATGCGAAGAGCAGGGTGATAATCCTCCTTACCGATGGTGTAAACAACAGCGGAGAGATAGCTCCGGCAACGGCTGCCGAAATAGCAAAAACCTATGGGATAAGGGTTTATACTATCGGTCTCGGAACAATGGGAGAAGCCCCTTATCCGGTTATGACCGCATGGGGGGTTGAGGTGCGCAATATTCCGGTGGAGATAGATGAGGATCTTTTGAAGAACATCGCCGAAGCTACCGGAGGCCGCTATTTCCGTGCGACCGACAATACAAAACTTTCGGAAATCTACTCCGAAATAAACAAGATGGAAAAGGTCCGCACCACCGTGGACAGTTTTCCTGTATATAAAGAACTGTTCGGCAAGTACGCGCTCTGGGCCCTGATATGCCTGTTGCTCGAAGTGGCGCTGCGATTATTTATAAGGAGGCTGCCGTAATGCTGATATTCGCCAATCATCAATATCTGCTCCTGCTCATTCTGGTGCCGCTGATGCCGCTGCTTTACGCATTGGCCCGCTATCTTCGCCGCAGGCGCATCCGTGCTTTGGGCGACGAGTCTCTCGTAAAGAACCTGATGCCATCCTGGTCCGGTGCGAAGGGGTGGGTAAGGCTGGTACTCTTCGACCTTGCCTTCATGTTTTTCGTCATAGGGCTTGCCCGTCCGCAGATAGGTGCAAAACTCGAAGAAAGGAAGACCCGCGGGGCGGAGATAATGATATGCCTTGATGTATCCAATTCCATGCTTGCAAAGGACTACTCTCCCAACAGGCTGGAGCGAGCCAAACTTGCCATCTCCCGCATTGCGGACAAACTGCAGGACGATCGTATCGGACTGATTATCTTTGCGGGAAGTTCATTTGTGCAGTTGCCGATAACGAACGATTATGTTTCCGCAAAGATGTTCCTGAACAGCATCAGTACGGAGTCCGTTCCCGTGCAGGGTACTGCAATAGGCGATGCCATCATGACTGCGGCGCGCAGTTTCAGTACCCAGAGCGAAAAGAGCCGTGCGATAGTCGTCATCACTGACGGTGAAAACCATGAAGACGATCCGGTGGATGCTGCAGGAAAAGCGGCCGAAGCCGGCATCAGAGTATATACAATAGGTGTAGGATCCCTTCGCGGAGAACCCATCCCTCTGGACGGAGACCTGATGAAGGACAAGGACGGCAACATCGTCGTAACCCGTCTCGATGAATCCACGCTCCGCAAGGTTGCGGAAGCAGGGGGAGGAGCGTACGTGCATGCGGGAAACGAAGAGTTCGGGCTCAATCCCATAATCGACGACCTGCGGAATCTTGAGGAAGAACAGTTCAATTCTGTTGTTTTCGAAGAGTACGACGAGCAGTATATGTATTTCTTTGCCATAGCTCTGGCGCTTTTCGTAATTGAAATGCTTGTCGGTGAAAGACGGTGGAAAAGGAGGATGTTCTGATGAAAAGGTTACTGTGTATATTGCTTATTTTCGGTTCTCTGCCGCTGTCGGCGCAGATTGACAGAAAGGAAGTGCGTTCCGGAAACCGCAGGTTCCGCAAGGCAGATTACAAAAATGCGGAAATCGATTACAGGCGGGCGGTCGTGAAGGATTCTCTGTCTGTGCCGGGAGAATACAATCTGGCGTCAGCTCTCTATCGCCAGGAAAAATACGATGAGGCCGGAAAGGCATTGGAGACCGTGAAGGATGTTGCGCCTTCCGGAGCACATGCCGCTGATTATCACTACAATGCGGGAGACGTGGCGCTTAAGGAAAAGGATTATGCGGCGGCGGTGAAGGCTTTCCGGGAATCGCTGCTGCTGAATCCCGGCGATATGGATGCCAAGGAGAATTACATCTATGCCAAAATGATGCTGCAGAATCAGCAGGGCGGCGGCGAAGGCCAGGACCAGAATCAAGACCAGAATCAAGATCAAAACCAAAACCAGGATCAACAGCAGCAACAGCAACAGAATCAGGATCAAGATCAGGATCAGCAGCAGAACCAGCCGGACCAGCAGATATCTCCCCAGCAGGCCCAGCAGATGCTGCAGGCGGTCCAGGCCAAGGAAAAGGAAACACAGGATAAAGTGAACAAGGAAAAGGCGGCGCTACTTCAGTCGCGCCAGAAAGAGAAGAATTGGTAGTATGAAAAGAGCGTTAACCATATTGTTGTCGGTTTTCTCGGCAGTCGGGCTGGGTGCCCAGACCATACGTGTCGATGCCCCCAACCTCGTAGCGTCCGACGAGCAGTTCAACGTTACTTTCTCCGTTGAGGGAGATCACGCCGTGTCCGATTTCAGCTGGAGCCCCGGCGATGCTTTCAGGCTTGTATGGGGGCCGCAGAAAAGTTCTTCCACCTCAATGAGCATAATCAACGGCAAGCGCTCCAAATCCGTCACCAATTCCTATACCTACATATTGATGCCCGTCAAGGCCGGCACGTTTACCCTTCCGGGCTGCTCCGCCACGGTGCAGGGGAAAAAGATAAATTCAAAAAGTTTTACCATCGAGGTGGTGTCGGGGAGCGCTTCGCGCCAGCAGGCCCAGCCGCAGCAGTCAAAACCTTCCGGTGACGCGCAGGGCGGCGGAATATCCTCGTCGGACGTATTCATGCGTCTGATTGTCAACAAGACGCACGCCGTAGTGGGGGAGGGCATCACCGCTACGCTCAAACTCTATCAGAGGGTAAACATCGCCGGCTTCGAAGATGCGCATTTCCCTTCGTTCAACGGCTTCTGGAGCCAGGAACTGCAGGCTCCTTCCAATATCAATTTCACCCGTGAGAATGTGGGAGGGGAGATTTACAACACCGCCGTAATCCGCAGCTGGAATCTCATCCCCCAGAAGGCGGGCTCCTTCGAAATAGAACCGGCTGAACTCGTCTGCCAGATAAATGTCCGCACCCAGTCTTCCGGAAGCATCTTCGACAGTTTCTTTCAGGACAGCTACCGGACCATACGCAAGCGCGTGGTCACCCAGCCGGTGACCCTGCATATCAGCGCCCTGCCTGCCGGAGCGCCATCTTCCTTCGGAGGTGGCGTGGGCAAGTTCGAGATGCGGGCGGAACTCACCCGCGATTCGCTGAAAACCCACGACGCGGCATCCGTCCGTGTAACCGTGACAGGAACAGGCAATCTCGCGCTGATTACAGCTCCGAAGATATCTTTCCCGCCGGATTTCGAAACCTACGACGTGAAATCCTCCGACTCCGGACGCAGCCGGGTGTTTGAATATCCTTTCATCCCCAGGAGCCATGGCGAGTTCGAGATAGGACCGGTGGAATACAGTTATTATGATATCGCCGCGAAGCGGTATGTCACCCTCAGTTCGCAGCCGCTCCGTCTCTCGGTGGCCCGTGGTGCCGAACCGGAGACTGCGGCCGTTCCTGCCGGAGGCCAGCTGGTTCAGAGCAACCGCAGGGATGTCAGGGATCTCGGCAGCGACATCCGCTTTATATATACGAAGGTCCCGTCCTTCTCCGGGGCAGGCGGCTTCTTCGTGTTCTCGCCGCTCTTCTGGGGGCTTGCCGCCCTGATGCTGCTTGCCGCCGTGGCAGTCTGGTTCATCCTCCGCAGGCGTGCCGCACTCCGTGCCGATGTGGCCGGAAGCCGGAACCGCGCCGCCGCCAAGATGGCACGCAGGCGCCTTGCCCTGGCCGGGGATTTCCTGCAGAAGAACCTCTATACCGCGTTTTACGAGGAACTCCATAAGGCCCTGCTCGGTTTCGTTTCCGACAAGCTTGCCATGGACGCGACCGACATGACGAAGGAGAATATCTCCGCCCGCCTGTGCGAAAACGGAGTTACTGAGGGCCTTGCGGCCGATTTCGTTTCCCTTCTGGATGCCTGCGAGTATGCGCGCTATGCCCCCTCCGCAGGCCACGATGCCATGTCCAGCCATTATGAATCTGCCGTGAACGTTATTTCTTCCATTGATTCTTCCATGAAAAAAACCGGCCGTAAACCTGCCGCCGGGGCTGCCGTGGCCCTTTTGCTGATGCTTGTTCCGTTCGGAGTCCGCGCAGCGGACGCATATCCCGATTCCCTCTGGAACGCCGGCGTCGCCGCATATTCCGACGGCCGCTGGGAAGATGCCCGGCAGGCCTGGACCGCCATTGAAGGGCTGGGACTGTCGTCTCCGGAACTCCTCTGCAACATAGGGGATGCCTGCTTCAGGCAAGACATGCTTCCGGAGGCAATCCTTTATTACAGCAGGGCGCTGAAGGAGGATCCCTCCGACAAGGACGCCCGCCACAATCTGGAATTCGCCCGCTCCCTCACGAGAGACAGGATAGATTCGGTGCCGGAGTTCTTCCTGCGTTCGTGGATGCGCAGGCTTTGCTGGGCCATGCCTTCGGATGCCTGGGCCTGGCTGTCGCTGGGGCTTCTGGCAGTGCTCCTCTTTTTTGTGCTGCTTTTCCTCCTTGGAAGGCGTCCGGCTGCCCGCAAATGGGGATTTTTCTGCGGCGTGGCAGTGCTGGTCCTTCTCGTTTTCGCGCTCGTTTTTGCCGCCTGGCAGCGGCGGGATTATCTCCGCGCCGACGATGCAGTGGTGATGCTGCCGGTGGTTTCCGTGAAGAGCGCCCCCTCCGGTTCGGACACCAAAGATCTCTTCATACTGCACGAGGGTACTTGCGTGGAACTGCTTGATTCGGTAGGGGAATGGCGGAGGATACGCCTCTCCGACGGCCGCGAGGGATGGCTCAGGAGCAGGGAAATCGAGATAATATAAGTGTTAATTATTTGTGAATTATTTTTGCGAATAAAGGAATTATTCCTATATTTGCAGCGCGAATGCCCTCATTCGCACACCATTTTGTAGTTTAATTTTTTAGTTAACTAAATAAAAAAAAGTATGAAAAAGTTTTTAGCTATTGCAGCTGCTATTCTTGTATGTGCGGTCTCATTTGCGCAGGAGACCAATATCGATAAGAATGGCAACTATGTGGGTGGTCCTTATGAGACCAACGCATTCGGTGACAATGTCTTCTGGGGCGTTGGCATCGGAGTCAACTCAATGTGGCAGTGGACCAATACCACTGGTCTGTTGCCGTTCCTTACCTCCCCCGGCGTTCCTGCCATCGAAGGCTATGTCGGAAAGTGGTTTACTCCCGGTCTCGGTATCCGTGCAGGTTATTATGGCTTAAGCCAGGGAACGGCGACCCTGAATCCTTTTTCGTGGAATCCTTTTGAATACGGACAGCATATTTTCGCTGTTGACGTTCTCTGGAATTTCTCCAACAGCGTTTATGGATACAGCGATACCCGCAAGTGGAACTGGGCTCCTTATTTCCGCGCCGGATTGGACATCTGGGGTGACAAAGGGATTTTCAAAGGCATAAACAACGAGTGGGTGCTTGGTTTCGGCTCCATGATTACCTATAAGTGGAACGACAAGATGAACCTTGTTATCGACAATCCTTTCGTTGTTGCAAAGGCAGTCGAAATGACCCCTACCAAAGCAAGCGTCGGTAGTGCCAACCTCTGGGAGAAGTTGACCTCCCGCTTTGCATTCCCGTTCTCGGTTATGGTTGGTGTACAGTGGAACGTAGGCAAGACGGGCTGGACCCGCACCGCCACCACCGCTGCTGCCGCAGCCGCCGCTCTTGCTGCTGCCAATGCCAAGGCCGCTGCCGCTGCCAAGGCTGCAGAGCAGAAGACCGAAGAGGCGAAGAAAGAAGTTGAGACCGCCAAGGAAGAGGCCAAGCAGATTGCCGAAGAGGCAGTCAAGGCTGCAGGCGTCAATGTTGACGAACTCTTCAACGAGCCCGTGGTAGTTTACTTCGAGATTGGCCAGAGCAAGCTCTCCAAGACCGAGAAGGCACACGCCGAGTATGCTATCAAGAACATCATCTCCCGTGGCAACAACGTGAAGTTCACGCTCAACGGAAGCGCCGACACCGGCACCGGTTCCAAGGCTCGCAACAAGCAGCTCTCCAAGGAGCGTGCACAGACCGTGTACAATCTTGTTGACGCCCTCGGCGTAAGCCGCGACAACATCACCGTCGTCGAGTGGGATGGCAAGGAAAGGTTCGCAACTCCTGAACTCAACCGTGCCGTTATCATCGAGAAACAGTAATTTTGCTGGCGCAAAATTACGTTTTAACAGGCTGGCCGGTTGGCCAGCCTGTTTTTTTTCCTTATCTTTGCGCGTTTATTAGTAGAACAATGCAGCAAATCAGGAACATAGCCATCATCGCCCATGTCGACCACGGCAAGACTACTCTGGTAGACCGCATGATTTATCAGGCGAATCTTGTGCGCCAGCCGGAGAACCTCGGGCAGCTGATACTCGACAGCAACGACCTCGAGCGTGAGCGCGGCATAACCATACTCGCGAAGAACGTATCAGTTACTTACAAGGACGTTAAAATCAATATCATAGACACTCCCGGGCACAGTGATTTCGGCGGCGAGGTTGAGCGCGTGCTCAATATGGCCGACGGGGTGCTGCTGCTGGTGGACGCTTTCGAAGGCTGCATGCCCCAGACACGTTTCGTCCTTCAGAAGGCTCTCCAGATGGGAAAGAAGCCCATAGTGGTAATAAATAAGGTAGACAAACCCAACTGCCGTCCCGACGAAGTCCAGGAGGAGGTCTTCGACCTTATGTTCAATCTGGACGCCACGGAGGAGCAGCTCGATTTCAAGACGGTTTACGGTTCGGCGAAGCAGGGCTGGATGTCGCTTGACTGGCGTCATCCCACTCACGACATCACTCCTCTTCTCGACGTCATCCTCGAAGAGGTGCCTGCTCCCGCAGTCGTGGAAGGCACGCCGCAGATGCTCATCTCCTCGCTGGAGTACTCTCCCTACGTAGGACGCATCGCCGTGGGAAAAATCACCCGGGGAAGTCTTCGTTCCGGGCAGCAGGTAAGTCTCTGCAAACGCTATGACATCGTGCAGAAGCATAAGATTAAGCAGCTGATGACCTTCGAAGGCCTGGGCAAGAGCAATGTGGATGCCGTAGAATGCGGGGATATCTGCGCCGTCGTGGGCATCGAGGGTTTTGAAATCGGGGATACCGTTGCGGACCTTGAAAATCCGGAGGCACTCCCTCCCATCGCGGTGGATGAGCCTACCATGAGCATGCTCTTCACAATCAACAACTCTCCTTTCTTCGGTAAGGACGGCAAATATGTGACATCCCGCCATATCAAGGACCGTCTCGACAAGGAGCTGGAGAAAAATCTGGCCCTGCGGGTGAAACCTGGGGTTGGGGCTGATTCTTTCGTGGTATACGGGCGCGGCGTGCTGCATCTCTCGGTACTCATCGAGACCATGCGGCGCGAGGGATTCGAGCTGCAGGTGGGCCAGCCGAAGGTGCTCGACAAAACCATCAACGGGCAGCGCTGCGAGCCGATTGAAGAGATGTCCATCGAAGTTCCGGAAGAATTCGTGGGCGCCGCGATAGAGATATCGACCCGTCGCAAGGGAGCGCTGCTGCGCATGGAACCCCGCGGAGACAGGACCCTTCTCGAATTTGAAATTCCCACCCGCGGCCTGATGGGCCTCCGCAGCAATCTGCTTACCGCAACGCAGGGAGAAGCTATCGTGGCATACAGGTTCAAGGATTATCAGCCCTACAAGGGCGAGATAGAACACCGCAACAACGGCTCGCTGGTATCGCTCGAGACAGGGGAAGCGAAGGCGTATTCCATGAACAAACTGCTCGACCGCGGCCGCTTCTTTGTGGAGCCGGGTGAGGAAATATATGCAGGGCAGGTTGTTGGCGAGCACACGCGCGAGCGCGACCTTAACATCAATATCTGCAAGGCGAAGCAGCTCACCAACGTGCGCGCAGCCGGTTCAGACGAAAAGATTATCCTCCCTCCGGCCATCAAGTTCTCTCTGGAGGAGGCGCTGGAATATATCCAGGAGGATGAACTGGTGGAAGTGACGCCGCACTTCATGCGCATCCGCAAGATTTTGCTCGACCCGCTGGCGCGCAAAAGAAATAGTGAAAACGCAGATTGATAATAGAAAAAAAATTTGTACCTTTGCAACCCTTTGTTATACCCTTAAACGGATTGACACAAGGCGGCAGCCGGTTTGACTGGCATGCCGACGGACAGTTCTTTAGCAATTCCGGCAACACGGAGATCCTGGATGCGGATCTGCAGGTGAGCGTGCATGTCGAGAAAACCATGCGTTTTTTCGGTGTGGACGCTTTGATTACAGGCTGGGTGAAGGTTCTTTGCGACAGATGTCTCGAAGAACTGGAACTTCCGGTGGATACGTCGTTCAGGCTGAGCGTTAAATTCGGCGGAAATGCAGAGACGGCTGATGCGGGCGACAGGGAAATCGTAATGGTTCCCGAGGGTTCCTCGGAACTCGACCTCGCACAGTTCGTCTACGACTATACCTGTATTTCGCTGCCGATGCGCAGGGTGCATCCCGAAGGGGAATGCAATCCGGAAGCGCTCAAGTATCTGAGTGCCGGGAGTGATGCGGAAGGGGATCCGGTAACGGAAAGCCCTTTCGCAGCGCTGAAGAACATGCTGAAATAACAATAAATAAAAATACAGAACAATGGCACATCCGAAACACAAACTTTCAAAGCAGCGCAGGGACAAGCGCCGTACGCACGATTTCGCACCTGTTCCTACCCTTGCAACCTGCCCTAACTGCGGTGCAACCGTAATGTATCACAGGGTATGTCCTGAATGCGGCTACTATCGCGGCCGTCAGATCATCGTCAAGGACGCACAGTAAAACACGGGGCCTCTTAGTTCAACGGATAGAACGGAGGTTTCCTAAACCTTAAATACAGGTTCGATTCCTGTAGAGGCTACTTGAAAGGAAAATTCTTCGGAGTTTTCCTTTTTTGTTTAAATGTCTTTCCTCCTTTTGACTATCTGCGTTATTTGTCTAGCAAAACTCTTTCGTCCTTCTTCAGAATATGGATTGTATACAATAGTATCATTAAATACGTCTAAAGCTCTGGTATTCGCAGACGAGCCAATCACAAATGAATAGAAGTTTGTCCCATTTTGTTTTTCTTTCTCAATGGAGGAGATTAGATTTTGAGGTAAACTAGGTAGAATGAAATCTGAGACCATAATAACGTCAGAATTCTCATACTCAGACTCTTGTAACACTCTTACTGCTTCAGACAGTGCTGGGCAGGCATCCGTTCCACCATTGAAAGACATGTTTAAAAAGGAAACAAGAGCCTGTAACGCATTCCCCCCTTTGAAATCCGAAATATCAAAAGTCTTTATGCCTCTGGAAAAAGAAATAATGTAACATTTTCGCTTAGTAGTAACCACTTCTTTGGCAATGGCAAGAAGAAGCGCTTTTGCCGTGATTTCAGGTGCTCCTGACATGCTTCCGCTAGTGTCAACACAAGCAATGATTGGCCCGCAAAGATCGCGTTTGTTTTTTTCGGTTGAGAGGTAGTGCGTCTCGCTCTTCTGATGCGATTCTTGTGTTAAATAACTATATGACAGGAGCTTTTTTTCAATAAGATTTGAATAAAAGTGCATCTCGGTTTCGGGGTTCATCAAACGCCCCATTTCTGAAGGGACAACTCGGTTGATATCCCCTGAGAACTCAAATCCCACCAAATCACCGGATGCGGCAGACCGAGGATGGAATGCCGATCTTGCGATTGTCTGCTCGAGCATTTCATATTCAACTTCGTGAGATGAAACACTTTGCCGACCAAGCAGTGTGGCAAGTTCGGCTATAGCTTCATTGTTCTTAATTGTTTCTGAATAGTAGCGTAAGACATCGAACCCATAATTAGAGAAGGCGCCGGAGGACATGTCCCATAAAGTACCAGTATCAAAGAACCCCATAATAGGTTGCAGTGCGGCCTCCAATTGTTTAAATTGATCTATTTGTTTGTACAGTTCTGCCAAAAAAACCTGCCGGCTTTTATCAATAAGCTTTTGCTCGTATGCGGTCTGGCGTTTATCCAGACTCTCTGACAGAGATTTAGACAGACTATAATGAAGAGCTTCCGCATCACTGTCAAAACGCTTTGCCCTTTTATCTTGCAGCAATGTTGCGGCTCTTTTCTCGATAAATTTTAGATTAACGGCCTCGTCTATGTTTTCAGTGACAGAGACTAATCCCTCATAGCGTTTTCTAGTCGTACCAAGCGAAGACAACTCGGTAAATATCTCCCCTGTTTTTACGCCTTCTACAAGCTCGGCTTCCTCAGAGAAATGAACTATAGACGCGCGTCGTGCATCTCGAGCGCTACTATTCTGCCATTTTTCAATGTTGCTTATGATTTGTTTTGAAAGGCAGCAATGATTAGAAAGAAAGACTTTTGTTTCCTCGTTAAAACAATTATCAATAGATATCTTTGCCATTATTAGCTTTTAATACTTTCAAAAACCATCACTTTTTATTTAATTTACTCCTCAAACTGTCTATTATTTCTCTTTCATTTTGCTTAGCATTAAAAAGTTGTTCAATGCTTTCCAAACTCGCTTTTGAAGGAGGATTAAGTGTCAATTTATTAACAAATTCATTTTTCTTGTCCTCTTCAATAAAACTATCAGTTTTGATGAGTTTTTTTTCTTTATTTATCAACTCGTTTATCTCTGATTGTATGCTGTCGTATTTATTGCTGGTTTCTGTTATTATTCTATTTATAGCAGAGCGATTAACTGATATACACAAGTTATAGTGATGACGGCCATAGTCATAGTAATCTCGCTCATTAATTACCAAAGAATCGCTGTTGTATTGATAGTAATACCTCCGCCCGTTTTCATAAAGTGAGAATTCGCAGTTTGAGAATATATCATTTATATTGCCAACCGGAATTAGCAATTCGACACCGTTATCATCTTTGAAAACAATGAATTCTTCCTTAGACTCATTCTTTCGGACAACGGGCTTAAAACAGCTAATCAATCTCTCAATTGTCTTATGCTCAATCTCCTTAATGGTGTTTATCTTTTGTTTTATAGCCTTTTCCGTTTGTGGTATTTCGTGTGTTCTTAGAATAATATGATACTTTCCTACCAATACATTGAGCTTTGATGATAATGATTCCAACACATCATTTTGATGACAAAGAGCATTAATAACCGGTTGACGAGCAATGCTGGCAATAAACACATTTGGAAATTCTCGCCAATAATCCAACTGTTTGCCTATGTCCTTTTTATACTTGGCGATATGCTCAATGATATCTTCATACTGCTTATCCTGTTCTTGGGTTATCTCTTTTAACTTATTCACATCATTAATCTCTGTTCTTTTGAATAGCACCTTATAAGAAACCGTACCATCAGAATAAACAAGTGCTTCAGCATCAAAAGATAAGTTAGTGCGAGTACCGTTTAAATAATACTTGTTGTAATAACTATCTTTTTCCTTTGAAATCCAAACAATGTCGCCATTATTCTTGTTTTCACACTTATATTTTCCCTCCTCAATAATTGGAAGATCTTTATAGAACAATAGGTTTATTGTATCTTCAAAATCTTGAAGTTTCTTTTCCAATGAAGCAATTTCATGGTCGCTAACAATGGCCTTCGTAACAATATCATAGACCTCATTCTCTTGAGCCTCTGTGCTCCAAATGCAGTTTGCAATCAACATTGTATCAAGCAAATCGGTCTCATTACGTTGATTACAAAATGCCGAGACCCTCATTAGGTTTGCAATTTTCTTCCATCTTCTATCAGAAATCACGTACTTGTCTCTTTCCTCCCTGTTAGGTTCCGCGTTTTTAAGCGTCAAATATTTCCTAACATTAGAAATAATAAATTTACTGATATCAGATAAACGTATTGTTTCAGATTGTTTACGGATATTATCAATGTCTTCAGAGGAAAGTAGTATATCTTTTTCCACTGATACTGTCATATCGGCCTTCGCTGAAATCATATCAAAGAAGTTCTCTTCTCCTTGAACCGGGTGCTCAAGTAATCGGATTAGAAAGCGGTCGAAAATAGCTTCTAACCCCTGGTCTGCTGTTGGCAACTCATTTGATGCTGAAACGAAACCGATAAGTGGGACACTGATAAGATTCTTACCATTACGAAACAGATGCTCATTGAGTATGGTGAGCAATGCGTTCTGAATAGCTGGATTTGCCTTCCATATTTCGTCTAGAAATGCAAATTGGGCTTTAGGCAGATAGTATTCTGTCTTTCGTTCGTAATTATCGTCTTTTAATTGTTTGATTGATACTGGGCCAAACAATTCATCCGGCTGCGAGAATCTGCTCATCAGATAATCAAAAAACTTGATTACACCTTGTTTCTTCTCTTCTTCTGAAGGATCAACAAAAGCCTCCGAAACCCGGCGTGCAATCAGACTTTTCGCCGTGCCAGGCTCGCCCAGAAGAAATGTGCTCTCGCCTGCAAGGAACGAAAGAAAAACAAGTCGAACAGAGTTCTCTTTTTCATAAAGCCCAGATGATATTTGGGCTATTATTTTTTCTATTCTATCATTTATCGTTTTCATAATGGCGAATAAAGATTATTAGTATTCCCTCTTCAACCAGATACCGAGCAGACGGTTTGTGATAGTATAGGAATTATCCTTCTTGCTGACAATCCCTTTGTCATGGAGAACTCGCAGGGCACTTTGTACTGTGCTGGGGCCCTTAATTGCGTGCTTCTTGCAAAAGGCTATTGAAGTAATCTGTTCTGCTTTCCCTTCTTTTGCTATGGCAACCAATAGTTGTTTTTGAGCTTCCGGGTAAGTGTTAATCTGCTCCTGGAAGGTTCGTTCATAGGTTTTGATTATGAATGTCAAGGCGTTTTCCATCATAAGAGAGTCGGCTTCTTCTCCGGTTTTTGTCCATGCGTATAATTCGTTCATCAGGCGCTGTATGTACCATGTGTGACCTTCGAACAAATCGTAAACTCTCTTGAAGCAATCATCATTCAGACTTTTTCCAGCAGACTCAAAATGATTCTTCGCAAAAGCCAGATATTTTTCGTAATCAATTGCGTCCAGAAATAGGGGAGAGCAACTCATGTAGAATGGTTCTGATGGATTGTTGAAGAGTTTTTCCATCATGCGCCTGTCGCTTCCGGCAAAGATGAACCACGTGTGCCTGCATCTTTGGACATGAGTTCTTAACAACTCCAGCACATTAGTGTTTGGATAGTCTGCAATCTGTTGAAACTCATCCATGGCAACCACACAAGGTATCTCGCTACTTTCTAGATACTGGAAGATTTCCTTTAGAGAGTCCGTCGGGCGGACTATTTCCCCGAGTGAAAGATCGAACACAAACTGACCGGTTATGGGGTCAAGTTTGAAACCTGGCCGAAGAGATTTGACAATCCCCAAAAAAGATTCCAGGATTCGTTCTTCTCTGGTCTTTAACTGCCCGGTTATCTCCTTTGCAAGCAGCAGAATCATTTCCGAGAGTGAAGACGTAGGATAGAGATCTATTGAAAATGTCTTATAGTTGTTTTTAATAAAATCTCTGTTAAACGTATGTGCAATAAGTCCCGACTTCCCCATACGCCGAGACGAAATCAGTACTGTATTTCGTCCATTGGCGATATTGTTCTCAAGGGTTTCAGCTTCGTCCTGCCTATCGCAGAAGTAAGCAGGACCATAATAGTCGGCAGTAATTATGAACGGATTTGGCTGTAACATATCTTTTTTTTGCAAAGGTAGAATAAAATAATCATTATTCAAAATTGAATAATCTAAAATTGAATAATTAGATTTTTGTCCCCTCAAATGGAATTCTCGTGCTTTTCCTATGTCTTTATTTCCTCTTCATTAGCAGGTTCCAAATAGTATAAATGTGGATTATAAGGGCCTGGAATCCATCTTCCGAGTTTCCAGATGCGTTCAACGTCCTCTAAGAAAAGGTTCGATATTATGTCACTCGGGGCTACGAGCAAGACCTGCCAAACCGGCAGGTCTTGCTCGTAGCCTGATGTATTGTCAGGGGCTCTGCCCCTAACGTACCCCGCCGCCTTATGTCCCTTGCGTCTTCGCTACGCTCAGACCGGGACCGGCGGTTCGCCTGACGGCTCATCTTCGTTTAACGCCTCACGGGAATCCGGGCTGAGGCACTTGTCGATTGGGAATGTCGCATTTTTTTGCGATTTCTTTGGTGGCCACGCTGAAAATCAATACCTTTGCGTTTTAGTTGGTTGGATTTTTACGCATGCAGCACCCTAAAATGGCAATGGAAAATAAGGAAAAACTTATCTACGAAAACCCCTGGTCACAGGCAATCGTAGTGAAAACGGAGAAGATGATATGCGCCTCCGACGATAATGAACAGTTTGGCCGTGGCAACAGCTATGGTGACAGTGATTTTGATTAGAAGGACCGTATCATGAAGAAATTATTTGTATTTGCTGCTGTTTCAGCTATAGCACTGTCGGCTTGCCAGAGCAGGTTGAAACCGTTTGAAACCCCGGACGATACTCCGATTGCAGAGCCTGGACTTATCGTTTTCTCGGCCACGACCGAAGGGGCTCTTACCAAGACTTCCCTGAGCCCGAATGAAGACAAGTACGATGTGCTTTGGAACAACGGAGACCGGATTACCATAGTGGACGGCGCCGCCACTCCCAATGTGGGCGTGTATTCCACCACCAGTACCGCCACTCATGCCGATTTCTCGTTTGTCAGCGGAAATGCTGCCGTTGAACCGGTTTACAAAGCCTATTATCCCGCAGAAATCTACAATGCCGGTACCCCCGCCCTTCCAGCTACCCAGGATTACGTAGCCGGGAACATCGGTAAATCCCCGATGTATGCGGTGAGCAACACTAACAGCCTCGGCTTCAAGAATATCTGCGGCATAGTCCGTATCAACCTGAAGACTAATCAGCCGGGCATAAAGGTTCAGTCAATCACGCTTCAGGCTGAAAGCCCGCTCAGCGGCCCTATCAGCAATGCGGCGACTTTGGTCGCCGACGGCTATGCTGCCGCCGTTTCCGGAACGTCAGGTGTCACGCTGGACTGTGGTGCAGGCGTTGATATCGACAATGTTGACTATACGCCCTTCCTTATTGCGGTTCCCGTGAACGAGGCGGGGTATTCCGCCTTTGCCATCACTGTTACAACAATCTCAGGAGCATACCAGACATTCACCGTAAAGTCGGGGACCGGCATTGTTGTGGAACGCAGCAAGATTACGGATATAAACCTGACTGCCAGGAACATCCTTTATGATTTACCGGCCGAATACACGGCGGTGGAGTATCTGGAATCCTCAGGCACGCAATACATTGACACCGGAGTGCCGTGTCATTATAATGATTTTGTGGACATTGACTTCATGTATACAGGCAGCAAACTGTCCGACTATCCAAACGAAGGCGGTTCCGTATTCGGAGCCCACGGATGGTCCAAAGCCAATGGCGTCTACGAAAAGTGCATCTATTGGTGTGGCTACGGAAAGATTGCATATACTTTTGCAGTGGGCACGAAATACAATGTAACTACCATTTCCAACACGCAGTCCAAAATAACAGACCTTGATTCGGGAGTGGATGGAACGACGCGTACGCTGGATAAAACATCCCAGAAAGCCTATGCGCCTTTCAATTTCTATCTGTTCACCAACAGATCCGACTATTGGTCAGCAGGATGGTACTACTGGGCCATAGCCAGAATCTACAGCTGCAAACTTTTCGACAGCGATAAGGTCTGGTTGCGATATTTTGTCCCGTGCGTACGTAATGCGGACAGCGAGCCCGGCATGTATGACCGTGTAAATGATGTATTTTACCCGAATGAAGGAACGGGGGTGTTCACCGTTCCGGCAGTATAAGAAAATGCCATGAAAAAAGTATCAGTTTTATTGCTTGCTCTCTGTGCAATCATCTTTTCGTCCTGTCATAAGGACATCTGGGACAAGTTGAACGACCACGAGAAGCGCATAGCGCGGCTGGAAGCGCTCTGTAATCAATACAATACAACGATTGAATCCTTGCAGCAACTGATTACGGCCATGCAGTCGGAGAACAGGATTAAGGATATCGTTCCGGTTATGGAGAATGGTCAGACTGTTGGTTACACCATTACATTTACGTCCGGCAATCCTGTAACTATCTATAACGGTAAGAATGGTCAGGACGGGCATACTCCCATTGTCGGCGTAAAGCAGGATACCGACGGTGTCTGGTACTGGACTGTCGATGACGGCTGGCTGTTGAACGGAAATGGCGAAAAGGTCCGTGCCGATGCTGCGCAGGGAGTGATTCCCAAGCTGAAGATTGAAGACGAGTGCTGGTGGGTATCATACGATGCCGGCACTTCCTGGAGCGAGCTTGGAAAGGCCGTCACGGAAGGGGCGGACAACTCAATGTTCAGCGAAATCCGCCAGGACGACAAGTTCGTGTACTTCGTCCTGACAAACGGACAGACCATCACAGTCCCGAAAAACCAGGGCTTGACCTGGGTCTACGTTTAGGTCGAATTAAAAACAACAACCATAATGAAGAGATTTTTATTCCTTTCTCTGTCGGCGCTGCTGGCCTCGACGCTGGCGTCTTATGCCCAGCTGTCGCCGGAGATGGATGCATACATCCGTGCTTTCCCACAGAGGGCGTCCTTCAATATCCATTCTTACGAGTTCCTTCCAATCAAGGACACTCCTGCCCCGCGAGGATTCAAACCTTTCTATATCAGCCACTACGGCAGGCACGGTTCCCGTTCGCACTTCTCCGACGATCCTTATGTGCTGCTGCGGGATTGCCTTCAGGCGGCGGCAAGTGAAGGAATCATTACTCCTTCGGGCGACTCCCTCCTTGCCTGCGCGAAACAGATGATAGAACTCCATGACGGCATGAATGGACGCCTGACTCCCAGGGGGGCGCGTGAACATGAGCAGTTGGCCCGGAGGATGTACCGGCGCTATCCGGGCGTATTCCGAAACGGAGAAGTCCATGCGTTGTCATCGGACGTCGTCCGCTGCCTGGTGAGCATGGCGGCTTTCACCTCGGCCCTGGAATCCTGCAAGCGCGACCTTACAATAACATGGGATTGCGGGGTTAAGTATCAGCGCATTATTTCTCCAAAATTTCCCGGGGAAATAATGAAGAAGGCATCAGGGATTGCCCATGGTCCATTGACAAATATCCCCATCGACACAATGGCCGTGTTTTCAAGATTCTTTAAGGACCCGGTCCGTGGAAAAGACCTGGCCGGCAACTCCAGGAAATTCGTTTCCGCCATCTTCTCCCTCGCCCAGTTTGCCGAAGCATACGATATAGACGAGAACCGCTTCAGTTTCCTGCCATGGGACGCCGTTACGACGGCTTATGCCCGTCACGCCCTCAGTTTCTACCTGGGGCGCTGCAACTCCGTTCCTTTCGGCGATGAGCACCTGCCATGGGTCAAGCCATTGTTGGAGGAGGTCATCCGCAAGGCCGATGAAGCCATCGCCGGAGCCCCCGTTGCCGCAGATCTGAGATTCGGGCATGACCTGCCCTTCCTGGCCCTCTGCTCCTGCTTCGGGCTGGAAGGTTACGGATATCCCCGGCTGACGGCGGAGGAAGCCTATCGCAGCTGGAACGGCACTCTGCACTGTCCCTTCGCCGCAAACCTTCAAATAGTGTTCTACAGGAACCGCAGGGGAGAAGTGCTGGTCAAGTTCCTGACCAACGAACAGGAGACCCTCATCCCAGAACTGGAAGCCTTCTCCGGGCCATACTACAGATGGCAAGACGTTAAGGAATATACAAGACATATACTATAACCGAACTCCGGTTCGGCAGGGAACCCGGGGAGACGTGCCCGTGGCAAAGATAGGAATACGAATATTGTCACTTATTCCATTTTTTCAGAGCCCGCATACCAATAAGAGAACATATAGGATGCTATGAAACGTATCAGCTACATTCTTATTACTGTCTTGTCAGTCCTAATTGTCCTATCATGTGAACATATTTCACAATCAATAGCGGTTACTTCTATTCTACTTAGTGAGGATAACGTCGAAGTTGTCACAGGAGAGACCATTACCTTGATTGCGAATGTCTTTCCTTCTAATGCAACTGAGCAAACAGTTATATGGTCTTCAAGCAATGAGTCTGTTGCCACTGTCAACAACGGAATTGTTTCAGCTATTGGTATAGGGAAAGCAACCATTACCGCGCAATGCGGAGGTAAGGAAGCGACATGTGTGGTCACTGTTTCCGGTTCTACGACAGGAGAACATGAGGGCACGGGCCACGAAGATTGGGATTAATAGTAGGAGGTTGTACGTATGAGACACTGTCTGGTATCATTCTTCTTTGGAGTAGTAACCCTTTTTATGACCCATGCATGTGACGTGCAGGAAGAGTTCCCCCGTGTTGATGGGGGTTTGAAAAGAGAGGGTGATATTGTTTTTCATGCATATCATGCAGATAATCAGGCAACAAAGACTGTTTTAAAAGAAGACGGTTCTATTCAATGGTTACCCGGGGATAAAATTGATATTTTTATCGGCTCAAATGATAAACGGATATTTACTTCCCAGAATGCCGTCCCTGCGTCAGAAGTTGATTTCAATGGCAGTTTTACAAATGTTCAGTGGCCAAATGAACCGGTTGAATACTGGGCAGTATATCCTCATGATGAAGTCACCATATTTGATGGTTCATCGGTAGTGATTAATATACCCGATAATCAGACGGGTAAGGTAGGGACTGTTTCTAATGATTTGTTCGCGTCCATTGCCAAGACCAAGGATTTTGACCTATATTTTTATAATGTCTGCGGAGGAGTAAAATTCACTGTTAAACAGGAAGGTATTACATCTGTAACCTTCAAAGGTAATAATAACGAATCATTAGCAGGTAAAGCCAGGATTGGATTCGGCAAAGATAACAAGCCTATTGTCCTTGAGGTCATCGAACCGGAGAGTGAAGTTACTTTAACTATGCCAGATGGCGAGTCTTTTCAGGTTGGGCAATGGTATTATATTATGTGTTTGCCTTGTCAGTTGACAAATGGATACACAATAACTACATCAAATAAGGATGCTGTCGATGTTGCTAAAAGACAGTCAGATAAGAGTTTTTCAATAAAGCGCTCCACCTGGGGTGTTTTACATGGGATTGATACTGTCCCGTTGGATTATTATATGGCAGATATTTCTGAGTATACAGATATGTTTGATAAGGTCGTCTGGACAACGGATAACAATATGATCTTTACGGATTACTATGACAACGGCCTGGTACGAGAGCATTTGATTGTTTATGAGAGGGACACAGTGGGCATATCATATAGTCCCCAGGGCTTTCCACAGAGAGTGTTTACTAAGGATGAGTGTATCTTATTAGGCGGTTATAATAATAATTCAATCAAATGTGGTTTTATCGATGTCAATGGCAACTATGAGGTTGAGGAAATCAAGTTTGAATTTGATTGGCAAAACTATTCTAACATCATACAGAGAAAAAGTAAAAGTAAAAAGAGTAATTCAGATGATCATACCATTGAGAAGGCGACCACATTTGTTACGAGGCAGATATTGGAAAACCTTCCATTGTTTGCGAAACAATTAAAGAAAACCAACCCCAAGATGTTATCAACCGCTTCATGGATTAATTTTGGAGTTACTACTTTGTTATATCAGGTATCAGATAACGCCACTTACCTTAATATTGTTGATGTGGTATCAGACGGAGTAGATTTGCAATTGACAGTTCTTTATGGAGGTCCAGTATACACTACTTATTCTATGTATGTTGTACTGTTATATTGGAATTATCGTGTTTGGCGAGATAACTACTACGGTTACAAGGAGGCGGGATGGATAGGCAAGGAAGAGTATGAACTATTCACAAAAGAATTATATGGGGATGTATCTCTTTCGTCATCTTCAGGCGTCTTTGATTGGACAGGAGGCGATTTCGAGTTATCGCTCAGTTATGGAAGTGCCAATTTCGATTTGGCGCAGCTGGAATGGATAGTTAAAGAAAAACCAGGATGGGTTAGCCTCAATTCAATCTCTGATGAGCCACCTTTTGTGGCCTCATTTACAGTTGGGAAAAACGAAGGATACGAACCGAGGACCGGGGAAATCAGGATTTCACTTTTAAACGTGTATAATGTTGAAGAAGACCTTGTTTTTAATATTACCCAAGATACCAGAATGAGGGTATCACCAAAGACTGTATCTTTTTCCGATAATGCTACTCAGTATGTGCTTGTTCATTCTACCGATTCATGGGATATTGATTCATTTCCATACGAGTGGCTTGAAGTTGAGAAGGGCGGATTATCGACAGATATTGATAGACCAATTTATATTACACCCAAAGATGATAAACAGTATCATCTCGGGATGATTGTACTCAAAGCTACCGTGCGTGGAACAGAATCTGGAGAGCCCTGGACATATTACGAATCCGTAACGGTTGAGGTTGATATCCCCAGTCCTGAAAGAGAATTAAGAGACAAATTGATACAGTTTTATAAAGACACGGGAGGCGATAACTGGAAAGAAAACAGTAATTGGTGCTCCGATAAACCGATAGAGGAGTGGTACGGTATAAGTAAATCATGGGGCCTTTACGAAATGTACTTGAAAGAAAACAACGTTATTGGACATGGTGACTTGTCGGGATTACCATTTGATATCATTAAACTTGATAACAATGAGATAGCCTCTTTAGACGTTTCGAATTGCAAGGACTTAATAGAGTTACGTTGTGTATGTTCTAAACTTTCGGATATTTCTGTTACAGGATGTGAGAAATTACATAGTTTAGACTTGGATAATAACATTCTAAATCACGTAGATGTATCGGGATTGTCGGCCCTGGAGACACTGAATATTTCTTATAATTGTATCAATGGCGTTAATCTATCAGGTTGTTACTGTTTAAGTTCTATCGGCTGTAGCAACAATTCTTTACATAGCCTTAATTTATCCGGTTGCCCACATATATCTGCAATCGTTTGTGATAACAATGAGATATCAGCGCTTGTTTTGCCAAATGACAAGCAATATGAATACTCGATGATTTCTTGTCTTAATAATCACATTGTTATGGAGATCCCGGAATCTTTCAAGGGCATAAGGTTTTTTCAATATGATAGACTATACAATTATTATGGCAAGGATGAGAACGGGAATGTTGTATACACAAGAAACGAATATGGTTGGTATTATCCTGGAGAACCAGATAAAGGTTATCATGGATGGTAAATAATACTCAAGATTCCCTTTATGCCCCAGCCTCGTTTCCGAGTAAGCGTTCAAATTCGGGTATGACCCGCAATCGCAAATCAATTAGCGGGCGTCGCCCAGAAAACCGTTCTTTAAGAACTCGATAAATGGAATGTGGATGATACCTCTCCATTTGGAAGAATCCATATAAGGTGTCATGGAGATTACGTACTTTGGATAGTTGTCCTTGATGGGCATCAGGTTGCCGAATTCCCGGTTGAAGGTGTTCTCCTCCGTAATCAGGTATGCTGCCTGGACATACACCACTTCATCTCCCCTGGTTCCCACGAAGTCAATCTCCGTGCTGTACAACTGACCAATCTTTACCTCGTATCCCAGCCGGACCAGATGCTGATAAACCAGATTCTCCACAATCTTTTCGATGTCACCCGCCCTGCGACCGCCTGTGATAAAGTTACGGATACCCACGTCTCCAAAATAGAACTTGTCATTTGTCTCCAGCAGTTTTTTGCCATGGATGTTGTAGCGGGAAACGGCCGTGGCAAGGAACGCCTCGTCAATGGCCTTCATATACTTGAGAATCAGATTCTTTGACACCTCGCTCTCGTTGGAAGCCATGTAATTCCGGATGCTGGTGGCGGATATCGGTTTGCCGATATTGTCGGCAATGAAGTGAATGAGATTCTCCAGGAACGGCACGTTGCGGATATTCTTCCTGCGGATGATGTCTTTGATTAAAATTGTGTTGTACACCCCCTGTAGATAGTCGTTGATGGTTTCCGGATCGTCCAGACCGAAGGGTCTCAGGCCGGGAAGGCCGCCGTAACTGAGGTACTTTGAAAGCGTTGCCTCATCGTCCTGCAGATTATGGAACTTCAGAAACTCAGTATAGCTGAGCCCCTGGATGAACACCTCAACGTACCTGCCCGAAAGCATTGTTCCAAGGTCACCGGACAGGATATCCGAATTGCTGCCGGTCACTACGATATCAATGTAAGATTCGCCGTAGTAGTTCCTGAGCCCGCGTTCAAATTCCTTTATTTCCTGTACCTCGTCAATCAGGATATAGTTGTGCTTCGTCTTGTCTATCTTCCCGTCCACATATGCTACCAGATCTTTGTAAGTGGCAATAAAATCAAATGCCGTTTTTTCCTTGTCGATATAGATGACATTGGCCCCCGGCTCCTCACCCTTCCGGGCGACCAGCTCCTTCATTACGTGGCTCTTACCCACGCGGCGTTGTCCGGTGAGAACAATCAGGACGCCCTTCCCGAGCAGTTTTTCCAACCTGTTGTAGTAATTGGGTCTTGAAATCAGGTCCATATTAATCATTCTTTATCGATGCAAAGATAATTAAATTTTGTTGACTATAATGAACAAATCGCATTAATTTTAAAATTTGTTCAATATGTATAGTAACGAGGAACAAATCATAAGAAATCAGAAAAAACACTATCTTTGTAAGATATGAAAAAGATTGTTGCTGAGATTCTCCTTCTGTCGGCCGTCCTCATGTCGTGTTCCGGAGGAGGGAAGGCCGATACGTCTCCGCTCATGAAAACCGTTCCTTCAAGGGCGGTTGCGGTGATGCACTTCGGCGACTGCAACAGGGCCCTGAACCTGCTTCTGGATTCCGCTCATGTCTTCAGGAGCATCGATTATGGCCGCCTTTCCTCTTCTGAGGTGATACTTTCCTATGATTATGCCGCCGCACTGGTGCCGCTTCTCTGCATTGATGCGGGCAGGGCTACCCCGGATACTTCCGCAGCAGTCCTGAAGATCCTTGAACAGGCGGAGAAAAAGCATCTCTGCTGCGAGTACACGGCGGATTTAATGGCAAAGCGTGCCGTGCTGCTGCTGAGTCCTTCGAGGGCGCTGATTTCTGAAGCGATGAGCCATATCAATTCCGGTTCCTCCATTCTCGACGTGCAGGGTTTCCCTGCCGCGGAGGCCCTTTCAGACGGCTCCTGCGGCAGTATTTTCCTGAAGAATGAAAGCGCATCAAGGCTGCTGCCTCCGAAGATGCTTAAGGATTATTTCGCGAGAAAAGACCTTGTCCGCTTCTTCTCCGGTGCGGCGGAATGGACGGTGCTGGATTTCAGCGCTTATTCGCGGAAGGGGATAGAAGTGCGCTGCTGGGGTGATGGCAGGCAGAAGTATTTATGCGAGATGTTTTCCTCGCTCAATGCCTGCAGATGCGAAGCTGCCGGGGTGATTCCTTCCGGAGCAGACTTCGTGCTGGGCCTGCCGATGCGGGATCCTGCCGCTTACCTTTCATCCTGGCAGTCCTGCCTCGATATGCGTGCTTCCCTCTCAAAATACAAGGGGAAACTGGCTGCCATGAAAAAAACGGCTGGAAAGAAGCCGGAAACGTGGTTTATGGAACAGTATCCCCGGGAGATCGTCCTGGTGCGCTGGGATGGCCGCGAAGTGCTACTTCTGCGCCCTGCGAAAAGGCCGGCGGCTTCCGCACCTGCCGGGAATCCGTATCAGGGGTTTGTCCCCGCCCTCATCGGCGAAGCCTTCCGGATTCAGGACGATTCCTTCGTGGCAAGTGACGGAGGATGGCTGGCATATGGCAGCGAAGAAAATATCGCTGCCTGGCTGGAGGCGGAAAAAGGGCCCTTCAGGGGACTGCCGGGAAAGGCAAAGTATTATTTTGTAAACAAGGAGTTCGGCATAGCTGCCGGACCCGAAAATACAGTATTGGATGTCAACTGAATTGAAGTTCAAGTCGGTAAACAAACTATTTGAGAACAGTTTCAGGGAGCATTGGGACAGAAACGCCCTGTCGAATTATCAGGGGCGTACGCTTACCTACAGGGAGATGGCCGAACGCATCGCCATGCTGCATATATGCTTCGAACAGTGCGGATTGAAAAAGGGTGACAAGGTAGCCCTCTGTTCGCGCAACCAGGCCAACTGGGGCGTGTGCTTCCTTGCGGCCCTTACCTATGGGGCTGTGCCGGTCCCTATCCTGCATGAGTTCAAATCCGCAAACGTGCACTATCTGGTGAACCATTCCGAATCGAAGGTGCTTTTCGTCGGGGAAGTGGAATGGGAAGGCCTGTCCGAGACGGAAATGCCCGGCCTGGAGGTGGTCGTTCTGATGAATAATTTCACTTTCCTGTATTCCCGCAGCGAAACTCTCACCGCGGTGCGCGAAAGCATTACCAAATCGTTCAACGCAAAATATCCCGATGGGTTCAAGCCGGAGGATATCAACTATTACGAGGACAGCCCCGAGGAGTTGGCGCTTATCAACTATACTTCCGGCACTTCCGGCTTTTCGAAGGGAGTCATGCTTCCCTACAGGTCGCTGTACGCGAACATCAACCTTGCCTTTTATGCGGAACCGCAGATGAGCTGTGCCTCCGAGGTGGTGGCCATGCTTCCTTCCGCCCACATGTACGGCCTGATGTTTGAGCTCATGTACGAGATGGTGATAGGTGCGCATGTGCATTTCCTCAGCCGCGTGCCGAGTCCAAAAATCATAATGAAGGCCTTCCAGGAGATTCATCCCGACATAATCATCGCCGTGCCGCTCATCATGGAGAAGGTCTACAAGACACAACTCAAGCCCGTGGCGGACCAGACCCGTGCGATGATGTACGTGCCACTGCTCGGGCAGGCTATCCAGAAGAAGATACGCGACGGTCTCATCAATGCATTCGGCGGCCGTTTCGAGGAGGTTATCCTCGGAGGCGCCGCCTTCAATCCGGAGGTCGAAAACTTCCTCCGCAGGATACATTTCCCCTTCACCGTCGGATACGGCATGACCGAGTGCGGGCCTATCATTACCTACGAAAAATGGTTCCGCACCCGCCGCAATTCCTGCGGCAAAGCCATCCCCGGCTGCCAGATCCGCATCGATTCCCCCAGCCCTCACCGTATTCCTGGAGAAGTGCAGATCAAAGGCGACAACGTCTTCCTCGGCTACTACAAGAACAAGGAAGAAACCCGCAAGTGCTTCACCAACGACGGCTGGTTCAAGACAGGTGACATGGGCATCCTCGATTCCGACGGCTACCTGTTCCTCCGTGGCCGCTCGAAGTGCATGATACTCGGCGCCAACGGGCAGAATATCTATCCCGAAGAGATAGAGGCGGTCATAAACAACGCATCCTATGTGGTCGAGTCTCTGGTGATTGAAGACGGCGGCGGCCTTACCGCCCTGATTTATCCCGACTACCAGCAGGGCGCGAACGACGGTATGGACCGCGAGCAGCTGGAAGAGAGGCTGAGCGGGAGCCTGCCGGAATTCAACAAACTGCTTCCTTCATACGCCCAGCTCCGCAAGATCGAGCTGATGCCGGAAGATTTCGAGCGCACCCCCAAGAAAAGCATCAAACGTTATCTTTACCAGAGAAACAAATGAACAAGTTCGACGACAAATACATAAGGATGGCGAAGATATGGGCCACCAATTCCTACTGCAGGCGCCGTCAGGTAGGTGCACTGATAGTGAAGGACAAGATGATTATATCCGACGGATACAACGGCACCCCTTCGGGCTTCGAAAACGAATGTGAGGACGGTGATGTCACGAAGGCCTATGTGCTTCACGCAGAGGCGAATGCGATTACCAAGGTGGCCAAGTCCGGTAATTCCTCCGAGGGCGCGACCCTCTATGTGACCGCATCTCCCTGCATCGAATGCTCGAAACTTATAATCCAGTCCGGCATAAAGAGGGTGGTGTACAGTGAGGATTACCGCCTGGACGACGGCATACGGCTTCTTCGCCGTGCCGGAATCGAAGTGGAAAAAGTAGAGGTCGAATGAGAAAGTATTCATCAGTGTGGGTAGCCCTGCTGGGAGTCGTCGTAGGCGCCCTGGCCGTGCTTACGGTTGAAAAAGCCCGTGAAAACAAGCGCCTGTTGCAGACTGAGATGCGGGACTGGCGAAAGTTGAACCTGGTGCTTCAGGCCGTCGACGAGAACTACGTTGACACCGTTGACCGCAAGGTGGTTACCGACGCCGCCATAACCGCTGCCCTCGGCGCACTCGATCCGCACTCGGTCTATATGCCTCCGGCAGTGCTGGAAGAATCCGAAACCGAGCTTGCCGGCAATTTTGACGGCATAGGCATACAGTTCAACGTTCCCAACGACACTGCGATAGTGCTCGAGGTAATTCCCGGAGGACCTTCGGAGAAAATCGGCCTCCAGCCTGGCGACCGCATTCTCAAGGTGGACGACCGGAATATCGCCGGCGTCAGTTTCCCCCAGGACAGCATGGTGCGGAAGATGCGCGGCCCATCCGGCACGAAAGTCGTGCTTACGGTGCTCCGCGACGGGGAAACGGTACCTTTCGAAATTACCCGCGGCAAGATACCGATGAACAGCGTGGACGCCGCCTTCATGGTGGATGACACTACCGGGTATCTCCGCCTGGGCAAATTCGCCCGCACCACTTATCAGGAGGTGTCCGATGCCTGCAGGAAGCTTTCCGGCAGCGGAATGAAGCGTCTGATTTTCGACCTCCGCGACAACGGAGGCGGTTTCTTCGACCAGTCTTTCCTCCTGGCGGACATGTTCCTGCCGAAAGGCGCGGGAATAGTCTATCTCGAAGGCCGCAGGCAGCCCCGTCAGGATTATAATGCGACCGGCAGGGGGACGCTTCAGGGCATCTCCCTAGCCGTGCTTATAAATGAGAATTCTGCATCCTCCAGCGAAATCTTCGCCGGCGCGATGCAGGACAACGACCGCGGCGTCATAATCGGCAGGCGCTCGTTCGGGAAGGGGCTTGTGCAGGAGCCGCTCTATTTCAGCGACGGCAGCGGCCTGCGCATTACCGTGGCCCGCTATCACACTCCTTCCGGCCGCTGCATCCAGAAACCCTATTCCAGCAGCGAGGACTACGCATACGACCTCTACTACCGCTACCGCGACGGTGAGATGCTGAGTGCCGACAGCGTGAAGGTAGATAAAAACAATGCATACAAGACCGTAGGCGGCCGCACCGTTTACGGCGGGGGAGGGATAGTACCGGATGTATTCGTGCCGATAGACACTACCCGTGCTTCGGAGTTCTATCTTGCCTGCAACAAGAAGGCTACCGCTATGCGCTTCGCATCAGCATATTTTGATTCCCACAAGGCGGAACTTCAGAGGATCGACGATTACGACAGGCTGGAAAAATACCTCGATTCGGCAGGCCTGGAACAGAAATTCCTGGCGTTTGCCGCTTCGAAGGACGGCCTCCGGCCCAAATCGCCTGCGGAGTGGGCGTCTGAAAAGAGTTACATGATGACATCGGTCCGTGCACTCGTAGGGCGGTATTCACGTCTCGGCGACGACGCCTTCTATCACATCTACCTCGCTATAGACAATGTCTATCAGGCGGCGGTCAAAACCACCCTGAATGGTGGTGCCATTTGATTGAAAGTTTTTTATATTTGCATTTGAACTGAATCTTTACGCATATGAAAAAGACTGTCATTTTCGTTCTTGTCCTTGCCCTGACAGGCGGAGCCGCTTTCGCTCAGGGAAGCCTTCTCAAAGGTATAGGAGACAAGGCAAAACAGGCTGCAAGCCAGCAACTTAAGAAGAATATCGGCAATGCTCTCGGGCTTGGAGGAGGAGACTCTACCCAGCAGCAGTCCGCAGACGACTACGTCAGCACTGCGACCTCGTCCATGACCTATGCACAGGACCTTCTGGATCCCAACGGGAACAACGATTTCTTCCCTTCGGAAGAGGTGAAGGCGAGTCACAGTTTCAATACTTACCAGGATGCCCTGAAGGCTCGTCTGGACCTTCCGAAACCGGGTTCCCTGTCTTCTGAAAAGGAACTCAGGGCCTATGCGGCCAAGGTCGCGGAAATCAAGCAGGCGACTGTGGACATGTGCATGAAGTACACCCGGCAGCAGACAGATCTCAACAATGCCGTAATGAACAATCCTCATGCTGGCGGCAACAGCCCCGTCAGCACGGCTTCCATAATCACTCCCGAAGAAATCATGAAGGCGATTTCCGATGCCGGGCTCAATCCCGCCACGGCTTCCGAAGCCCAGGTGCAGGACGTGGTTGCGGACCATGTCGCCAAGAAGATGGGAATTACCAAGGCTCAGGCCGTGGAGATGATGTCCAAGGCCAGTGCGGACGAAAAGGGCAACCGCATGAAGCAGATTGAAACCGAACTTGCGGGCATTTACGAAGCGAAAGTCATGAATGCGCTGAATTCTACCCAGACGGCGCTTTCCAATCTCGGAGCGTCGCTGCTCGGAGGCAAGACCTCCGTGGACGAGACGACCCTTTCCGGCGCCTTGTTCACCCTTCGCCAGCGCATAGTTTCAAGCTGGGCGAAGTCCGACGAGGCAAAGGCAATCAACAAACTCGAGCGTGAGCAGGGCATAAAGGGCCGTGCGAAGCAGAATGAAATCATCGACAAGTGGAATTCCCGTCAGCTTGACACCTGGGTGGCGAAGATTGCGAAGTTCGATGAGGCTGAAAGCGCCGACGCGCTGAAAGTTGCGGCTCTTGACGCCGAGCTGGAAGCAATGTCCGCAGCCGACAAGAAAACTTCCGACTGGGCTGCCGCAAAGCTCCAGGCAGTAATGCTGAACGGGCTTGTCATCTCAGCGATGGAAAGCCCGTCCAAAGTGTTCGACTGCCCTCTGGTCAGTCACGTATCTACGTCTTCCGACGATTATTAGCGGAATCCGTCAGTCCAGACGGTATCTGAGTCCGAACTGAAGGACTCCCTGTTCTCCGAAGCCGATGTCCATGAAGCCGCGGAGGCGTTGTCCGCCGCCTTCCAGACCGAGCAGGGAAAGCTGGAAGATAGGATAGAACATGTATTTGTCGGTGTGCTCCACATCTCCGCGGACACAATTGTACCGTACCATAAGTACGCCGAGGCTGGCTCCGGAATACATTCCGAAATGCTTCTTGCGCAGGTAGTTGTATTTCACTGCAGGCATCAGGGAGAAGCAGTGGTGCTTGTTGCGTTCGTTCATGTACCCGTCCGGCGAATCCTCGGCCTTGGAGTAGTGGAACCCGCAGCTGTCATAGAAATACGTGGCCTGTATGCCTATCAGCTTCCATGGTTTCTTTCTGTAGAAATACTGCAGGTTCAGCGGACCGAAGTAATTGTCATAATCCACATTCTCTCCTCCGACAGTATAATTCCCCATTCCGATGAATATCTCGGAAAGGCCGATCTGCCCGTAGGAGAGGGAGAATTCGTGGGGAGGTTGCTGCTCCTGTGCCCTGGTTTCCGGCAATCCGTCCCCGGCAAAAGCGACAGTTGCGGCAACAAGCATTGCCGCAACTGTTAAAATCATTCTGTGCATTTCGCCAAAATCAGAATACCTCGTTGATGGAGTATGAATCGCTGTGGATGTAAGGGGCGGTGCCGCCAGGCCTTACGGAACCGTTGATGTAGATGTCGATCTTCCCGTTTTTCCAGGTAATCAGACCGACCTGGGCATTGTACCAGTCGCCGGTGGCGTGGTTCTTCGCACGGATCTGGTAACGCATGGGTCCTTCAATGTAGTATCTGCTTCCTTGCGCGGCATATGGAGCGAAGCGTGAGTCGCTCTCGATAGGCCAGGGGCCGAGGTTGAAATCTGATGTGCCGCCCCAGTCGGGATGGCGTTCTACCCAGCGATGATAGCCGGAAGCGCTTCCTTTCTGGGTATCCACATACACTTTCTTTCCCTGTTTGTTGATGTAGAAGCACTTGTAATCCAGCCTGACTTTCATGTCGGCGCCTGCGACATGTCCGCATCTGTTGCGGAAGATGATGCGCAGGTGGTCTACGCCCCTTTCATAGTCATAGGTCTTATAACTTCCAACGGTCTTGCGGGTGCAGGTCTGCTGGGAGCCGATGAATGTCGTTGCGTAAGCCATTGCGATGCCCTGGTTGGCCTTGCTGAGGGTAAGGGGTTCCTTCGCGGCTTTCAGCACGCTTGAAACCGTAGCCTTGTCCTGGATGAGACCGACTCCGAGTTCGGGATTTCCTCCGCGGATGTACACTTTCTGGCTGCTGGCCTTGCTGTTTTTCATGATATCGGTGGAAGCCGTTGCGGAAACTCCTGAATAAGAACCTTTCATATCGGCGTTGAGCTTGAAATCGCTGGCGTCATACTGATAGATGGTGTAGAGCCTGCGGCCGTAGCTGACCTGGTTCACGAAGACGATAGGAACGTTTCCGTTGGTCCTCACGGCATTCTTGATATCATCTACCGTTATATCGGTGCCGAAGAGATTGGAGTAGTCGTTGTCGTGGGGAATAACCACCACATTGTAGAATACCTGTGAAAGGTCGTCGATGTGGTATATGGAGCTTGAAGAGCTGGTCGTCGACATCGAGGCGCTGAACTTGGCTGCGAACTTGACGTCCACGCCTGCCTTGATGGTCATTTCCTCGGTGCTAGAATAGTCTCCGGTAATGCTGTTGACACGGCCGGGCTGCTTGTATCCGCTGGTGAACATCTGGCGGACCAGCTGGGATGCGGCCCTCTGGACTTCTCCGAAGGTGTTGTTTACATTCTTGACGATATACTGGCTGCCTCCGGTATCGATGTCAAGCATGACGTCCACCTTTCCGATTCCGAGACCTGCTACGACCTGGGGATCTCCGTCGGCAAGTTTCTTGTTGGCCCACAGCAGGGCTCCGGGGAATATCTTAGGATTGTCCTCCAGGAAGAAGTCGGTATTCGTTATTCCTTCAGGACCGGTCTTGTGCTCATGAGGGGTAAGTATATAGACGTCGCCTCCTTCAACCACATACGGCGGCTGCACTGATGCCGTAACGTTGCGGGTAAGGGAAGTACCGTTGTCCATGGCGGCCATGGTGGTCTGCAGGTATTTGTTGATTGCCTTGCGGCGTTCCTGGTCGCTCACAGGAGCGGAAGATGTGGTAGTCGTCGCTGTCGAAGAAGACGGCCTGACCGCGGGACGTGCCGCTGATGAAGAAGTCGGCCTGACGGCCCTGTAGGGTTTCGTTTGCTGTGCAAACGCCGGCAATACCATCAGTATCACCGCAAAACTCATGAGTACTTTTTTCATTTTATTATAGGTTAATAGTGTTGTTTCTTCGTGGTGCAACGAACAAAGATAACACGAAATAAAGAAAAAAGCAAGAATTACTTCCTGCCTTTTTCTCCTAGCACGCACCAGCGTATGACCGGAATGCGGCGTATTATTTCATAAAGAAGCGGCGACAGCGTGAATACCGCCACGGCCAGAATTGCATACATTGCCGCCGGAGGCAGCTGCGTATATACCTTCATCATATAGCCCAGGCTGGCTATGACGAGGTAGTGGACGATGTAGATGCCGAAACTCGCTTTTGACATGTAGCCGGCGAATGCCCCGGTGCGGTCGAAGCGTGCCTTGAACGTGGCCGTCATCGCCAGGCAGGCCAGCCAGCCGTAGAGGCTGTTGAGCGGGCTCCCGAGATACTCGGGAGAAGTGTTGTCCTGCCCGAAGGTCTTGACAATCAGCACCGTACCGGCTGCGACTGCGCAGGCGAGAAGCGGAATCCAGGCTTTGCCGAGAGTATCCTGCACGCTGTCGGATGCGAAGATGAAATATCCCATAAGGAAGGGAACAAGGTAGAAAAGCGGTTTGTAAAGATTGTACAGGCCGTCAAGGGTTTCCGGCCTCGGGTTGTGGATGACCAGCTGTTCGCCTGTCCAGAACAGTACGCCGAGAAGGATAATCCAGACTATGCCTGTCCTGCCTCCGAAGATGCGTCCGCACCAGTCGTAAAAACGGTCCTTCAGGTCAAGCCTGCGGACGAGCAGCAGCACCAGCGATAGCAGCCACAGGTCCTGGATGAACCAAAGCGGTCCGGTGCCGCTTACCGCCCACATGAAATATTTGGCCACAGCGGGCATGGCGTCGAATGTTCCCGACTTCGCGGCGACTGCGGTATTGAAATATCCTACCATCCAGTGGAATACCAGCAGGCCGATGGTGGAGGGTACCAGAAGCTTGCGTGTGCGTGCCCTGAACCATTCTTTCCCGCTGTGCTTCTGCAGGGCATAGCGAGCGCTTATTCCTGCAAGCATGAACAGCAGGGGCATGAACCAGGGGTAGAGGATATACATCAGCACATCCTGATACTGCGGCCCGTCTCCGAATCCTCCTATCCCTCCGAACACTCCCTTGTTGTTATAGAAGTAAACCACGTGATACAGAAGCACCAGGAGCACCGTCACCCAGCGCAGATTGTCGAGCCAGTGCTTTCTCATTTCTGAAGGCCCTCCATCGCCTGGTTGATTGCATCCTGAAATATCTCCGTCTTAAGAAGCGCCATGCCCCTCTGGTCTCCCAGAACAATCAGGGCGTCTCCGGTTTTGATGTCGTAGAGTTTGCGTGCGTCCCTGGGGATGACAACCTGTCCCTTGTCTCCCACTTTCACCACGCCGAAGATGTACTTGCCGTCTTTTTCTTGCATATTTGTAAGAAATGTTAGAAATTTCCCACAAATATAACAATTATTTTTTTATTTGCAAGGAAGGTCCGGGTCCCGTCTTACGGAAGTTCCTTTTTTCGAGCCAGGGCTTCAAGGAAGTAGTAATCCGCATAGTTCAGCGGCACGTCGATGCTGCTGCCGTGCGGAACGCTCCCTACGCTGTGCATCAGGATGAAGCCGCCGTTTGTCCCTGGCTCTGCCCTGTAGGCGGGAGAGGAGAGGGTATCCAGCATCCCGTCAGCCGCTTCGCGGTATGTCTCCTTACCGGTAATGGAATACAGGTTATAGAATGCTGAAGCCATGATGGCCGCGGACGAAGCGTCACGATAGGTGTCTGGTATGTCGGGGCAGTCGTAATCCCAATAGGGGACCATATCCCCGGGAAGATGCGAGAGCACATAAGCTGCGGTTCGTTCCGACTGCTTGAGGTACTTGTCGAATCCGGTATGCTGATATGCCATGGCATAGCCGTATATCGCCCAGGCCTGACCGCGGGCCCATGCGCTTTCATCCGCATAGCCCTGTGCAGTACACTTGTTGCGCATTTCGCCGGTCTCCGGGTCATAATCCACGACGTGGTAACAACTGCCGTCCGGACGGAAGTGGTTGGCGATGGTCCTGTCGGCGTGGCTCACCGCAATATTGAAGAAGGTGGAGTCGCCGCTGATGCGGGTGGCGTTGAAGAGCAGTTCCAGGTTCATCATGTTGTCGATGATGACGGGACATTTCCAGCCCTTTTCTGCCTGCCAGCCGCGGTCGACATTCCAGGACTGCAGTACGCCGGCAGCGGGACGGAAACGGGTACTGAGAGACCCGGCCGCAGTGACTATCACATCCCCGTACTCCCTGATGCCTTTGAGCCTCAGGCCGTTGCCATAGCTGTCATTTATCATGAACCCTATGTCGTGGTGCGATGTGAGATACTTGATACTGTCGAGCTTTTCCGTGTGGGCGCGGGCATGCTCCGCCCACATCTCCTCCCCGGTGAGTTCGTACATATACCAGAGCGTTCCTGCGAAGAATCCGCTCACCCAGTCGTCCTCGGGCACGAACCTGACGCGTCCTTTTCTGAAAGAAGCCGGTATCCGCAGGGTATCACCTGCCTCACTTGCGTTCAGTAGAGATTTCAACTGCACCTCAGCACAGGCGACATTGTCGCCCACGTCCTGCGCCGGCGCAATGATGCCCGACAGCAGGGTAATTATCGCTGCCATTGCGTGTTTCAGCTTCATGGCTTCAAATATAGCAATAATACCGCTAAAGGAGGCAAATTGTCCCTGTCATTCTCGGTATGGCGAGAGGATGTACAAGAAGAAGATGATGATTTCTCGACAAACATTTTGTAGTTACAAAAAAAAATGCCACCTTTGAAAAAATTGGGATATATGCTTGACGTAATAAAAGTTGCTTCTTACATCTCTCGCCGGTATGAAAGGGAATATGGTTCCCCTATCGACGAGATGAAGTTGCATAAGCTTTTGTACTTTGCCCAGCGTGAATCCCTTATTCAGTTGGGCCAGCCATTATTTGCGACGGCATTCCAGGCATGGAAATACGGCCCTGTTCTTGTTCAGATAAGAAGTCTGTACAAACAAGGGAAACTCACAAAAAAGGTGACTCTTGAAGAAATAGCTCCTTACCAAGCCGTTTTCGATAAGGTTTTTGAGCAATATGCACCAAAAGATGCTTGGAGTCTCAGTTCCATTACCCATGGTGAGATTTCTTGGCAGAAAGCAAGGGTGGGCGTTCCAGCTGGAGAAAACAGTGACGCTTTAATTGATTTGGATGATATCCGGAAGGATGCGCACGATATTAAGCTTCGCCGGTATTTTTTAAGTCACCTTCAGCCTGTTCCTTAATAAATGTCAAGAATAACTGATCGGCTGAAAGAGATATTGGAGAGTTTTTCTATCTAAAGGCTCTCCTCTTCTGATATTAATCTACGGCTGGTTGGAAGTTTTTCGAATCCCAAGAGCGATAGTCTTACAAACAAGATTCAGTCAGATGCCTTTGAAGAGGACGAGCATGGTTCTGTCGCATATTACGTCATTAAAAACAAGGCAGATGGAGGTATTGTCTTCTATTTCTCATTGAAGTGTGGACAACTTTATGACAAACTAATTGAGAAAGAGCAGCTTCGTCTGATAAATAACCTCTTCCAGTATTTCGATGAAATAGAAAAGGAAGATAGTACCAGCGAAGAGGATCGCCGTCTTATCAATGAAATCCGCGAAAGCGTTCGGACCAGTAAAGGTATCTCAAAAGCGGAGCTTGAGAAGATTCAGAAGAAGAACAATAAAGCCGTTACGGACATCGAAAATGTATTCACCGAGAATCTTCAAAGGGTAGGGCAGACATTTGCTGGAGTAGAGATTGTTCAGTTCTGCGCCAATGAGAACTACCGTAAATTATTTGACTCTCTGGGTTTTTTCCCTCCTTTCGGTGCGATTGTGTTCTGGCACTTTCTTGTTCCCAAGGTTCTGGAAGTTAGAAAATATATTGGATGTCAGTATTTGTTCCTGTTCGCTGCGGATACTTCCGATGATGAGAGTTTAATCCGCTACTATCGAACGCTGCATTTTACCGACGCAGGAGAACAAGGTGCAGTTATTCCGTTTTATGACTGGACTTGCCGTTTTATGTATCAGGAAATATCTGGTCTGTCACAAGGAAAAGAAGAGTTCTTCAACGATTTCAACAGAGACGAAGAGGACGTATAGCCCTATATCATCACGAAGAAACGCCACATTCGCTCCTGGACTCCTGGACAGGAGCTAGGCTGAAGAAGGCGGTGAGAGGTAGAGATATAGGAAGAAATGATTCCAAAAGACTTGCTGCCATGAAGGCCGTCGCGGACTGCATGGTCCGTGAGTTCAGCTCTCCGGAGAACGTCAGGAATCTCAAGGCGGCCATAGACGGGAAGATCCAGGCCCGGATGTCGGGATTCCCACGGAAGATACAGACAAAAAAGCCTGCCAGAAAGATACAGGCAGGCTAGTTGTGCGGGACCCGCACCATTGAAACAATCTACTCCACGCCACTTGTCTTGAGTTCCTTCTCCTTCAGGCAGGATTTAAGGAAGGCAATTTCACCATCATACTCTTTCACTACCTCCTTACATTTTTTATACTGAACCAAGAGCTTCTCATCATTCATTCTTTCGTTCTCCGCTTTTTTTTTATATTCCCAGTATTCCCGGCGAAGACGCTCTGCTTCGTGGTAATCCTTTTCAGCATTGATTTTTTCCTGCTGCTCCTTTATATATCGTTCCCGATTTTCCTCGATGTCCTTCAACTCCTTCTTCAAATCGGCAATTCTACCGTCAATCTCCGTATTCAGCATTTGGGACAGATGAAACAGTGATTTGACTATTCCGGTATTGATAACGCCGCCATTGAATCCGGTTTTCGTGTATGCCTCCACAAGCCGGACGGCGGAGATGATCTCACCCTTTTCCATCAGGCCACAGACACGCTGGGCCTTAAAGAGACCGAGTTCGCATATCTCCAGGCAAATGGACCATTCTTCGTTTGCCGGATCGTCGTAGATGGCGGCGGGAAGTGAATGTGCGATTTCAATCGCAGCATCCTTGTCTATAGGGATTAGCCTTCGAAGATATTCAATCAAGGACATATAATCAAGATTCTTCTTTTTCTTGCAAAACTCAACGATCAGGTCCTTGTACTCTCCTGAAGGATATTTGCACAACAATTTCCAAATCGATTTTTCTTCAATCACCCTTTCTCCCTTCAATCCTTCCATTATTGTGCGCCTTGCGAGCAACCCGTTGATTTCCTCACGGGACAGGAACGTCTCCAGACGGCCGTCGCCATTAACACGATTGTTCACTTCGTGCCTTTCGTCAAACCTGACAATTACCGGTGTGCCGTACGCAACGTAGGTGCCCCCCGTACCATGGTAAGTTGTTCCTGAGAACTCCCCCGTCGTCCAAGAGGACCGACTCACTCCAATACGTAACCCGACAATTGCATTGGCATTCATCCTTTTGGCCTTTGCAGCAAGCAATTTCCTTGCTATCGTCATGTTTTCCCCGATATCACTGACATTTCCGGATATCCCCTCACATATAGGTTCCAAATAACGGGTTATCTCTCCGTCGTTGAACATGTCGGTTGTTGTCATAATAATGCCGTCAGTATCATAGACACGGTCTTCAAGCAAATATTTTGTTTCCATAACAATTGTAATTCTGTTTTAAGCTTATTAATGATTTCCTTATTCGGAGATTCTGTCTGCCACGGTGATCCAGAACCTGTCGTTGTAAAGGGACTGGAAAAACGACTCTATGGAGCGCTGGCCGAAGAAGAGCGTTTCATCAAGATGCCAGTATTCCATCATCGCAAGTATCAGGACCGAGGACAGCAGTCCCGATGTCATCTTGGAATGGTGAAGGTTGCGCCTGAGGTTTTCCCTGTCCATGCCCGATGATAGCATTCCGTCATATACGGAGAGGTATTGGGCTGTCCTCCCTTTTATTTTCTCCGAGGTACGGATCAGTCCGTCCGCCGAATGGAAAGGCTTCTCCCCCACGATCAAGGCTTTGGGCGCGCCACCGCAGATGATCAGCCTCGATATTTGGCCATACCCGTGAAACCTTCCATTCAAGCAGTTCATGCATTCGCCGTAGTACTTGTCAAGACAGCGGTTGTAGCAACCGGTTGCGTCTGGTTTGCCAACTCCGTCGAAATACTCCTCCAACCGTCTCATCCCCAGTTCAGGAAATGACTCGAACCTCAGCAGGCGGCCATTCTCTAAGATTCCCACACCCAATGCGCTGTGGGATATCTCCGCCATGGCCATAACGCCTCTGCACTCTGCGCCTTCCTCCTGAAGCATCAAATGGGAATAGTATGAGTAGACAATTTCATCCACGGGTGCCATCTTAATTACCTTCAAGTTTTTAAAATTATCCTCGAGAAATTCCTTGATTCTGGGATACTTCCCATCCGTGGCACATTCCCCCGACAGGTAGCAGTAGCCTACGACCGCGGAGTGGCTGCGTGACCAGAACAGCGCCTTCTTCATCAGGTACTTGAGTTCCAGCATGAAGTTCTCAATTTCCGCCTCGCCGGCATCCGCCCTAGGTGAGATCGCATACTTCCATGTCTTCTTTTCATGTTTCTTCTGGTTCACGGATCCGACCAGGGCTTTTACGCACGTCGACGAGATCTCGATGATGCCTTTCCTGTCATCGGCGTCGAACATCTTTTTTGTTTCATTCTTTTTCATGATTTTTTTGTTTTAAGCTTTTTCAAATCGAAACCCCCTGGGTTCCGGATGCAAAGTAAATTCACGGGCTCCGGAATCACCCTATAAATTGGGGGTAGAAAAAAAGGAAACAAGACAGGCGACCCCGCAAGGAATCGCCCAAAACAATTATAAACACCTCAATTTTCAGAGAGTTATAACTTTACTCACGCCACTCAGATAATATTCGCCATCACTGTTAACGATTTTGGCTAGGGTTAGAGCCTTGTTTGTTTTGTTGATGTGATCCAACAGGACCATGTTTGGCCGGGTTCTAATTCCGGACTCGAAAGTGAGTGTCCTGTTCTTGTTCCCCTTTATCAGGTGGTAGATATCATTAAGCTCTCCATTAAGGTTTCCTCCAGCACGGAGTTCCTCAAGTGTTACCACTCTGTCGCGGTGACGGAGAAAAAGGACAAGGATTGCCCGCTGTATGGGACCCGCCTTGACCAGGGCAGCCTTACCACATCTCGCCTCATAGATATGCCAGTCTGAGGGGTCTACTATGACGCATGTCATGTTGTACTTGTAATACCAAGTCTCGAACGGGCCCGGCGCATCCTTCCGCCTTTTCTCAGCAGCCTCTCCAAGCCTCAATAGAGTTGGCAGCCATCTCTGCTGTATTTTCTCCCAGTCAATATTATCCCGGTACTGCTCCATAGGCGAGCGGTTCTCCAACTCCTTTTCGATGTTTGGCTGCGCTAAGGCAAGCCTTCGGCAATAGTCATCATATTCCTGCCTTCCCCATTTCACGACAAAACCATCCAGGCGCAGGGTATATCCGGTCGGACTTGCTTCTTTGAACAAGTCTTCCCGCTCCTTCGGGGTACAAATATGGAGGCAATAGTGCTCAGGAAGTGCGCAACTCTTATCAATGTCATCTTTCAGCGTGCGGTTGAAATGGGCCACCATCTTGTGAAACCAATCATTGCGGTCCTCTCTGTATTCCGTAGGTTTTCCTATCTGCGCGGACGTGTCACGCAGGTTCGTGTAGATTTCCTGCAACTCGCTGACACTAGATTCTATTTCACTTGCCTCCAATTTTCCGCCATGCCTGAGGAAAAGCAAAAGCAGCGCAAGGTCCTGCTTGCAGATTGATATCTCGCCAGGAAGACCTTTGTCAGAAGGGATTTCTGTTGAATAAACCTTCGTCCTGACTCCATCTTCGACAACGAATAATATCTGCTTTCCGAACTCCTGACACAGCGGCCTGTTTTGTTCTTTCCAGGAATTGTCCGCATCGTAGGCCTTCAGCCAGGGTTCGACTAATTGTCGGACTCGCGCCTGATAGGCATACTCGTCCCTGTGGAACATTTCCCCAGTGGTGAACAGCTGCAGCTTCGGCACCTCACCTTCCCACTTCGGGAAGAGTTCCTCAAGAACTTCGGAGATAGTCTGTTTCATAAAGATCACACCTATTGTAGACAAAGATAGGAAATTCTGTAAGATTGCAACGGGGGTCCTTTTACTTGAAGGACGACCCCGCGCTGGTCGCGGACTACATGGTCCGGGAGTTTACCTCTCCGGAGAACGTCTGGAATCTCAAGGCGACCATAAAGAAGCAAATAATAGTGATGACCATTTGGCGCTGCAAAAATTTGCAGCCGCCGCTCTTTTGAATTATCTTTGTACAACGGCACAAAAGTCCGACATGGCCGTTCAATGCTTATGACAAAGATGATTGTCTCGCCCATCGGGGAGTCCGACTACAATGAATTACTGCGACAGGCTGTCGCAGTAATCGACCAGGCCAGAGCATCCATCGCGCTCCACGCCAATAGTACCATATCCGCCGCCCATTGGAATCTTGGGCAGCTTCTGCATGAGCGCAAACTGGAAAGCAAGCACGGCAGCGGTGTGGTGAACCGTCTCTCGTCGGATTTGAAGCAGCGGTTCCCGGATATGGGCGTTTCTCCCAGGAATCTATGGGACATGAAACGTTTTTACTTGCGGTATGTCAATGCCGATGAAAATCTGCGACAGGCTGTCGCAGTTTTGCCTTGGGGGCATAACCTGCTGATATTGAATAAGAATTTGTCGGACGACCAGGCCTTATTCTATGCAATAGAAGTACTCTCCAAAGGTTGGTCCCGTGACATGTTGCTCCACGCCGTGAAGGGTGACTACTACGGCAACCTGATGGCCACACCGCAGTCCAACAATTTCAATAAGACACTGCCGGCTCCTGTGGCCGATTATGCCAATGAAGTGTTCCGCAGTCGTTACAATCTTGGCTTCCTTGGTGCTCGGGAGCCCATGAAGGAGCTGAAACTGGAGCGGCGGTTAGTGAAAAAGATAACCCGCTTCATCATGGAACTGGGCAAGGGATTCACTTTTATTGGAAATCAGCACATCCTCCCGTTTAACGGAAAGGACTACAAAGTGGACATGCTTTTCTTCCATCGAGGCTTGCACCGGATGATTGCCATTGATTTAAAGGTGGGCGAGTTTAAGCCGGAATATGTGGGCAAGATGAACTTCTACCTCACGCTCTTGGACCGCATGGAAAAAGCCCCGGACGAGGAAGCGTCCATTGGCCTCATCCTCTGTGCCGAGAAAGACCATCTGGATGTCCAGGTTGCACTGCAGGATGTCAATAAGCCGATAGGTGTGGCCGAATATCAATACCTTCTTCCCAAGGAACAGATTCTCCAAATCGTCTCCTCCGAATTGAAGAAATCCGACAAGTAGGCCGATATTCCCCGCACATCAACGATAAAACGGTCAAGAGACTGTGCCCGGCGAGGCCGGCCACAGTCTCTTGCTGGTTTATGCCCCTCCGGCTCTAACAACAAAAGTATAGTTCAACCAACGAATAAGAAATCATACCCTCTCTCACCTGAGGGATTTCGTCGGGCTATCGCCCTCCGATAGCCCTTCGGGGTTCCGCCCCCTTCGGTCGCGCTATCCCTCGAACACCGTGAGCAAAGCAAACCAAGTCGAGACTTCGTCTCTTTTTGCGCAGCCACAGAACTGCACGAAAGCAAGCTTTCAGCAGTTCTGCGTCCACGCAAAAGCGCCGCATTGCTGCGGCGCCATCGGTTTGCTTTGCATTGCGCGGTGAGAGAGGGATTCGAACCCCCGGTACGTTGCCGTACACCTGTTTTCGAGGCAGGCTCCTTCAACCACTCGGACATCTCACCAGGTGAAAGGGACTGCAAATATAGCAATTAATTTGCAATCCCAAATATTACATCGTCTTGGCTTTGGCGAGGAAGTCACGTACGTGCTGTTCGTATTCCTGCGGGTGCTTGGCATAGGCATTGGCATGCACGGCTCCTTCCGCCACCCACATTTCCTTGTATCCGTTGACTTTCGCGTCGTAGTTCTTCTGCAGATGGCTGAACGGCACGAAATCGTCGGCATCGCCATGGATGAAAAGCATCGGACGGTCGCATTTCTTGAGCTGCTTCACCGACGAAGCCTGCCAGAAGCCCCATCCGTATTTAATCTTCGTCACGAGGCTTGCGCTCTGCAGTACATCCGGGGGGATGAAAGCGAAACTCTGCTTGCGGTTGTTGTTGAACTGCATCACTACGGAGGCATAGCCGCAGTCTTCCACGAACGCGCGTACATAAGGAGGAAGCTCGTCTCCGCTGGTCATCATAACCGTGGCGCCACCCATCGACACTCCGTGCAGGACCATGAAATCGTCGTTCCAAATGCCGTGAGCGACCTCGATCCACTTCTCAATGTCGAAGCGGTCATTCCATCCCATCTGGATATGGTCGCCCTCGGAGTAGCCGTGGTACTGAAGGTCGGGGAAGAGCACGTTGTAGTTGAATTTGTCGCGGTACATGCGCACGAGATACAGGAAAACCAGGTGATTGTCACCGTAGCCGTGAATCACGATGGCTGTGCCTTCTGCCTTTGCCGGATCGGCGGCGGGAACATAGCAGGCGTGGACCTTGAAGTTGTTGTAACCCACTATCGTGGTGTCTTTCAGTATGCCTTTCGCCTTAAGTCCGTCATACCATGCGGTGCTGCCGGGCAGAAGTGAATCCGCTTTGTGGCGGGTGCGTTCGATGTCGTCCACTCCGTGGGGAGTCGGCGCTAGGGCATAATTGGACATGAACCTGCCGGCCATGCATGCATTGAGCAAAGGCAGGAGCAATGCGGCCGTAACGGCCAGTCTTATTATTCTTTTCATATCGGTTAAAGTGTTATTGTGCTACAAACTGGTAAATAATGTATCCTTGCTGGCGGTCGGGTGCAGTGGTGCTCATCGAGAACTTCGACATCCTGGCTGCGCGAACTGCAAAAGAACGGAGGCATCCGTCAGGAGATGAACTGCCGTCGTCCACCTTGGCTCCTACTACCGTCCCCTGCCTGTCCACCATGATGTTCACCCGAACCTCTCCGGCCCCGATGCATCGGTATGCCGGGATGGGCAGGCGGCTGGCCTTGCGTCCTTCAAGTTCATAGGTCAGCACCGACGGCCCGCTGTACTTGGCTTCTTTCTTCGGAGCGGTCTCCTTTTTCGGTTCGGATGCCGCCACCACTTCGTTCTCTTCCGGCGCGAAAGCCTCCTGCCTTAAGTCCTGCTGAAGTTTTTCGGCATCCTTGTAAAGCTGTTCTGCATCTTCTTCGGAATGGCGGTCGTCCTTCAGCGCCGACCTGTCGACCACAACGTTGCGGACGGGTTCGTATCCCCCTGCAAGAAGCTGGTTCAGCCTGTCGTTGATGGCCTGCTTCAGTTCGAGTTCCTTCTGAAGTTTTTCAATCTGTTCAGCCTTGGTAAAATCCAGTATAAAAGAACTCTCTTTTTTCAAAGTCGCACCGAGCTGGATTCCCATCAGTATAATCAGCACCACAAGGTGCACGATTACCGTGATGTACAGTCCGGCCCGGTCGTCTTTGGACAGTTTCATTACTGCTCGTTTTTGCGTGATCCCCGGAGCGCCTTCTCTACAGTGTTGATAATCATGTTGATGGCCACTTTGTTATGGCCTCCCTGGGGAATAATAATGTCTGCGTACCGCTTGCTGGGCTCGATGAACTGGAGATACATGGGCTTGACCGTCTTGCTATAACGCTCAATGACCCACTCCACGTTCTTCCCCCGTTCGCGAATGTCGCGCGCCATCACCCTCATCAGGCGGTCGTCATCGTCGGCGTCCACGAAGAGTTTGATGTCCAGCTGGTCGCGTAGTTTCTTGCATGTGAAGATAAGGATTCCTTCGATGATGATGACATCGGCCGGATCCACCCTTACCGTTTCCGTCTTCGACCTGGAGCAGCTTATGTATGAATACACCGGCTGCTGTATGGTCTTGCCTTCCTTCAGTTCGGAAAGTTGCCTGCACAGAAGTTCCCAGTCGATGGCGTCGGGATGGTCGAAGTTCTGGTTGCGCTTCTGTTCGTCGGACAGATTGCTTGAATCCTTGTAGTAGGCATCCTGGGGGATTACCACCACATCTTTCTTGAGGCGGTCTTTGATCGCCTTCACAACAGTTGTCTTGCCGGAACCGGATCCGCCGGCTATTCCTATTACCAACATATCAGAATTCAGCGTTTTTGGGTGTTCTTGGGAAAGGAATGACATCGCGTATGTTCTGCATTCCGGTAATGAAAAGCAGCAGTCTTTCGAAACCGAGGCCGAAGCCGCTGTGCGGGCAGGAACCGAAGCGCCTCGTGTCGAGATACCACTCGAGGGTACGGCGGCTCATTCCGAGCTCGTCAATACGTGCGTCGAGTTTGGCATAATCCGCCTCGCGTTCGCTTCCGCCGATAATTTCTCCGATCTTCGGGAAGAGCACGTCCATGGCGCGTACGGTCTTTCCATCCTCGTTCTGCTTCATGTAGAAGGCCTTGATATCCTTGGGATAGTCGGTAAGTATCACCGGGCGGCCGAAGTGCTGCTCGACCAGATATCTCTCGTGCTCGCTCTGCAGGTCCACGCCCCAGCTGACGGGATACTCGAACTTGTGCCCATCCGCAACCGCCTTCTCCAGAATATCGATACCTTCCGTATAGGTGAGGACCTTGAATTCCGTGTTCACAACGCTCTGGAGACGATCCAGAAGCTCGCTGTCGTAGCGATCGTTGAGGAACTTTAGGTCGTCATGGCAGTTGTCTAGGGCATAGCGCACCAGGCTCTTGATGAAATCTTCCGCCAGCGCCATATTGTCCCGGATGTCGTAAAATGCCATTTCAGGCTCAATCATCCAGAATTCGGCGAGATGCCTCGGAGTGTTTGAGTTCTCTGCGCGGAAGGTGGGGCCGAAGGTGTAGATTTCGCCCAGCGCGGTGGCTCCCAGTTCACCCTCGAGCTGGCCGCTCACCGTGAGCGAGGTCCTGCGGCCGAAGAAATCCTTTCCGTAATCGACGCCTCCCTTCTTGTCGCGGGGGAGGGGTGCGCCGAGATCCAGTGTGGTTACCTGGAACATGTTGCCCGCTCCCTCCGCATCGGAAGCCGTGATGATCGGAGTGTGCAGATAGACGAATCCCTTCGAATGGAAATAATCATGGATGGCGAACGCCATCTGGCTGCGCAGACGCAGGACGGCGCCGAAGGTGTTGGTGCGGGGACGCATGTGGGCCACCGTCCGGAGATATTCGAAGGTGGTATCCTTCTTCTGGAGGGGGAAGCGGACGGGGTCGCATTCTCCGAGCATTTCTATTTCCGAAGCCTGGATTTCGACTGCCTGGCCGCTGCCTATGGATTCCACCAGTTTGCCGCGGACCGCGATGCAGGCACCGGTGGTAACCTTTGCAAGCAGTCCGGCGTCGACGGCAGCCTTGTCCACCACTATCTGTATGTTATTGATGGTGGAACCGTCGTTGAGGGCTATGAACGCAATCTCTTTGTTTCCTCGCTTGGTGCGCACCCAGCCCTTCGCGAGCACTTCTTCGCCGGGTGCCATGGCAAGAAGGTCCTTGACCTTCATCCTGAGTATTTCCTTTGACATTCCTTTTGTTGCATTTTAAAAAGCAGCCCTCATAAAGGGGGCTGCTCTAAAGTAGCAGGGCGGTTTTAGTCGCCCTTTCTTGCTGAGTACATGATCTTAAGCGCAGAGCAGCGTCGCAACTCCTGCTTAACATCGGTAATGATACCCATACGTACATCCTGGTCCGCCCTGATGCAGATCTGCATGAAAGCGCGGTCGTTCTCGCTCTTGGAGTCACGCTCCGCTGCAACGAAGTCGCGGATGTCATCCACGGTCTTGAAAGAGTCGTTGAGCTGGATACGTGCATCGGTTCCGTACTGCGCCTGGAGATGGCGGATAGGAGTTCCGATGTTGATATAGGAAGCGAGGTCCTTGCGCTCGAGCTTCACTGATTCCGAAGCCTGCGGAATCTTGACGACGACCTTGTTTTCGGTTTCCCTCATCTGGGTCGTCACCATGAAGAAGAACAGAAGCATGAAAACGATATCGGAAAGTGAACCCGAAGCTATTCCGGGCATCTCTTTCTTTCCTTCTTTCTTGAACATTGACATAGCTGATCCTCCTATCTTCTTCTTTTGCCGACATCCTTGGGCTCTGCCTCGGAAATCTGCTGGGGAACGAGTTCCTTGATGGTTTTCTGTCCTTCTTCGTCAAGAGCAAGGAACTTCTTTCCGTATTCCCTCATCGAGGCTTCGTCGCGGAGTTCGTTCACGGCTTTCACAAGCTCGTTTTGAACGGCGATGTATGCCTGATAACTGGTGCCGCGGTCGTTCTGAAGGGAAATAACGCCCTTCGAAACATTGCGGGTACCCAGGCCTGCGATCTCGGTGGGCTCCATTACGGGGAGGTTGGGATCGTCGGTGGGGTTGGTAAGGAAGATCTTGATCTTGTCTTTAAGCTGGCTGACGTCTATGGGTTCACTACCGGCCAAAATTCTGTCGGCGGAGTTAATCTTCACAATGATGATGTTGCGGCGATTAACTTTCTGGTCCTCTACTTTCTGATTGGGGTCAGGCATAGGGGGCAGACGACGGCTCAGACCTGTCTGCGTCCCCATGGTAGTAGTCATGAGGAAGTAGCACAGAAGCAGGAAAGCGATGTCGGCCGTTGAACTCGAATTGATCGCGGGTGTTTTCTTTGCCATAGTCCGTTAACCTTTTTTGTTCGTGACAGCAAGACGGATTTCACCGACCACGATGGAAAGGATTGCCACGATGCCGGCGAAATATGTCAGGTAGAGAATGGTATCGGTGAGCTTGAGCATGGCCGCGCTGGGCTGCTCCATGGTCAGGTTGACCGCAGGCTCGCCGGGGGCAATCAGGTATGCCACGAAGCATACCGCTGCCACCGCCACGAGTCCGAGGCCGAGTTTGACCAGGCTCCTGGGGTTGTTGACGGCGCCGATTATGAGGCCTACGATGACGACCGCCGCGACTGCGAGACCTACCATCAGATAGGTCCAGACAAGCAGGGTGTCAACGTTGCTCTCCTTC